>ERZ1032107.109-NODE-109-length-19082-cov-14.197036_pt1 | contig 19082 bp, 18 predicted proteins | sample MGYA00516713_ERZ1032107 | MGnify/ENA primary metagenome ERZ1032107 (study PRJEB33718, sample SAMN03160116) | human skin metagenome | collected 2014-04-10 | study: EMG produced TPA metagenomics assembly of the PRJNA266117 data set (Human skin bacterial metagenome...
TAGATCGCTCGTCGGCAGCGTCAGATGTGTATAAGAGACAGGTCCTCTCCTTGCGAGCCGACTGGCCGGATAGTCTCCCGGTCCGTACGGAATCCGCAGCCCTGAACCCCCGGCCAGGCCCGCCCCGCGCGCGCCCGTTCCGCCGGCCCCGGTTCTTCCGCTAGTTTCCCGTTCCGCTTCACGCACTCCCGGCGCGCCCATCGACGCGATCCGGACACCGGCAACATCGCCCCGGTGCCTGCGCACGCCTGTACGTGGCGGATTCGGCCTGTCTTGCACAGGTCGTGGCCCCGTGCTGCCTGCGATCGGGCCCGGCTGCCTGTCGTCCGTGTCTCCCAGAACAACACCGAGAACCCGAGCACTCCGATGTTTAAATTCCTCAAGACCTTTTTCTCTTCCGCCGCCGGGCTGCGGCGGTCGGGGCGCCACTTCCGGCGTTCCCCCATGCTTGAAGGCACCGGCCAGGCGGTGGCCGCTACCACCTCCGACGCGTCGCGTCGTGCCAACCGCCGCATGCTGGACGTGTCCCGCATGGACTTCGATGCGCTTTTTTCCCTGTTTCGCAGTGGCCGAGGCGGCCTGTCGGAAGTCCAGGCCGACGAGGCCCGGGCGCGTTACGGCGCCAACGAGGTCGACCACGAAAAGCCGCTGACCTGGTATGCCCACCTGTGGCAATCCTTCCGCAACCCCTTCAACCTGCTCCTGACGGGCCTGGCCAGCCTGTCCTGGGTGACTGACGTCTACATGGCCGAACCCGATGACCAGTCCTGGAAGGGGGTCATCATCATCGGCTCGATGGTGGTGATCTCGACGTTGCTGCGCTTTGTGCAGGAACGGCGCTCGAATCGTGCCGCCGAAGCCTTGAAGGCGATGGTGCAGAACACCGCCACCGTGCTGCGCAGTGATGCCGCCGGCATGGCCGAGGGCGACGCCCGACGCTTCTTCGGCGCCACCTTGCATGCGTCCGGTTCGCGCCAGATCGAAGTGCCGCTGGCCGAGCTGGTGCCGGGCGACGTGGTGCTGCTGTCTGCGGGCGACATGATTCCGGCCGACTGCCGCATCCTGGGCGCCAAGGACCTGTTCATTGCGCAGGCGGCCTTGACGGGTGAATCGCTGCCGGTGGAAAAGTACGCCGTGCAACGCGTCGAGACGGCCAATGCGCTTGAACTCGAGAACATGGCCTTCATGGGCACCAACGTGGTCAGCGGGTCCGGCAGCGCGTTGGTGATCGCGACCGGCTCAGGCACTTACTTTGGCCAACTTGCCGGGCGCGTCACGCAAACCTCGCGCCTGCCCACGCAATTCCAGCAGGGCATCAACCGCGTGAGCTGGGTGCTGATCCGCTTCATGCTGGTGATGGCGCCGATCGTGCTGCTGATCAACGGCTTCACCAAGGGCGACTGGCTCGAAGCGCTGCTGTTCGCGCTGGCGATTGCCGTGGGCCTGACGCCGGAAATGCTGCCCATGATCGTCACGGCCACCCTGGCCAAGGGGGCGGTGCGGATGTCGCGGCGCAAGGTGGTGGTCAAGCGGCTGGATGCCATCCAGAACCTGGGCGCGATGAACGTGCTGTGCACCGACAAGACCGGCACGCTGACGCAGGATCGCATCGTGCTCGAGCGCCATACCGATGTGTATGGCGCCACCAGCGACGACGTGCTGGCCTATGCCTACCTGAACAGCTACTACCAGACCGGCCTGAAGAACCTGCTGGACGTGGCTGTGCTGCGCCACGCCGAGGTCGAGCGCAAGCTGGACCTGGCCGCGCGCTACCGCAAGATCGACGAGATTCCGTTCGATTTCTCGCGCCGTCGCATGTCGGTGGTGGTCAGCGAAACCGAAAACGGCCGCGAGCACCACGAGCTGATCTGCAAGGGCGCGCTGGAGGAAATGCTGTCGGTCTGCACCCGCTTGCGGGTGGGCAATGACGTGCACCTGTTGACCGATGCGCGGCGCGCGGATATTCGCCGGGTCACTGCCGACCTGAACCGTGATGGGCTGCGCGTCATCGCGGTGGGCGTGCGCGAACTGCCGCCCACGCAGCAAGCCTATGGCGTGGCCGACGAGTCCGACCTGGTGCTGGTGGGTTATATCGCCTTCCTGGATCCCCCCAAGGAATCCACGGGCCCGGCGCTGGCCGCCCTGCGCGATTCCGGCATCGAAGTGAAGGTGCTGACCGGCGACGTCGAACTGGTGACACAGAAGGTGTGCCGCGAAGTGGGGTTCGAGGTCCGCAAGGTCTACCTGGGCGACCAGATCGAGGCCATGGACGATACCCAGCTGGCCCTGGCCGTGCGCGAAGCCAACGTCTTCGCCCGGCTGACTCCGGCGCACAAGGAGCGCATCGTGCATACGCTGCGGGCCCAGGGCAATACCGTGGGCTTCATGGGCGACGGCATCAACGACGCCCCGGCGCTGCGCGCGGCGGACGTGGGTATCTCGGTGGACTCGGCGGTCGACATTTCGAAGGAAGCTGCCGACATCATCCTGCTGGAAAAAAGCCTGATGGTGCTGGAAGACGGTGTGATCGAAGGCCGCAAGACCTTCTGCAACATGCTCAAGTACCTGAAGATGACCGCCAGCTCCAATTTCGGCAACGTCTTCTCGGTGCTGGTGGCCAGCGCCTTCCTGCCGTTCCTGCCGATGCTGCCGATCCACCTGCTGCTGCAGAATTTGATGTACGACATATCGCAGACGGCCATTCCGTTCGACAATGTCGACGAAGAGCTCCTGAAAAAACCACAGCAATGGGACCCGGCCGGCCTGGGCCGCTTCATGGTGTTCTTCGGGCCCATCAGCTCCATCTTCGACATCACCACCTACGCGCTCATGTGGTACGTGTTCCAGGCCAATGCGCCTGAGCACCAGACGTTGTTCCAGTCGGGCTGGTTCGTCGAAGGGCTGTTGTCGCAGACGCTCATCGTGCATATGATCCGCACTCGCAAGATCCCGTTCCTGCAAAGCCGTGCCGCCTGGCCCTTGATGGTGATGACGGTCATGGTGGTCGGGCTGGGGCTGTTCCTGCCGTTCTCGCCGCTGGCGGGGTACTTCCAGCTGCAGGCGCTGCCGTGGTCCTACTTCCCGTGGCTGGCAGGCATCCTGTTGAGCTACTGCGTCCTGACGCAACTGCTCAAGGGCATCTGGGTCCGCCGCTACGGCTGGCAATAGTCAAACCGAACCACCTGGCGGCGGGCAGGGCGCCCGCCGCGCACTCAGGAGATAGCTATGAAAATCACGACTGTTGCCAAGACGCTGATGGCGGGCGCGGCAGGGTTTCCCTTGATGGCGCATGCGGCGGGCGATGGCCCCGGCGTGCAGCTCTATGGCGTTGTCGATGCGGGCATCGCCACCACCCACACGTCGGGACAAGGCAGCCACAGCGGCCTGCTCAACGGCGGGCTGACCGATTCCCTGTGGGGCCTGCGCGGCAGCGAAGACCTGGGCGATGGCTGGAGCACGCGTTTCCAGCTGGAAAGCGGTTTCGATCCGTCCACCGGCAAGCGCGCCGACGACGACCGCTTGTTCAACTACGGCGCCTGGGTCGGCTTGGCGCACGAGGCCTACGGCGATCTGCGGCTGGGGCGCCAGTACACCGTCGGCAAGACCTACGGCAATGCGCTGGAGCTCGCTTCCTGGAAGGAAATGGGCATGGGCGCCACCTTCAAGGCGTCCGACAACTACCAGTTCAGCAACCTGGTCAATTACTACACGCCGACCTGGCAGGGCTTCCAGGCGGGTATCGGCTATTCGTTCGACGCCGATGGCCGCGACCGCTTCCAGACCGCCACCAACAACCGGGCGATCAGCCTGGGCCTGAAGTACGAGGACGGTCCCCTCCTGGCGGTCGCCACCTGGGACCAGATGCGCCTGGCCGAACCGCTGGCCGGCAACAACGGGCGGCCCCAGGCCGTGCAGTTGGGCGCGTCCTACGACTTCGAGGTCGTCAAGGTATCGCTGGCCTGGTCGCGCCAGCGCAACGGCTATGTCGGCCTGGACGGCGGCGATCCCGACAGCCTGGGCCAGAACCTGGGGCCGGCTGCGTTCGCGCGCGGCGGCACGGTCAACGCCTGGCTGCTGGGCGCCAGCGTGCCGGTGGGCCATGGCGCCGTGGTGGTGCAATGGTCGCTGGCCAACCCCGACTGGAAATGGGACGACGGCGCGAAGGCGCGCAACGCGCAACTGGTGACGCTGGGGTACACCTACGACCTGTCGCCGCGCACCACGCTCTACGCGTTCGCCGGCTACACGTCCAACTACACCCTGGATAACCAGTTCGATCCGGGCCATTCCCACACGTCGCGTTTTGGCACGGGGATTTCGCACCGCTTCTGAGCCGGACGGGGGCCGCCCGGGTCTACTACAATCGACCCCGGTTGCGCGTTTTAGGCCCGGGCGGCTCCCCCCGCCGGCGATTTCCGGATGACACGCATGGACAGTCTCGAATGGCTCATACCCTGGGAGTTCTCTCCCACGCTGGTGGCCTCCTTCCTGGTGGCCATCGTGCTGTTCGTGCGCGGTCAACGCGTGCACCACGTCTCGGCCGCTCGGCGCGTGCTGTTCTGGGCGGGCATGGTGCTGCTGTACCTGTCCATGCACACCCGCCTGGACTACTACGCCGAGCGCATGTTCTTCATCCACCGCATCCAGCACTTGGTGTTGCACCACCTGGGGCCGTTGCTGGTCATGGCGGCGTTTCCCGGGCAGGTCATGCGGGCGGGGCTGCCGATGTCCTGGCGCCTGCGGCTGCGTGATTTCCTGCGCACGGGCGCGGGCCGCGCCACCGTCACGCTGCTGACCCACAAGATCTTTGTGCCGACCCTGTTCGTGTTCCTGGTGCTGGTCTGGCTGATTCCGTCGGTGCAGTTCTATTCCATGCTCGACTGGCGCCTGTACCGCGTGATGAACTGGTCCGTGGTGATCAGCGGTTTCATGTACTGGAACCTGATCCTGGACCGCCGCCCCAGTCCGCCTGCCGCAATGACGCCGGGCGGCCGCGTCATCTCACCGATCCTGACCATGCTGCCCCAGATGGTGGCGGGGGCGGTCATCGCTTTCACGGAAAGCGACATCTATCCCTTGTTCGAGCTGTGCGGCCGCGCGATCGCCATGTCTGCGCAAACCGACCAGACCATCGGCGGCCTGACGATGTGGATTCCCGCCGCGCTGGTGGAAGTGATCGGGCTGATGGTGGCCTTGGGCACGCTGATGCGCCTGTCGGCCAAGGGGCGCCTGCGCAAGGCTGACCGGGACGCGATGGCCAAGGCGCGGGCGCGCGCCCGCGCGGCATCCGCCTAGGGCGTGGCCGCGAGGCTGTCCTGAAGTCTTTGGGGGAAGGCCTGCCGCGGCGCTTGCCGCGGCTACCGGGTCAGTCCGTCAGCAGGCCGTGGTACTTGCGGCCCAGCGCCACCGTGGCCTGGAACATGCCTGCCTTGTTGCCACAGTCGTAGCGCGTGCCTTCGTAGCGGTGCGCATACACGGCACGTTCGCGCATCATCGACGCGATGCCGTCGGTCAGCTGGATTTCATTGCCGGCGCCCATCTTGGTCGAGCGCAGATGGTCGAAGATGGCGGCTTCCAGCACGTAGCGGCCCACCACCGCCAACGTCGACGGCGCGGCTTCGGGATCGGGCTTTTCCACGATATGGGTCACGCGTTCGGTGCGGCCGTCGGCGCGAGCCTCGCTTTCCTGGGTGGCGACAATCCCGTATTTGCGAGTGTCTGCGCGCGGCACGTCCTGAACGCCCAGCACGCTGGCGTTCTGGGCGATGGCGACGTCCACCAGCTGTTTAAGTGCGGGAGTGTCGGCGTCGATCAGGTCGTCGGCCAGCAGCACGGCAAAGGGCTCGTCGCCCACGGCGGGGGCGGCCGACAGCACTGCGTGGCCCAGGCCCAGCGGAGCTGACTGACGGATATAGAGGCAATTGACGTGGGCAGGTAGAATGCCCCGCACCATCGCCAGAAGCTCATGCTTGCCCTTGCTTTCGAGGTCGGACTCGAGCTCGGGCGCGGAGTCGAAATGATCTTCGATGGCGCGCTTGTTGCGACCGGTAACGAAGATAAGGTCTGTAATGCCCGCAGCCACGGCTTCTTCGACGGCATATTGAATCAGCGGCTTGTCGACCACGGGCAGCATTTCCTTGGGCATCGCCTTGGTGGCGGGTAGGAAACGCGTGCCCATGCCGGCGACGGGAAAAACGGCTTTACGGACGGGACGCATTGAAACCTCGGAAGGGGGTAACGATGAAACATTTTAAGCGCATCGCTATCATAGGCTTATGAACCGCAGGAAAATGCCATCCATTTGCTCGATTGCGCAACGGGGCGCCATCGCCGGAATCTGCCTCGCCCTGGTCGCGCCCACCTTGCCGGTGGCGGCCTGGGCCCAGCCCGTGGGCCTGCCCACCATGGGCGCCGCGTCTGCCGCGGATCTTTCGCCCATGCTCGAGCGCAGCCTGGGCGAGGCCATCATGTCGCAGGGCCGCCGCGACCCGACCTATGTCGACGATCCCGAACTCAGCCAGTACCTCACCACCATGGGGCGCAAGCTGGCGTCGTTCTCTCCAGGGGCCGTCCCGGACGTTGAAATGTTCGGCGTGCGCGATCCCGAGATCAACGCCTTCGCCATGCCGGGCGGCTTCATCGGCGTCAACACCGGACTGATCGTGTCCTCGGGCAGCGAATCCGAACTGGCGGCGGTGCTGGCGCACGAAATCGGCCACGTGGTGCAGCGCCATATCGCCCGTGGCATGACCCAGCAGAGCCAGAACAGCATGGTCATGCTGGCCAGCCTGGCAGGTGCGCTGCTGGCCGCGTTGGCAGGCGGCGGTGGCAACCTGGCGATGGGCGTGGCGGCATTCGGCCAGGCCGCCGCCATCAATCGCCAACTGGGCTTTTCGCGCGACGCCGAACGCGAGGCCGACCGGGCCGGCTTCACCATGCTGACCAAGGCGGGCTTCGATGCTCAGGGCATGGCGCAGATGTTCTCGCGCCTGATGAATGCCTCGCGCCTGAACGAAGGCGCGGGTGGCGGTTCGTGGGCCAGCACCCACCCGCTGTCCATCGAGCGTATGTCCGATGTGCAGAACCGCGTGCGCTCGTTGCCGCCGTCTCGTCACGTCGACAGCGACGACTTCTGGTACGTGCGCGCCAAGATGCGCGTGGTGCAGGGACGCGACGCGGTCAGCCTGCGCTCGGCGACCCAGCAATTGCAGGACGAGGCCCAGGCCCTGTCCGGCGTACGTCGCTCGGCGGCCTACTACGGGCTGTCGTTGCAGGCCTTCCAGCGCAACAACCTGGACGAGGCCGAGCGTTTCCTGGGGCAGGCGTCGGCCGATGGCCGCGATTCGCCCCAGATGGCCAAGCTGGCCGTCGACATCGCACTGGCCCGCAAGGACTACCGGCGCGCCCAGGACCTGGCGCAGGCCGCCACCCGGCGCTGGCCCGAGCAGCGGGCGCTGGGGCTGGCCTATGCCACGGCGCTGCAAAGCAATGGCCGCCATGCCGAGGCGCAGGATTACCTGCGCGCCAAGATCAAGCAGTGGGGCTCGGATGAACCCAGCCTCTACCAGATGCTGGCGCAAAGCGAAGAGCGCACCGGCAAGCCGGTGCAGGCGCGCCGCGACCTGGCCCGCTACTACGTCATGACTGGCGCGTTCGCCGCGGCCGAGTCGCAGCTGCAGCAGGCGCGCGGCATGTCCACCGACTTCTACGAGCAGTCGCAGATCGACGTGCAGATCAAGGAAGTGAAAGACAAGCTGGCCGAAGAACGCCAGCTGCTGGAACGCTTCAAGTCGGGCTGAGGCGGGTCGGATGGCGCCGGCATTAATCCGGCGCCCGCGGCCTACAGCCCGGTCTCGAAGAAGCGGCCCAGGCGCTGCGGCAGCCAACCCAGGTGCGCAGGGAATGCGCCCGTCGGAAAGCCGGCATGGCCGCCGTCGGTGGGCTGGTGCAGCAGGATGCTGGACGAGCATTCGTCCGGCTTGGGCAGGGCGCTGGCCGGAATGAACGGATCGTTCAGTGCGTTGAGCACCAGCGTGGGCACCGAGATCTGCGGCAGCCACGGCTTGCTGGACGCGCGGGTCCAGTAATCCAGGGCATTGCGGAACCCGTGCATCGGCGCGGTGTACGCATCATCGAAATCACGCAGGTCGCGCGCATGGGCAATGCGCATGACGTCGATGGCGCCCGGGTAGCGGTGGGCCTTTTCCAGGACCTTGTGCTTGAGCGTCTTGAGGAAATGGCCCGTGTACACCTTGCGGTTGAAGAACCCGGTGGACAGCGTCTTGCCGCAGGCCACCAGATCCAGCGGCACGGACACGCCCGCGCAGGCGGTCAGCCAGGTGGTGTCTTCGTGGTGCTCGCCCAGGTACTTCAGCAGTGCATTGCCGCCCAGCGACACGCCCACGGCGTGCCAGCGTGCGTGCGGAATGCGGTCGCGTACCGTCTTGAGCAGGAAGCCGACTTCGGCGGAGTCGCCGGAGTAATAGGCCCGCGCCAGCCGGTTGGGCACGCCGGAGCAGCCGCGAAAGTGCGCGATGACGACGATCCAGCCGCGTGCGCGGAAGTGGTGCGCGATGGACTGCGCGTAGCGGCTGTTGCTGCCGCCTTCCAGGCCGTGGAACAGCAGCAGGGCCGGGGTGTCGGCCGTTTGCGGCAGGGATTTCCAGTCGGCGTCGGTCATCCAGCGGGCAGCGGCGGTCTTGCCGTTGGCCACGGGCAACTGGCCGCTGACCGGGGCGCCATCGGCGGCCTTGTGCGGGAACAGCCCGGGGCCGGTCCAGTCGAAATCGACGAAATCGGTGTCGGGAGTTTCAACGCGATCGCGTACGAAGGCAATGCGGTGGTACTGCGCGAACAGCGCGGCGTAGACCGTCTGGGCATCGCCTCCGGGCAGCCAGGAGGGAACAGGGCAGGGCGTTGAATCGAAACGAGCAGCAGCCAACAAATCCACCCGCCTCAGTGCAGCATGTCGGGTACGTCGTGCAAATCGAGCACCCCGGCTTCCGTGGGCGCCGACGAGGCATGGTGCATGACCATGCGCCAGCCGGTGGGACCCTTGTGGTAGATGTTCGTGGCGTAGCAGTTGGCGAACTGCGTGCCTTCCCGCGTGCGCACGGCCACCTGCTCGACCAGCACGTGCACCGCGCACATCATGCTCAGCATGACCAGCGGACGCAGCGGGCGGATGTGCAGGGGGCCGTTGGCCAGCACGTGTTGCCAGGATTCCTGCACCGCCGAGTGGCCGACGATGCGCAGGCCCCCCGGATGGATGCAGACGACTTCCTCGTCGTCCGCCCACACTTGCATCAGGCGGACGGTGTCCCCCTGCTCAAGGGCTTCGTAGAACGCGTGTTCTGCTTCTTCGGGCGTGGCGAACATGATGGCGGGAATGGTTTGGCGGTTGCGGCGAAGGCTCAGTGGTGGCCGTGCAGCACGGTGCCGGGCTTGAGCCGGTATTCCGCGCCACAGTAGGCACACCGCGCCGAGCCGCTACGAGCGACGTCCAGGAAGACGCGCGGGTGCATGCTCCACAGCGGGGCCTTGGGACCCGGACAGAAGACGGGCAGGTCTTCGGCGCCGACTTCGATGACTTCGTGGGGGTGCGGGACGGCGGCCGGGGCAGCAGCGGTCATGGAATTTCCTGAATAAAAATACCGGTGATCGGTAGGTTGGGGCAGTAATGCCGCCCTGGCGGGCAGGGCGGCGCGAATCAGACTTTGCTCAGCCAGTGATGGTACTTCGGGTTGCGGCCATTCACCATGTCAAAAAACGCTTTCTGGAGCTTCTCGGTGATGGGACCGCGTCGGCCCGAGCCGATCTGGCGGTTGTCGACCTCGCGGATCGGCGTGACTTCGGCGGCGGTGCCGGTGAAGAACGCTTCGTCGGCGATGTAGACGTCGTCGCGCGTCAGGCGTTTGGTAACAATGCGCAAGCCGAAGTCGGCGGCCAGCGCGTGGATGGTCGAGCGGGTGATGCCGGTCAGGGCGGACGCGATCTCGGGCTCGCAGAGCACGCCGTCCTTGACGATGAACAGGTTCTCGCCAGAGCCCTCGGCCACGAAGCCTTCGGTGTCCAGCAGCAGGGCTTCGTCGTAGCCGTCCTGCAGGGCTTCGGTGTTGGCCAGGATCGAGTTCGCGTAGGTGGTGGCCACCTTGGCGCGCGGCATCGTCACGTTGACGTGCTGGCGGGCGAACGACGACACCTTGACCCGGATGCCCTGCGACAGGGCTTCCTCGCCCAGGTAGGCGCCCCACGGCCAGGCCGCGATGGCCACGTGCACCTTGGCGCCCTTGGGCGACACGCCCATTTTTTCGGGGCCGTAGAACACCAGCGGGCGCAGGTAGGCGGATTCGAGCTTGTTCTCGCGCACCACCATCCGCTGGGCCTCGTTGATCGTGTCGCGATCGAAGGGCATCGGGATCTGGTAGATATGCGCCGAATTGAAGAGACGGTTGGTGTGGTCTTCGAGGCGGAAGATCGCCGTGCCGATCTCGGCATGGTAGGCGCGCACGCCTTCGAAGACCGACAGGCCGTAGTGCAGGGAGTGCGTCAGGACGTGCGTGGTCGCGTCGCGCCAGGGCACGAGTTTGCCGTCATACCAGATGAAGCCATCGCGGTCAGCCATCGACATGGTCTGCTCCCCTCTCAATGTGAGGGCCGTATTGTATCAAGCGGCGAGGTTACAATAGGCCCCTATTCGCGCACCGGCGTGGTGCCTACGGGCCGCCGCGGCCCCGGCGGGCGAGCAGGTTGTCGTGAGTTTCCTTCCATAGAGTTCCCATGTCGTCCTGTCCGAATACCCAGGGGCCTGCCGTTGTCCTCTGAGTCCGCGTTTCCCGAAACCGAAGACCCGCGGGTGGTCCGCCAGGAGCGCGTCGCCGCGTTCCGGGCCGGCGTGCACGCCATCGTGCCGGCCCTGATCGCCACCGCGACCTGGGGCCTGGTGACCGGCGTGGCCATGGTCAAGTCCGGCCTGACCGAATCCATGGCGCTGGCCATGACCCTGCTGCTGTATGCCGGCTCGGCCCAGCTCACGTCCCTGCCCCTGATTGCCACCGGCGCGCCGCTGTGGCTGATCTTCGCCGCAGGCTGCGTGGTGAACCTGCGCTTCCTGATCTTCGGCGCCGCGTTGCAACCCTATTTCCGCCACCTGTCCTGGCCCAAGCGCCTGGGGCTGGGGTACTTCACCACCGACATGGGCTTCGTGCTGTTCATGCCCCGTTTTGGGGATGCCGCCGAACGCGGCACCCGCGAGCAGCTCTGGTATTTCATCGGCGCCATCGCCCCCGGCTGGCTCGTCTGGCAGTCCTCGTCCATCGTCGGCATCTACCTGGGTACCATGGTGCCGGCCGGCTGGTCGCTGGATTTCGCGGCGGTGCTGGCCTTGTTGGCCATCACGGTGCCGCTGGCCAATTCCAAGCCGATGCTGGTGTCGATGCTGGCGGCCGGCGTGGTCGCCTGGACCGGCCAGGTGCTGCCGCTGCGTCTGGGCCTGGCGGCGGCGGTGATTGCCGGCGTCGTGGCCGGCATGTGGGCCGAACGCTTCTTCAAGGCGCGCGCATGACTCTCTGGCCGTCCGAGATCTACGTCTATTCCGCCATTCTGCTGCTGGCGCTGTGCAGCGTGCTGACGCGCGCCGGCTTCATGCTGTTCGGCGACTACATTCCGTTGCCCGATGGCGTGCGCCGGGCCCTGCGCTATGCGCCGGCCGCCGCGCTGACCGCCATCGTGGTGCCGGACCTGCTGCCCTGGAAGGCCGGGCTGGGTCCGATTTTCGACTACAAGCTGGTGGCCGGCATCGTGGCCATCCTGGTGTTCCTGCGCACCCGCAGCGCAGTGCTGGTCATCGTCGTCGGCATGGTGGTCCTCTGGGGCCTGCGCTGGCTGGCAGGTTGACGGCCGCCGATCGCACAGTGTGTGTCCACCAGATGGACGCGCCCGGCGCGCGCCAGGGCTGCCTGGGCGGGCTGGCGGGCCATTCGCGGGGCCTTCCTGACACGCGCTTGCGCGTGTGGTAGGCCGGCTGCGCTAAAATCAACTTATCCACAGCAATCCGGGCCTGGTACTGCCCCTCATAAGTATCGAAACCAGAATGCGCCACCTGGCCTGCAAGGCAGGGTGCAGATTGCCCGCGACGCGCCCGCGCGTCAGGGTGGTTTGCACGTGGCCGCGCGAGCGTGGCGCGCGTTCCGGTTGTCCTGATGCGTATGCATGTGCAGTGCTCGCAGCACTCTCGTTTTGTTCTTTTTCACTGGTCCCGGTATCTGCCAAACCCTGATGACTGAATCCACTCAATCCGCAGCACCCACCGCCGCAGCGCCCGCGCCTACGCCCACGTTCTCCGACTTCGGGCTGCATCCCCTGCTGTTGCAATCCATCGCCGAAACCGGCTACACCACGCCCACCCCGATCCAGGCGCAAGCCATTCCCGTCGTGGTCGAAGGGCGCGACGTCATGGGCGCCGCCCAGACCGGCACCGGCAAGACCGCCGCGTTCACGTTGCCCATCCTGCATCGCCTGATGCCGCTGGCCAACACCAGCGCCTCGCCCGCGCGGCACCCGGTGCGCGCACTGATCCTCACGCCCACGCGCGAATTGGCGGACCAGGTCTACGAAAGCGTCAAGCGCTACAGCAAGCAGACGCCCCTGCGTTCGGCCGTGGTGTTCGGCGGCGTCGACATCGGTCCGCAAAAAGAAGCGCTGCGTCGCGGTTGCGAAGTGCTGGTCGCCACGCCGGGCCGCCTGCTCGATCACGTCGAACAGAAGAACGTGAACCTCAGCCAGGTCGGCATCCTGGTACTGGACGAAGCCGACCGCATGCTGGACATGGGCTTCCTGCCCGACCTGGAACGCATCATCCGCCTGCTGCCCGCGCAGCGCCAAGGCCTGTTGTTCTCGGCCACGTTCAGCAACGAAATCCGCAAGCTCGGCCGTTCGTACCTGAACCACCCCGTTGAAATCGAAGTCGCGGCGCGCAACGCCACGGCCACCACCATCACGCAGATCGCCTACAAGATGGCGGGCGACAAGAAGCGCGCCGCCGTGGTGCACCTGGTGAAGTCGCGCGGCCTGAAGCAGGTCATCGTGTTCTCGAACACCAAGATCGGCACGGCGCGCCTGGCCCGCGAACTCGAACGCGACGGCGTCAAGGCCGAATCCATTCACGGCGACAAGACCCAGGCCGATCGCATGAAGGCGCTGGAAGCCTTCAAGGCCGGCGAACTCGAAGTCCTGGTCGCCACCGACGTGGCCGCTCGCGGCCTGGACGTGGCTGGCGTGCCTTGCGTCATCAACTACGACCTGCCGTACAACGCCGAAGACTACGTGCACCGCATCGGCCGTACCGGCCGCGCGGGCGCCTCGGGCGAAGCCATTGCTCTGTTCACGCCCGACGAAGAGCGGTTCCTGCTCGACATCGAAAAGCTGATCAAGCGCGAAGTGCCGCGTGGCACGCTTGATGTGCCGGCCGACCTGGTGGCCCGCAGCCACGGCCGCGGTGAAGACCGCGAACGCGGTTCTTCGTCGCGCGAAGGTCGTGAAGGCCGTGACAGCCGCGAAGGCGGCCGCGAGCGTGGCCGTTCGTCGGATCGCCGTTCGGGCGGCGGCTACGGTTCCAATTCGTCGCGCCAGCCCGTGGACGATTTCTTCCTCAAGCCCTACGAACCCTCGGCCGCGCCGGCCCCGGAGCAAGAGCAGGCCCCGCGCCAAAATGGCAATTCGTCCGCGCCCAAGCGCCAGATCGCCGTGTTGCTGGGCGGTAGCCGGAAGTGAAGTAAACAGGGCGCATCCGGTATGCGCCCAATGTCCCAAAGAGAAAGCGCCCTGGCCGGGCGCTTTTTGTTTGCAGGTCGTTCGCTGACGAATCAGGCCGCGAGCAGCCGGGGCAGGTCGGGCAGGTCCGACGTCACTGCCGGGCTGTCTTCGTTCAGGCTGTCGAGCAGGCGTTCCAGGTGGCCGATATGCGGCAGCATGGGGCCGTAGAAGACGACCCGGCCTTTGATCTGGACCATCAGGGTGGGGAAATTCTCGACGTCGACTTCGCCCAGCAATTCGGCGTGGTCTTCGATGTCGATCCAGGCGAATACATGCTGGCGCAGGGTGCCGGAAAGCGTGCGCAGCTTGGGCCGGTATTCGCCGCAGGTGTCGCACCAGGCGGCGCAGAAACAGGCAATCAGCCACGACTGCGGCGAGGCCGCCAGTTGGGCGCGCAGGGCGGTCAGATCGGAACCAGGTACCAGGAGTGTCATACGAGCGAAGGCAAGCGTGTTTGACTATCATACCCGGGATGCCCACCTTATATTTGCCATGCCATGACCGCCTTGCGCACTGATTCCCAAGCCCCCGGCGCCGGCCGTTTTGCCGGACCCGCGGGCAGCGTCGCGCAAGCCTTCAAGCGCGCGCTGGTTTCCCAATGCCACCCGTCGATGCTGTTCGCGGTGCTGCTGCCTTTCCTGATTGCGCTGGTCGGCGCCTTCCTGTTGCTCTGGCTGTTCTGGACGCCCCTGACCGACTGGCTGCGTGTCGAGGCTTCGCACTGGGACTTCGTCAACCGCACCGACGAATGGCTCGTGGCGATGGGGCTGTTTTCGCTCAAGATCTACCTGATTCCGGTGATCGCGGCCGCCATCCTGCTGCCGGTGTCCGGCATCCTGGGCCTGGCCATCGCGGCCGTATTCGTCATGCCGCTGGTATTGCGCCATGTCGGCCAGCGCGAATACGCCGGCCTGGGGCGGCAGGGCAAGTTTTCCACTGCCGTCAGCGTCTGGAACGCGGTCTGGGTGTCGGCGGCGTTCGCGGCCGGCTGGCTGCTCACCTTGCCCCTGTGGCTGGTGCCGCCCATGGCCGTGGTGCTGTCGGTGTTCTGGTGGGCCTTTGCGTTCTCGCGCATGATGCGGCTGGACGCCATCGTGGAACACGCCAGCCCCGCCGAACGCAAGATCATCCTCAAGCGCAACAACGGCGGCTTCTGGATCATCGGCCTGATCTGCTCGCTCTTGAACCTGCTGCCGCCCGCCTGGATCATCCTGCCGGTGTTTTCGGCGCTGGTCTATGCGCACTACGGGCTGGACGCCGTGCAGCGCCTGCGCCAGGAACGCACGATCGACGTCGACTGACGCCCCTGCCTTTCCCTCATTCAACCGCCTCAATCTGGAACCGGACATGGCTGCAGAATCTGTCTCCCGCCGCATCGGCCTCATCATCGTCGGCGACGAAATCCTGTCGGGCCGCCGGCAAGACAAGCATTTCTCCAAGGTCGTCGAACTGCTTGCCGCGCGTGGCATGCAACTGAGCTGGGCGGAATTCCTGCCCGACGAGCGCGATACGCTGGTGGCCGCCTACCGGCGCAGCTTTGCCACGGGCGACGTGGTGTTCTCGTGCGGCGGCATCGGCGGCACGCCCGATGACCACACCCGCCAGGCGGCGGCCGCGGCGCTGGATCTGCCGTTGGCGCTGCATCCCGAGGCCGAGCAGGCCATCGCCCTGCGTACCGCCGAGATGGCGGCCAAGGGGCAGGGCACGGCCGACATGAGCGCGCCCGAAAACCAGCAGCGCCTGCAGATGGGCGTCTTTCCGCAGGGCTGCGAGATCGTTCCCAACCCCTACAACCGCATTCCCGGGTTCTTCATTCGCGACCATACCTTCGTGCCGGGCTTTCCGGTCATGGCCTGGCCGATGCTCGAATGGACGCTCGATACGCGCTATCGTGCATTGCAGCATGTGCGCCAGCACGCCGAGCATTCCTTCCTGGTGTTCAGCATGCCCGAATCGCGCATCACCCCGGCCATGCAAACCGTCGAAACCCGCTGGCCCGGCGTGCGCGCCTTCAGTCTGCCCAGCGTGGGCGAAGCGGGTGGAACGCCGCATATCGACCTGGGCGTCAAGGGCGAACCCGGGGCGGCCGCCGAGGCGTTGGAGTTCCTGCGGGGCGAAGTGCTGCGCCTGGGCGGCAAGCTGGCGCCGCCTGCCAACTGAAGTCGGGCATGATCGAAACGGGGCGCGTCCCCGTTTTGATGGATAAAAAAGCGGTTGCCAAATCTTCCCGCAAATTTCACAATACGGGAAAGAACTGTTTGCTGCGTTGCCGCAAGACTGGTCTCTTTCGGTGGCGCCGCGCGAGCCCCTTTCCCTTCCTATGTCCCGTCTTCCCACCACCCGCAATGCCCTGGACGCCGAGGCCGATGGCGCGTCGTCCCATCCTATCGCCATCCAGGTCATCGAGCGCGCCATGCGCCTGCTCGACGCGCTGGCCGCGCAGCCCGAACCCGTCACGCTCAAGGAACTGTCCGCGACCACGGGGCTGCACGCCTCGACCGCGCATCGCATCCTGAACGACCTGGTCGTCGGCCGCTACGTCGAAAGGGTGGACAACGGCCTGTATCAACTGGGCATGCGGCTGCTGGAACTGGGTTCTCTGGTCAAGGGTCGGCTCAATGTGCGCGAGGCCGCCATTTCGGCCATGCGTTCGCTGCACAAGCTGACCGGCCAGACCATCAACCTGTCGGTGCAGCAGGGCGACGAAATCGTCTACATCGACCGCGCCTGGAGCGAGCGCTCCGGCATGCAGGTGGTGCGGGCCATTGGCGGACGCGCACCGCTGCATCTCACGTCCACTGGCAAACTGTTCCTGTCCACGGGCGACACGCGCCAGGTGCGCGCCTATGCCCTGCGTACCGGCCTGGCTGGTCACACTCGCAACAGCCTGACCGATCTCGATCGCCTCGAACGCGAACTGGCGCTGGTGCGGCGCCACGGCTATGCGCGCGACAACGAAGAGCTGGAACTGGGCGTGCGCTGCATCGCCGCCGGCATTTTCGACGACACGGGCAAGCTGGTGGCGGGCCTGTCGATCTCGGCTCCCGCCGAACGGCTGCAGGACGACTGGATCAAGGCCCTGGTGGATACCGCCGCCAGCATTTCCGAAGCGCTGGGCTACGAGCCTTCCGTTTCCAGCGGCTTCAGCGGCCTGGGCCTGGCGGCCGAAGCCATGCGCTCCTGACCGGCGCTTGCGCCCGAACGAAAAAAAGCCCCGTAAGGGGCTTTTTCAATGCCGGCGCAAGCCGGAAGGGGCGCCGTGCAAACACGCCCGCCGCGGCGGACGTGTCCGACAGGCGCGCCAGCGTTATTGCTGCTCGACGCCGGCCTTCTTGAACAGCTCGGCCCACTGCGGCACCTGCTGCTTCACCTTGGCGTCCAGCGACTGGGGATTGGCTTCGGCGGTCAGCACCGTGGCGCCCAGTTGCTTCATGCGTTCCTGGAACTTCGGATCCGCCAGGCCAGCCTGCAGGCTCTTGATGAGCTTGTCCACCACCGGCTTGGGCGTGCCCTTCGGCACCCACATGCCATGCCAGATACCGACTTCGAAGCCCTTGAAGCCGGACTCGTCCATGGTCGGCAGCTTCGGCAGGGTCGGCACGCGTTGCAGGCTGGTGACGGCGTAGGCCTTGACCTTGCCGCTGTCGATCTGCTGCGTGGTGTTGGTGGTCTGGTCGCACAGCAGGTCCACCTGCTTGCCCAGCAGGTCGTTCATGGCCGGCGCCGTGCCCTTGTAGGGAATGGTCAAGAGTTGCACGCCCAGGGCTTCGACCAGCATCGTGCCGCACAGGTGGCTGGCCGCGCCGATGCCGGCGTTGGCGAGCGAAACCTTGTCCTTGTTCTTTTTGACGTACTCGGCCAGTTCCTGGATGGTGTTGGGCGGGAAGTCCGAACGCGCGATGATGGTCATGGGCACATCGACCACCAGGCCGATAGGCTCGAAGCTCTTGTAGGGGTCGTACCCCGGATTCTTGTACAGGGACGGCGCGGTCGAGAAGCCGGCGTGCATCAGCAGCACGGAATAACCGTCCGGCTGAGCCCGCGCCACTTGCGTCGTGCCGATGGTGCCGCCCGCACCGCCCTTGTTTTCGACCACGACGGTCTGGCCCAGGGAGTGACGCATGGCTTCTGCCAGCGAACGCGCAACGTTGTCCGTCGGACCGCCGGCGGCGAAAGGCACCACCATGTTGATGGGGCGTTCCGGGAATTCCGCGTGGGCGGCGCCGGCCGCGAGCATGGCGCTGGCCGCGAGCAGGGCCGAAAGCGTGCGGGGGATGAAGGTCATGAAGTCTCCGATTGCAGGGTTTTGCTTGCTGCGATGTGTTTTTGATCGCTGACTTATCGTTTGTGTTTGTCTGTCATCAGCGTGCAAGCAGTGTAGAAAAGAATTGATACGCCGTCATGTCCGGTATTTCCCGAATCATGGGAAATCCTTGCGCGGGATCAAACGCGCGCAAGGGCGTGCACTGTTAAAGTGCAAATAGTTGTTGCGTTGCACCAATATTGCTTGACAGGTTTTTTTTGGCCCGTAGAATGTGAATTGTGCAGTGCATCAAACGGGCCGGCGGTAGCTTGTAGTACCAGTTTCCGCGCACGTTTTTAATTTCGTCGCAGACACCATCCTTACCTGCCGGAAAGCCTCCGGCTACCCCTAAAAGGAGCAATTCTATGAGCGCTATTCCGCAACAAGTCCTGGATCGTCAAAAAGCCAGCATCAACACCTTCGTGGCCGCCCAGTCGGCTGTGTTCGCCGGTTTTGAAAAGCTGGTCGAGCTGAACCTGAAGGTCGTGCGCGCCACCCTGGACGAAGTCGCCCAGAAGTCGCAACAAGCCACCGAAGTGAAGGACCCGCAAGAAGCCGCGGCGTTCGCCTCCGGTCTGCTGCAACCGGGCGCCGAAAAGGCCCTGGCTTACACCAAGCATGTGTATGACATCGTTGCCGGCGTGCAAGGCAACCTGGTCAAGCTGACCGAAGAACAAATCGCCGAAGGCCAACAGCAACTGACCGACGCCGTCGAGCAGTTCTCCAAGAACGCCCCCACGGGTTCGGAAAGCGCCGTTGCCCTGATCAAGTCGTCGTTGGCCACCGCCAACAGCGCCTACGATTCGCTGACCAAGGCCGCCAAGCAGGCCGCCGAAGTCGCCGAGTCCAACCTGAATGCCGCCGCGAACGCGACCTTCAAGGCTGCGACGGATGCCGCCGACGCCGCCACCAAGGTTGCCAGCCGCAGCCGCCGCAGCGCCTAAGTATTTGGCGCGCAGTGCTGCGC
>ERZ1032107.121-NODE-121-length-17989-cov-12.073715_pt1 | contig 17989 bp, 15 predicted proteins | sample MGYA00516713_ERZ1032107 | MGnify/ENA primary metagenome ERZ1032107 (study PRJEB33718, sample SAMN03160116) | human skin metagenome | collected 2014-04-10 | study: EMG produced TPA metagenomics assembly of the PRJNA266117 data set (Human skin bacterial metagenome...
GAACTGGCCGAACACCAGTCCAAGTTCGCCGACGCCGAGATGGACGGCGAAACCCTGGCCGCCCAGGCCGAGGCCGCCCGCACCCGCCTGCGCGAACTGGAACGCGCCGCCCAGGAAGCCGAATTCGCCGAACGCGGCATCCAGGTCCGCATCACCGACCTGCAGCGCAACCAGCAATTGGCGGCCGACCAGAGCCAGCGCGCCAGCGTCGAACTCGAGCAATTGCAGGCGGATCTGGTCGACCTCGACGCCTCGGCCTCGCAGGCCGGCCTGCAGGACGCCCTGGAACTGCGCGCCGAGCGCGAAGACGCGCTGTCGCGCGCCCGCCAGGAAATGGAAAACCTGTCGGCCCTGCTGCGTGGCGCCGACGAAGACCGCATGCAGCAAGAGCGCACGCTCGAGCCGCGCCGCGCCCGCATCACCGAATTGCAGCTGCAGGAGCAGGCCGCCCGCCTGGCCGAAGAACAATTCACCGAGCAGCTCAACGCACGCGAAGTCGACCGCGAGGCCCTGGCCCAGGACCTGGCCAACCAGCCCGACGAATGGCGCCGCGCCAACTGGCTGCAATCGGAAGTCACGCGCATCTCGCGCCAGATCGAATCCCTGGGCTCGGTCAACCTGGCCGCGCTGGACGAACTGAACACCTCGCGCGAGCGCAAGGGGTTCCTGGATGCCCAGCACCAGGACCTGATGACCGCCATCGAGACCCTCGAAGACGCCATCCGCAAGATCGACCGCGAAACCCGCGAACTGCTGCAAGAGACCTTCAACGTGGTCAACGGCCACTTTGGCGAACTCTTCCCCAAGCTGTTCGGCGGGGGCGAGGCCAAGCTCACCATGACCGGCGAGGAAATCCTCGATGCCGGCGTGCAGGTGATGGCGCAACCCCCAGGCAAGCGCAACAGCACCATCCACCTGCTGTCCGGCGGCGAAAAGGCCCTGACGGCGACCGCACTGGTGTTCGCGCTGTTCAAGCTGAACCCCGCCCCGTTCTGCCTGCTGGACGAAGTGGACGCGCCGCTGGACGACGCCAATACCGAACGCTACGCCAACCTGGTCGCCAACATGAGCGAGCAGACCCAGTTCCTGTTCATCTCGCACAACAAGATCGCGATGCAGATGGCCAAGCAACTGATCGGCGTCACCATGCAAGAGCAGGGGGTTTCGCGTATCGTTGCGGTAGATATAGACTCGGCCGTCCAGATGATGGCCTCCGAAGCGGCATAAACCAATATTCAGAACGGCGCCGGCTTCATGGCGCGGGATTTACACATGAGTGATTTGCAGATCGGGCTGATTGCCCTGGGCGTCTTGCTGATACTGCTGGTGCTGGGCTTCAATTGGTGGCAAGACCGCCGCGTCCGCCGCAAGATGCAAAGCCATTTCCCCACCTCCGAGCAGGATCCCCTGCTGGGCGCGGGGGCCGGTGCGGCCGCAGGCGCTGCTGCCGCGGGTGGCGCGTCCGCGCGGCGCGAGCCCGGCATGGGCGATGCCCCCAAGGCACACCCCGAGCAACCCAAGCCGGTCGATCCGGGCAGCGATGCCGACGACGCCGAAGAACCCGATCCCGCCTGCGAAGTGGTCATCGAGATCAACTTCGCCGAGCCGGTGCGCGGCGCCGACCTGCTGCCCTACATGCAAAGCCTGCGCCACGTGGGCCGCAAGCCCATGCGCGTGTTCGCCGAAACCGACCAGCGCCGCCATCGTGCGCGCGTGCATGCCGGCGAATCCTATGCATCCATGCAACTGGCCGTGCTGCTGGCCAACCGCAGCGGCCCCCTGACCGCCATCGAATGGTCGCAGGCCTGGGCCCGCGCCCAGGACATGGCCGAACGCTTTGACGCCCTGATCGAAGGCCCCGACCAGCAAGCCGTGCTGGAACAGGCCGCCCGCCTGGACGACACCTGCGCCGCGCTGGACACCCAGGTCGGCCTGACGCTGCTGCTGGGCGCCGCCCAGCCGGCCGCCGAAGTCCTGAACGTCGCCCGCGACGCCGGCTTCGTGGCCGACGGCAACCGCCTGGCCTGGCCGGCCGAGAACGGTGTGGCCCGCTTCACGCTGGCGCGCGCCGATGGCGCCGCCTTCGACGCCGGCATGGGCGGCATCGAACGCCTGTACCTGCTGCTGGACGTGCCGTGCAGCCCGGCGGACAGCCGCGCCTTTGGCCGCATGGTCGACGTGGGCCGCGAACTGGCTGCCCGACTGCGCGCCGACCTGGTCGACGACCAGGGCAAGCCCTTGGCCGACGGCTCTGAAACGGTCATCGACGAACGCCTGCAAGTGCTGTTCGGCCAGCTCGAACAAGCCGGCTTGCCGGCCGGCAGCGAGCGCGCTCAACGGGTGTTTGCGTAATGAGCAAGGCCGGAAGTACCCCTGCGGCGGAAACCGCGGCGCGCTTGCGCGCGGAAATCGAACAGCACAACGTCCGTTATTACGTCTACGACGATCCGTCCATCTCGGATGCCGACTACGACCGCCTGATGCGCGAGCTGCAGGACCTGGAAGCCGCGCATCCTGAACTGGTTTCGCCGGAATCGCCCACGCAGCGCGTGGGGGCGGCACCGGTGTCGGCCTTCGGCAGCGTGCGCCATGCCGTGCCCATGCTGTCGCTGGGCAACGCCTTCGACGAAGAAGACGTGACGGCGTTCGACCGCCGCGTCACCGACACCCTGCGTGGCGCCGGCCTGCTGGGCCCGGCAGAGCAGACCGAATACTTCTGTGAGCTCAAGCTCGACGGCCTGGCGATCAGCCTGCGCTACGAGGACGGCCGCCTGGTGCAGGCCGCCACCCGCGGCGACGGCCAGACGGGCGAAGACGTCACCTCCAACATCCGCACCATCAAGGCGATTCCGCTGCAACTGACCGGCCCGGCACCTCGGGTGCTGGAAGTGCGCGGCGAAGTCCTGATGAACCGCGCCGACTTCGAAAAACTGAACGCGGCCCAGGCCAAGCGCGACGAAAAAGTCTTCGTCAATCCGCGCAACGCGGCCGCCGGCAGCCTGCGGCAGCTGGACCCGCGCATCACCGCCAAGCGGCCACTGCGCTTTTTCGCCTACGGTTGGGGTGAAGTCCAGGGCCTGCCGGGCGGGCAGAACGGCCTGTTCGACGAGGCCCCGGCGGGCGCCGCCGAAGCCTCGCCGCTGCCCGAGAAGTCGCACGGCGCCATGCTGGACTGGCTGGCCTCGCTGGGCTTGCCCGTCAACGTCAAGCACAACCTGCGCGCCACCGGCGCCGAAGGGCTGATGGCGTTCTACGCCAAGGTCGGCGCGCTGCGCGCCTCGTTGCCCTACGACATCGACGGCGTGGTCTACAAGGTCGATTCGCTGCCGGCGCAGAAGCTGCTGGGCTTCGTGGCGCGCGCGCCGCGCTTTGCCCTGGCGCACAAGTTTCCCGCCGAAGAGGCCACCACCACGCTGCTGGACATTGAAGTGCAGGTGGGCCGCACGGGCGCCATCACCCCCGTCGCCCGGCTCAAGCCGGTGTTCGTGGGCGGCGTGACGGTCACCAATGCCACCCTGCACAACGAAGACGAAATCCGCCGCAAGGACGTGCGCATCGGCGACACGGTCATCGTGCGGCGCGCGGGCGACGTGATTCCCGAGGTCGTGGGCGCCGTGCTCGACAAGCGGCCCGACGATGCGCGCGAATTCGTCATGCCCAAGGAATGCCCGGTCTGCGGTTCCGCGATCGAGCGCCTGGAAGACGAAACCATCGCCCGCTGCACGGGTGGGCTGTTCTGCGCGGCCCAGCGCAAGCAGACGCTGTGGCACGCGGCCAGCCGCAAGGCGCTGGACATCGAAGGCCTGGGCGAGAAGCTGGTCGAGCAGCTGGTGGACAGCGGCCGGGTCAAATCCCTGGCCGACCTGTTCAGCCTGCGTCCGCTTGAACTGGTGGGCCTGGACCGCATGGGCCAGAAGTCGGCCGACAACCTGGTCGAGGCCATCGACAAGGCGCGGGCGCCGGCATTGGGGCGGCTGCTGTTTGCCCTGGGCATCCGCCACGTGGGCGAGACCACCGCGCGCGACGTGGCCCGCCATTTCGGCAGCATCGAGGCCATCATGGACGCGGACGAAGACGCGCTGTCGTCCGTGCCCGACGTGGGGCCGGTCGTGGCGGGCTCCATTCGCCGATTCTTCGCCGAGCAACACAACCGCGACGTCATCGACCAACTGAAGGCGCAAGGCGTGCGGCCGGTGGCCGAGGCCGTGCCTGAAGACACCACGCTGGCCGGCAAGACCTTCGTCCTGACGGGCACGTTGCCCAATTGGACGCGCGAAGAAGCCTCGATGCGTATCCAGGCGGCCGGCGGCAAGGTCAGTGGGTCGGTCTCCAAGAAGACCGCCTACCTGGTGGCCGGAGAAGACGCCGGCAGCAAGCTCACCAAGGCCCAGGAACTGGGCGTGACGGTGCTGGACGAAGACGAACTGAAGACGCTGCTGGGCGTCTCCTAGGCGTCATACGGCGTACCGCCGGGAATAAATAGCCAATAGCCCGCACAAAAAAAACTGCCCGCAGATGCGGGCAGTTTTTTTGGGAAAGCGGCGGGCTTACTGAATCTTGGCCTTTTCGCGCAGTTCCTTCTGGTAGTCGGCCAGGGTTTGCTGGCGCAGCATTTCTTCCAGTTGCGGACGGACCTGATCCAGCGGCGGGAATTCGACCGGGCGGGTGTCGTCGACCATGATGATGTGCCAGCCGAATTGGGTCTGGACCGGCTTGTCGACCAGTTGGCCCTTCTTGAGCTGCGTCACGGCTTGCGCGAACGGCTGGACATAGTTGGTCGGGGGAGCCCAACCCAGATCGCCACCCTTTTCGGCGCTGCCGGGGTCTTTCGAGTTCTTCTTGGCCAGGTCGTCGAACTTGCCCTTGTTGCTCTTCAACTGGGCCAGCAGGTCGTTGGCGGTCTTTTCGTCTTCGACCAGGATGTGACGGACCTTGTATTCCATCTTGCCGGCCTGTTCTTTCTTGATCTTGTCGTATTCGGCCGTGACCTTGGCATCCGACACCGGGTGCTTGGCCAGGTAGTCGGCCATCAGGGCGCGAACCAGGATGCCTTGGCGGGCCAGTTCGATTTCGGTCTGGACGTCGGCCTGCTTGGCGATGCCGGTGGATTCAGCGGCTTGCACGAAGACCTGGCGGTTGATCATTTCCTGCTTGACCTGTTCGCGCAGCTGGGGCGAATCGGTGGCGCCTTGGCTGACCAGCAGCTTGACGAATTGATCCAGGCTCTTTTGCGGAATGGCCTTGCCATTGACGGTAGCCACGTTCTGAGCAAAAGCAGGCACAGCGATGACGCAGGCGGCTGCCAGCATGACGATGCGTTTCATGAATATCCTTTTACTAACTATTTGGGAGCCTGGGCGTCTAGCGCAAGCGCATGAATCGGATAGGGGATCAAATCTTGCAAATGATGATACACCAGCCGATGCCGCGCCACGGCGGAGAGCCCCGCAAAACAGGACGCTACGATGTGCACACGGTAATGGCCGGCGCCGTTTTTACTGCCTTCGTGGCCGGCATGCAAATGGGAGTCGTCCTGGATGTCCAGGGAAAGCGGTTCCAGGACGGCCAGGCGCTCCCGGATCAGGGTCATGCGATCGGTGGTTTCTGACATGGCGTCAATCGTAAAGTTCCGGCGCGCCGGGCGCGCCATGGGGGAAGGGCGGCGGGCCGGGCAACGGGGCCCGGCCGGACGGCCTCAGGGCTTGGGCGGGGTGCTGGAGCCCGGCGCGGCGTTGTCGTCGGTCTGGATGTGCTTGCCCAGCCAGAGCGACTGGCCGATGACGAAGACGATCATCAGGCCCATCAGGCCGAAGGCCTTGAAACTGACCCACTGCGATTCGGTGAAGTGCCCCGAAAACGCCACATACAGGTTGATGGCGCCCGCCACCAGGAAAAAGCCGGCCCACACCAGATTGAGTTTTTCCCAGGCGGCATCCGGCAGCTGGATCTGCTTTTCCATCAGGCGGCGGATCAGGTTGCGGCCGAACAGCAGGCGGGCGAACACCAGCGCGCCACCGAACAGCCAATACAGCACCGTGGGCTTCCATTTGATGAAGACGTCGCTGTGCAGCCAGATGGTGGCGCCGCCGAACACCAGGATGACCGTGAGGTTGATCCAGTGCATGGCTTCGGTGGCGCGGCCGGTGGCCTTGAGCCAGACGATCTGCAGCACCGCCGCCGCCATGGCCACGCCGGTCGCGATGAAGATGTCCGTGAACCGGTAGGCCAGGAAGAACAGGAACAGCGGAAAGAGGTCGAACAGGAACTTCTTCATTCAGTCTTCTATGGGTTCGAACGTCATCGACAGGGAATTGATGCAGTAGCGCAGGCCGGTGGGCTCGGGGCCGTCGGGAAAGACGTGGCCCAGGTGCGCGTCACAGACGTTGCAGAGCACTTCCGTGCGCACCATGCCGTGGGTGGTGTCGCGTTCTTCGCGCACCAGTTCCGGATCCAGCGCCTGGAAATAGCTGGGCCAGCCACAGCCCGCGTCGAATTTGGTGTCGGACGCGAACAGCGCGGTGCCACAGCCCACGCAGCGGTAGATGCCCGGGGTGAACGTATTCCAGTAGCGCCCGGTGAATGCGCGTTCGGTACCCTTTTCACGGGTGACGACGTATTCTTCCGGGGACAGCTGGGCCCGCCATTCGGCGTCGGTTTTGCGTACTTTGTCCATATCAGCTCTTGGAGTCCCGATGCCCGAAATGGTTCGGGCATAATCCCGCCCCATGTTAATCGAGTTTGACCAGGCGATTGTATCGACGCCCCAGGCGGAAGTGTTGCGCGGGGTGAGCCTTCTGCTTGCCGGCCGCCGGGTCGGTATCGTCGGTCCGAACGGCGCCGGCAAGAGCACGCTGGCACGGCTGGTCAACGGCCTGGTGCTGCCCACCTCGGGCAGCGTGCGGGTCGGCGGGCTGGACACCCGGCAGGACCTGAAGGCCGTGCGCCGGCAGGTCGGTTTCGTGTTCCAGAACCCCGAGAACCAGATTGTCTTTCCCATCGTGCGCGAAGACCTGGCGTTCGGCCTGAAACACCTGGAACCCGACCGCGGTCAGCGCGAAACCCGTATCGACGCCCAACTGGCCGCGCTGGGCGTGGCGCACCTGGCGGACCGCACCAGCCACACCCTGTCGGGCGGCGAGCGCCAACTGGTGGCCCTGGCGGCTGTGCTGGTCATGCGGCCGGCGCTGGTGGTGTTCGACGAGCCCACCACCCAGCTGGACCTGCGCAACCGCAACCGGGTGCGCGACGCTATAGCGGCCCTGCCGCAGGACGCCATCGTGGTCAGCCACGACCTGGACCTGCTGGAAGACTTCGAGCGCGTGGTGGTGGTGCAGGATGGCGCCATTGCCGCCGACGACACCCCCGCGGCGGCGCTGCGCTGGTACCGGAACCACTGCGCGTGATCGAACCTTTATATATACCCGGCGACTCGCCGCTGCACCGGCTGCCCGCATGGCTCAAGCTGCTGGCGCTGGCCGCGGCGGGGGCGGGCCTGTTCCTCTTGCGCGATCCGCGCGGGCTGGCGCTGGCCTGCCTGGTGGCGGCGCTGCTGTTGCGTCTGGCCGGGGCTACCGTGGCGGGCGTCTGGCGCCAGGTGCGCGGGCTGGTCTGGGTGCTGCTGGCCGTGGCCTTGTTCACGGGCTTTTTCCAGGGCTGGCAGGAGGCGCTGGCCGTCGTGCTGCGCATTGCGGCGATGGTGGGCCTGGCCCTGGCCGTCACGCTGTCGACCCGTACGTCGGACCTGATCGCCGTGTGCGAGCGTGTGCTGATGCCGCTGCAGCGCATCGGGCTGGTCGATGCCGGCAAGGTCGCGTTGGCGCTGGCCCTGGCCTTGCGCTTCGTGCCCGAGATATGGCGCAATTTCCATGAAATCCGCGAGGCGCAGGCGGCGCGCGGGCTGGGCGCCAACCCGGTCGCGCTGATCGTGCCCCTGGTGGTGCTGACCCTGAAGCGGGCCCAGGAAGTGGCCGAAGCCATCGACGCCCGCAGTCTCTGAACTTCCGTCTTGATAGAAAAGGCACTGCCATGAAATCCAACAATACTGTGCTGGTGGCCCTGTTCGCCGCGCTGATCGTCGTGATGAGCCTGATCCCGCCGGTGCCGCTGCCGGGCATTCCCGTGCCGATCACCTTGCAGACGCTGGGGGCCATGCTGGCCGGCGCGATGCTGGGGCCGGGCCGCGGCGCCCTGGCCTGCCTCTTGTACCTGGTGCTGGCGGCCATCGGGCTGCCGGTGCTGCCGGGCGGGCGGGGCGGCATGGGCGCTTTCTTCGGGCCCACGGGCGGCTTCCTGGTCGGCCTGGTGGCAGGCGCCTGGGTCACCGGCTTGCTGGCGCGCCGCCTGGCGGGCCGGGCCGAACGCTTCTGGCCGGCCTTGGCCGGCTATGCCGTCGCCTGCGTCGTGGGCGGCATCGTGGTGGTCTATGCGTTCGGCGTGCCGTGGCTGGCGACGGTCACCAAGATGGGGCTGGCCAAGGCCGCGATGGCCGTGGCGGTGTTCATACCCGGCGACCTGATCAAGGCGGCGCTGGCCGCATGGGTCGCGGCAAGGGTCGAGCGGGTGTGGCCGATGCTGGGGCGGTGAACGCCGCGTCGGGGTGCGCCGCACAAGGGAATCCCCCAACTGACGCCCGCAGGGCTTTCAAGTACAAGTTCGCCATTAACGAATGCGTTTGCTGAACAGGGTTTCCGTAGCACATCAGGGATTTACCGTAGTTGCGCGAAGTCATTTGATACTCTTTTAACCCTATAATATTTTTTTCTGTATAACTTTAACTAGGCTCGCTTCCGCCTCGACCGGGGCAACAAAAGAGCCACCACAGGAGACAAAACATGCGCAAGCACTTCGGCTTGTCCGCGGCCGCCGCCGCCGTTGCCCTGACCCTGCCGCTGCTGGCCAGCGCCCAGGTCAAGGTGGGTGTCACGGTGTCCAGCACCGGCCCCGCCGCCTCGCTGGGTATCCCCGAGCGCAACACCGTGGCGCTGCTGCCCAAGGAAGTGGCCGGCCAGAAGATCGAATGGATCGTCCTGGACGACGCGACCGACACGACGCAAGCCGTCAAGAACTCGCGCAAACTGGCTTCCGACGACAAGGTCGACGTGCTGATCGGCACCTCGGTCACGCCGGGCTCGCTGGCCATGGTGGACGTGGCCGCCGAAGCCAAGGTGCCGATGATCAGCGTGGCCGCCAGCGCCAAGATCGTCGAACCCGTGGACGACAAGCGCCGCTGGGTCTTCAAGACCCCGCAGAACGACGCCCTGATGGCTGGTGCGCTGGCTGACGCGATGTCCAAGTCCAAGGTCAAGACGCTGGGCTTCATCGGCTTTGCCGACGCCTACGGCGACGGCTGGCTGGACGTGATGCAAAAGGCCGCCAAGGCCAAGGGCATTGAAATCGTCGCCATCGAAAAATACAGCCGCACCGACACCAGCGTGACGGGCCAGGTGCTCAAGCTGGTCGGCGCCAAGCCCGACGCCATCCTGATCGCCGGCGCCGGCACCCCGTCGGCCCTGCCGCAAAAGGAACTGAAGGCCCGCAACTACGGCGGCACCATCTACCAGACCCACGGCGCCGCCAACAACGACGTGCTGCGCGTCTGCGGCAAGGATTGCGACGGCATGTACCTGCCGGCCGGCCCGCTGCTGGTCGCGGCCCAGCTGCCCGACAGCAACCCCGTCAAGAAGTCGGCCCTGGCCTACGTCGAGACCTACGAAAAGGCCAACGGCGCCGGTTCGACCAACACCTTCGGCGGCCACATGTGGGATGCCGGCCAACTGGTCGTGGCGGCCTTGCCCGTGGCCCTGAAGTCCGGCGCCAAGCCGGGCACGCCGGAGTTCCGCGCCGCCATGCGTGATGCCCTGGAAAACGTCAAGGACCTGCCCGCCTCGCAAGGCGTGTTCAACATGTCGCCCACCGACCACGCCGGCTTTGACGAGCGTTCGCGCGTCATCGTCAAGGTCGAAGGCGGCAAGTGGGTCTACCAACCCGGCCTGTAATCCCCGCGGATTGCCGATCCACGGGCATCCGCCTGGATGTCCGAGCAATGCTTCGCACCGGCCTCTCCGGCCGGTGCGTCGTATCAAGTGTCCCGGGCGCGGCCGGAGCACCAAGAACTAAATAGGTTGTTAGATGGATTCCTCAATTGCGCTGATCCTGCTGCAAGACGGTGTCGTCAACGGCGCCATCTATGCCCTCCTGGGCATGGCTCTGGTGCTGGTATTCGCCGTTACGCGCGTCATTTTCATTCCCCAGGGCGAGTTCGTGGCGTTCGGCGCCCTGACCCTGGCGATGCTGGTGGACGGCAAGGTGCCCGGCACCGCCTATCTGCTGCCGCTGCTGGGCGTGGTCTGCCTGGTGCTTGAACTGCTGCGCGCACTGCGCACCCGCAACGCGGCCGGATTGGTCCGTGCGGTGCTGACCTGTGTCGTCCTGCCGCTTGCGCTGCTGTGGCTGACCGTCACCTACACCGCCCCCGGCAATTCGCTGTGGCTGAACATGCTGCTGACGCTGCTGCTCGTCATTCCGATGGGCCCGATGGTCTACCGCATCGTCTACCAGCCGCTGGCCGAAGCCACTGTGCTGGTGCTGCTGATCGTGTCCGTCGCGGTGCACTTCGCGCTGACCGGCCTGGCGCTGGTGTTCTTCGGCGCCGAAGGCTGGCGCACGCCGGCGTTCGTGAGCGGCCAGGTCGACCTGGGCTTCATGACGTGGTCGGCGCAAAGCCTGTTCGTGGTCGCGACCTGCGCGCTCTTGATCATTGCGCTGTGGCTGTTCTTCGGCAAGACGCTGTATGGCCGCGCGCTGCGCGCCACGGCGGTCAACCGCCGCGGCGCCCGCCTGGTGGGCATCAGCACCACCATGTCCGGCAGCCTGACGTTCACGCTGGCGGTGGCCATCGGCGCCATGTCCGGCATGCTGATCGCGCCCATCACCACCGTCTACTACGACACGGGCTTCCTGATTGGCCTGAAGGGCTTTGTCGGCGCCATCATCGGCGGCCTGGCCAGCTACCCCGTGGCGGCCGCCGGCTCGCTGCTGGTGGGCGTGCTGGAATCGTTCTCGTCCTTCTGGGCCAGTGCCTACAAGGAAGTGATCGTCTTCACCTTGATTATCCCGGTTCTGGTCTGGCGTTCGTTCAGCACCCATCACGTGGACGAAGAGGAATAAACGTCATGAACCGCATTTTGCTTGCCGTTTTCATCGTGGTCCTGGCCGGCTTGCCGCTGCTGCCGGTCACGCCCGAGTTCTGGGTGACGCAGCTGAACTACATCGGCCTGGCCAGCCTGGTCGTGCTGGGCCTGGTGCTGCTGACCGGAGTGGGCGGGCTGACCTCGTTCGGCCAGGCCGCGTTCGTCGGCCTGGGCGCGTACACCACCGCTTACCTGACCACGCAATACGACGTGTCGCCCTGGCTGGCGCTGCCCGCCGGCCTGATCCTGACCGCCGTGGTGGCCTACCTGCTGGGCGCGATCACGCTGCGCCTGTCCGGCCACTACCTGCCGTTGGGCACCATTGCCTGGGGCCTGTCCCTGTTCTTCCTGTTCGGCAACCTGGATGCGCTGGGCAAGCATGACGGCATCGCCGGCATCGAGCCCATCAGCCTCTTCGGCATGTCGCTGGCTAGCGGCCGCCACATCTATTACCTGATCTGGGTGTTCGTCCTGCTGGCGCTGTGGGCGACCCGCAACCTGTTGAACTCTCGTCCGGGCCGCGCCATCCGCGCGCTCAAGAGTGGGGCCGGCATGGCCGAGTCGATGGGCGTGAACACCGCCGCGTACAAGGTCGTGATCTTCGTCTGGGCCGCCTTGCTGGCGTGCGTGTCGGGTTGGCTCTATGCGCACATGCAGCGTGCGGTCAGCCCCAGCCCGTTCGGCATCAACTACGGCATCGAATACCTGTTCATGGCGGTGGTCGGCGGCGCGGGCTACGTCTGGGGCGCCTTGCTCGGTTCCAGCGTCATCCTGGTGCTGAAAGACCAGTTGCAGAACCTCCTGCCCAAGCTGCTGGACACCAATGCCAACTTCGAGATGATCGTCTTTGGCGTGCTGCTGATCCTGATGCTGCAATACGCCCGCAACGGCCTGTGGCCGATCCTGGCGGGCTGGTGGGGCAGCCTGACCGGCACCCACGGCTCGCGCCGCAACCTGGCTCCGCCCGCGCCGGCGCCGGCCCTGCCGCTGCGTCCGCGGCCGCAGGCGGGGCAGGTGGTGCTGGAAGTGGACGCCATCCGCAAGGAATTCGGCGGCCTGGTCGCCGTCAACGACATCACCTTCAAGGTTCGCTCGGGCGAGATCATGGGGCTGATCGGCCCCAACGGCGCCGGCAAGAGCACGACCTTCAACCTGATCAGCGGCGTGCTGCCGGTGACGCGGGGCAAGGTCACGTTCATGGGCGAGCGCATCGACAACCGCTCGGCCCGCGAGATCGCCAAGTTGGGCGTGGGCCGCACCTTCCAGCACGTGCAACTGCTGCCGGGCATGACGGTGCTGGAAAACGTGGCGCTGGGCGCGCACCTGCGTTCCGACGTGGGCGTGTGGGCCGGCGCCCTGCATGCCGACCGCGCCCGCGAGGCGCAACTGCTGCATGAAGCCGCCGAGCAGATCAAGCGCGTCGGCCTGGGCGAATACCTGTATGAGCAGGCGGGCAACCTGGCGCTGGGCCAGCAACGCATCCTGGAAATCGCGCGGGCCCTGGCCAGCGACCCGGTGCTGCTGTTGCTGGACGAGCCGGCCGCCGGCCTGCGCTACAAGGAAAAGCAAGACCTGGCCCGCGTGCTGGAACAGCTGCGCGCCGAGGGCATGAGCATTCTGCTGGTGGAACACGACATGGATTTTGTGATGCGCCTGACCAACCATCTGGTGGTGATGGACTTTGGCACCAAGCTGGCCGAAGGCGTGCCGGCCGAGGTGCAACAGAACCCGGCGGTGCTGGAAGCCTACCTGGGCGGCATCGACGACGATCTGCCCGAAGCCGACCAGGCCAAGCCCGTCACCGCAGGAGGCGTGCAATGACCACGTCCAAACCCGTACTTGAAGTCAGCAACCTGTCGGCCCGCTATGGCAAGGTCAGCGCCCTGGCCGGCGCTACCCTGACCGTGCCGGCAGGCAGCATCGTCACCGTCATCGGCGCCAACGGCGCCGGCAAGTCCACCATGCTGAACGCCGTGATGGGGTCCTTGCCCCAGACCGGCCATGCGGCCGGTACCGTGCAGTACGCGGGCACCGACGTGTCCGGCTGGCAGGTCGAACGCCGCGTGGCCGCCGGCATGTCGCTGGTGCCCGAGCGGCGCGAGCTGTTCGGCACCATGTCGGTCGAAGACAACCTGCTGCTGGGTGGCTTTCGCCGTTACCGGGCGCGCGAAAGCGGCTGGCGCGACACGCTGAACGAGGTCTTCGACCTGTTTCCGCGGCTGCGCGAACGCCGCGCCCAGCAGGCCGGCACGCTGTCGGGCGGTGAACGCCAGATGCTGGCGGTGGGACGCGCGCTGATGGCCAAGCCCACCTTGCTGATGTTGGACGAGCCCAGCCTGGGTCTCGCGCCGCGCATCGTGCGCGAGATCTTCCACATCATCGCGCGCCTGCGCGAAACCGGCGTGGCGATCCTGCTGGTCGAACAGAACGCCCGCGCAGCCTTGCAGGTGGCCGACTACGGCTACGTGCTGGAAACCGGCGAGGTCATCCTGCACGGCCCGGCGCGCGAGCTGGCCGGCGACCCCAAGGTCATCGAAAGCTACCTGGGCCTGGGCAAGGCCGCCGAGCAAGAAGCGGCTTGAAGGGGGGGCGGCGCCCGACGGCGCCGCAGCCACCTGGCGGGACGGGCGCTCAGTCCGTCCCGCGCTCGAACACCTCGACCACGCGAAAGCGTTCGCACACCAGCATCATGTCGGGCGCATAGCCGCCATTGCGGCCGAAGTACGCAATGTGCTCGGACCGCCAGACCTCGTACGGGCCTTCGCCCTCGGCCAGCGCAAACGCTTCGTCCACTTGGTCAAAGCGCTGCATCAGCACGCTGGTGGTCTCGATGACGCAGGCCGGGCGGCCGCGGCCGTCCAGCACCACGTCGCGTCGGCCCGCTTCCGGTACCGGCTCTTTCTCGGTGAAGTCACGCAGCGCGCCGCAGGTCGCCGTCTTGGCGCCCGACAGCACCAGCGCCAGCAGTTCATCGGCCAATTCAGGCGAATCGCCGAACTGGAAGGTCACGGCGTTTTCGTAAGGGGCGGGCGGTTTCACGCGGGCGGTGTCCATTGCAGTATCAGTTCCTGTCCCATTGCGGGATCCGAGATTGAGGGGGCGCCGGTCTCGATGCGTCCGGCCAGGCGGCGCACGAAGCCGGGTTCGTCATCGGCGTGCACGCTGAAATCGTACCAACCGCCGCTGCGCGCCAGGTCCCAGTCCACGAGGGTCTCGGCGCCCGCGGGCAATGCGGCGTGGGCGCGGCCAGGGTAGCCGTAGGCATTGGCCTGGATGCGCACCACGCGGGCCTGGCCGCCCGGATTGCGCAACGTCAGGCGCAGCCGCGGGCCGGCCGCCTCGCACAGGGCTTCGACCGTCAAGGGCGCGGCGCCCGCTTGCTGACGGCCCGCGACGTGGCGGTGAAAGCCGTTGGGGCCCAGTACCCACAGGTCATAGCGGCCCTGATCGGCGGTGGTGGGCCAGACGCCTTCCAGCTGCTTGCCGGCTTCGACGGTATAGCGGCGCGGCCCGGCTTCCAGATGCAGCCGATCATAGACGTGCAGCACCGCGCCTGCCGTGCCGGTGTTGTCGAAACGCAGCGCAATGCCATCGCCATCGGCGCGCACCTGCATCGACAGCGCATACGGCAGGGCGCGCGACGGCCGCGTGCCGGCTTGCTGGCGCGCCAACCCGGGCTTGTCGGGCGCGGGCGGCGTGATGGTGCCGGGCAGCGCCGCGGCCTGGGCCGCGCGGTCGGCAGTGGCCGGCAGGCCGCGCAGCCGGTCGGCGTCGTCGGGCGTGGCAAAGTCGAAGATCGACGTCAGGTCGCCGCAGATCGCCCGACGCCACGGCGAGATATTGGTTTCGGCCACGCCGAAGCGGCGCTCGACGAAGCGCAGCACCGAGGTGTGGTCGAACACCTCCGAATTGACCCAGCCGCCCTTGGTCCAGGGCGACAGCACGTACATCGGCACACGCGGGCCCAGGCCGTAGGTGCCGTGCAGGTGGGCGGCGGTATCGTCTTTTTCGACCCCCGTCACGATCTCGTGGTATTCGCCCACCGTGTCCACGGTGGACGCACCCGCCAGCGTGCCATCGGCGCGGCGAGTGGGCGGCGCTGGCGGCGGCATGTGATCGAAGAAGCCGTCGTTCTCGTCGAACATCAGCAACAGGACGGTCTTGCTCCAGACGTCGGGATTGGCGGTCAGCGCGTCCAGCACGTGCGCGGTGTAGTCGGCCCCTTGGGCCGGGCTTGACGGGCTGGGGTGTTCCGAACCGGCCTTGGTGGCGCAGATCCACGACACCTGCGGCAGCTTGTCGTCCAGCACGTCCTGGCGCAGCAGGTCCAGGTCGCGGGTGGTCAGCGCCTTGTCCTTCAGCGCTGCCAGCGAGCCTGGCAAACCTTGGTGGGCGTCGCGATAGGCCTTGAAGCCGGCGGTGGGATTGAGCGAATAGTTGTCCGCCATGTTCTGGTAGATGCGCCAGCTGATGCCGGCGCGTTCCAGGCGTTCGGGGTAGGTCGTCCAGGTGTAGGCGCCCGCCGGATCACCGCCGCCCAGCTTGTTGTACACATTGCCCAGCGCCGGGCCGTTGCCGCGGCCCAGGCCGTCGTTGGTGCCGCTCCAGACGAACAGCCGGTTGGTGTTGGTGCCGCCGGTGAACGAACAGTGATAGGCGTCGCACACCGTGAAGGCCCGCGCCATGGCGTACTGGAAAGGCATGTCGCCTTCCGTGAAGTACGCCATCGAATGGTTTTTCTTGGCGGCCGGCCATTGGCCCATGCGGCCGGCGTCCCAGGCATCCTGGGCGTTGGACCAGGTGTGCGGCGTGCTGGCGACCCGCATGGTCTCGTAGGCCTCGCGGGTGTCCAGGTGGAACGGCAGCACGCTGCGCGGCGCGCCTTCGTCGGGGCGGCCGTTGTATTGGGCCCAGACGGTGCGATGCGTGAAATCCGGGCTGTCCGGTACCGGAATGGGGAAGCGGTCGCCAAAGCCGCGCACCCCCGCCAGGCCGCCGAAATAATGGTCGAACGATCGGTTTTCCTGCATGAAGATGACGATGTGCTCGACATCTTCGATCGTGCCCTTGCGGCGGTTCGCAGGGATGGCCAGCGCGCGGCGGATGGAGGCGGGCAGCAGCGCCAGGGCGCTGCCGGCGCCGGCGACCGCGGCACTGCCGCGCAGGAACTCGCGTCGGGATTGCATGCGGAATAGTCCTTGATGCTGCGGTTTGCGTTCCATGCGGCGCTGCCCGCACGGGGCGGGCAGCAGGGGCGGTTCCGGGAATGCGTCGCGGCTTACTTGCCGCGGGTGCTTTCCGCGTAGTCCATGTACAGCTTGTGCGCGCGGCGGGCCATGGGGCCGTATTCCAGCTTGCGGTCTTCGACGCGGTTCACGTGCACCACCTTGCCGTAGTTGCCGGACGAGAACACTTCGTCGGCCGCTTCGATGTCGGCGCGCGTCAGGCTGCGTTCCTGCACGTCCACGCCATCTGCCTTCAGCAGGGCCAGCACGCGGCGCCGGGTGATGCCGTTCAGGAAGGTGCCGTTGTCCACGGGCGTGGACACCACGCCGTCCTTGGCGATCCAGAGGTTGCTGGACGCGAACTCGGCCACGTTGCCGTCGCCGTCCAGCATGATGGCGTTGTCAAAGCCCTTGTCCATCGCTTCGCGGATGGCGCGCTGGCCGTTGGGGTACAGGCACGAGGCCTTGGCGTCGGTGGGCGCCATGTTGGGCCAGGACCGCGCAAAGCTGGAGAAGCAGGCGGCGAACCCTTGCTCGCCCGGCATCGGCACCTTGAATACGTGCAGCACGAACTGGGTCTTGTCCGCGTCGGGCAGCAGGAAGCCGTCGGCGCAGAAGAACATGGGCTTGATGTAGAGCTCGGTGCCTTCGGGGAACTTGGCCACGGCCTGCAGGCACAGCGCCTGGATTTCCTGCCAGCCGAGCTGCGGCTTCATCAGCATCTTTTCGGCCGAGCGGATCACGCGCTGGCAGTGCAGGTCCAGGTCGGGCGTCAGGCCGCGGAATGCGCGCGCGCCGTCGAAGACCATGCTGGCCATCCAGAAGGCGTGGTCGGCGGGGCCGAGCAGTTTGGGGTTTTCGGGGGTCCAGTGACCGTTGTGCCAGAACAAGGCGTCCATGGTGTGCTTCCTTTGCTTGTCTCGTCGTGGCGCTGTCTACGCGCCGAAACGTCAGGATACATGAGCGCGCTGACTCATTCCTTGTCGAGCGCCGCCTGCACGCGCTGCGCTGCGTCCTCGGGCATCCATTGCCGCCAGACCGGGCCGTACTGCTTGAGGAAATAGCGCGCGGCTTCCTCGGGTTCCTTGCCTTCGGTTTCCAGCCAGCCCAGGGTGGCGTCGATGGCGTCGCTGGGTACTGTCAGTTTGGCCAGGAATGCGGCCAGTTGCGGCGCTTCCTTGGCGAAGGCGGCATTCACGCCGGTCACCACGGGGTTGGGCTTGAATTCGGTGGCGACCGGCTTGGCGCACTTGGGGTCCGTCAGGCAGGTATAGGCCGCCTGGTCGAAGGCGGGCAGTTCCAGCTTGACCAGGTCCAGCGCACCGACCAGCGCGGTGGGGGTCCAGTAATAGAAGACGATGTCGCGCTTGCGCTTGTAGGCGGACATGATGGCGGCCTTCTGCGCGGCGCCCGAGCCGGGCGCGAACAGGCTGTAGTCGCGGTCCAGGTTCAGCGCACGCAGCAGGTTGTCGTTCAGCGTGCCGCAGGCCCAGCCGGCCGGGCAGCCGTAGATGCGGCCGCGGCCGGGGTCTTCGGGGTCGGCGAACACCTCTTTGAAGCGGGCCAGGTCGGCGG
>ERZ1032107.122-NODE-122-length-17979-cov-13.837202_pt1 | contig 17979 bp, 9 predicted proteins | sample MGYA00516713_ERZ1032107 | MGnify/ENA primary metagenome ERZ1032107 (study PRJEB33718, sample SAMN03160116) | human skin metagenome | collected 2014-04-10 | study: EMG produced TPA metagenomics assembly of the PRJNA266117 data set (Human skin bacterial metagenome...
GCACCGCCACGGGCGAACAGCGCAGCTTCGCGCTGGACGGCCAGCAGGTCACCCTGGCGCTGAACACCCAGACCAGCGTCAACGTCTCTACCCGCGGCGGCCTGCCGGAAATCGAATTGGTAGCGGGCGAAGCCGCCATCCACGCGGCGCGCAGCCAGCCCTGCGCGGTGCTGGCCGGCGCCGCCCGCATGACCCTGGCCAGCGGCGACATCGAAGTGCGGCGCCTGGCCCAGGGCGAGGTGCAGTTGCGCTGCAATGCCGGCCAGGTGGACGTGCAGCACCGGGATGCCAACCTGGTGCTGCGCGCCGGCCAGCAGTTGCGCTACACGGCGGACGCCATGCAGCCCCCGATCGCCATCGCCCAGGACGCCTCGGACTGGCGCGCGGGCATCGTCAGCTTCCACGACCTGCCGCTGAACCAGGCGATCGACGAGATCAACCGCTATCGCCCCGGGCGCGTGGTGCTGATGAACGATGCGCTGGCCCGCCACCGCCTGAGCGCCCGCTACGAGGTCAAGGACCTGGACCAGGCCATCACCCAGATCCAGCAGCTGTACGGCGCCAGCGTGCGCCGCGTGGGCGACGTGGTGTTCTTGAGCTGACCGCAGCCGCCGCCCCGGAAACCGCCATGACGCGTTTGTCATAAAAAATTCACGCGGTTTCCTATGCCGACTGCGCAGGCGTCATTCGACTAGATGAGTAAGCGGGCACGGTGGCGATGCCACTGGCGCCCTTCATCGACATTCCTGAATCACGCCATGTCCTCGTCTACGTCCGCCCAGCCTGCCGCCCGCTCCGCCTCGACCGTCCGTTCGCCCGCCCCCACTGCTCACCCTCGCCGCAGCGCACGCCGCCGCGCCGGCTGGCGCCTGCGGCCGCTGTCCCAGGCCATGGCGATCCTGGCGCTGGCGGGTGGCTGGAGCGGCGTGTCCCAGGCGCAGACGCGCGCCTTCAGCCCCGGCTGGTTCGCCGACAAGAACGCAGTGCAATCAACCGCGCAGCGCACCGGCCGCATGCCCGACGGCAGCCTCGCCGGTATCGGCACCAGCGCCCGCCAGCAGGCCGAAGCGCGCCAGCAATTGCAGAAGTCGCTGGACAACCTGAATCGCACCGCGGCCGCCGTGGCGGCGCAGCAGGCCGCCCAAGCCGCGGCTCGCGCCGCGGCCGCTGCCAATGGCGCAAACGTGCCCGACGGCCTGGTCGAAGGCGGTCTGTGGGAAGCCCGTGGCGCCCTGGCCAAATGGGAGGGCGCCAAGGCCGCCCGCGCCAGCGTCGAAGGCGGCCGCCAGGTCGTCACCATCGAACAGACGCAATCGCGCGCCATCCTGAACTGGGACACCTTCAACGTCGGGCGCAACACCACCGTGCAGTTCAAGCAGAACGCCAGCGACGCGGTGTTGAACCGCGTCGTAGGCGCCTCTGCCAGGCCCAGCGAGATCCATGGCGCGATCAAGGCGGACGGCAGCGTGCTGGTGGTGAACCAGAACGGCGTCATCTTCACCGGCACCAGCCAGGTCAACGTGCGCAACCTGGTAGCGGCGGCCGCCACCATCACCGACACGCAATTTCGCGACCAGGGCATCTATACCGACACCGACGGCACCCTGCCCGCCTTCAAGGATGCGATCGGCCAGGTGCAGGTGCTGGCCGGCGCGCGGATCGACACCGCGGCCTCCAATACCGCCACGCGCGGCGGCGGCTACGTGCTGCTGCTGGGCAGCGAAGTGCACAACGGCGGCGCGATCACCACCCCGGGCGGGCAGGTAACGCTGGCTGCGGGCGACGACTTCTATATCCGCAAGGGCTACGGCACCGACGGCAATCTCAAGTCCACCACCACCGGCAACGAAGTCAGCGCCGCGTTCAAGGCCGGAAGCACCTCCGGGCGGGTCGCCAACACGGGTCTCGTCAGCGCCCCCACCGGCGACATCACCCTGACCGGCCGCCAGGTGCGCCAGGACGGCGTGCTGGTGGCCACCACCGACATCGGCACGCGCGGCGCCATTCACCTGTTGAACCGGGCGGGCGATGCCACCGGCAGCGTCACGCTGGGCGCGGACAGTGTCACCGCCGTGCTGCTGGAAGCCTCTGCCGTCACCGGCCTGGACAGCCAGCGCGCCGCCGCGATCAAGACGCTGGACGGCAAGCCCGACAACAAGACCGGCGGCGCCTTCGACAACCTGAGCACGATCGCCGACCGCCGCGACCTGTCGCGCATCGAAGTGGTGACGGGCAATCTCGCCACCTTCGAGAATGGATCGACCACGGTGGCCACCGGTGGCCAGATCGCCGTGTCGGCCAGGAAGCAGACGCTGCTCGACAGCGGCGCGCAGGTCGACGTGGCCGGCGCCATCGGCGTGCATGTGTCGATGGAATCGAACAACCTGCAGATCAACGTGCAGGGCAACGAGCAGCGCGATGCGCCGGTCAACCGCGACAGCAAGCTGCTCAACAGCAACGACGTCTGGGTCGACCGGCGCACGCTGGTCAAGGTGGCCAGCGGCACCAACGGCTATGCCGGCGACCGCTGGTACACCAGCGGCGGCCTGCTCGAAGTGGGCGGCTACCTGGCCACCAGCGGCCACACCGCCGCCGAATGGCTGGCGCAGGGCGGCACCGCCACCTTCACCGGCGGCGAACTGGTGACGCGCGCCGGCTCGAACATCAACCTGTCCGGCGGCACGCTGGACGTGCAGGACGGCATCATCCGCCAAAGCTGGCTGCGCGGGTCGGACGGCCGCCTTTACGAGGTATCGCGCGCCCCCGGCGACTTGCTCTACACCGGCCTGTACAAGGGCTTTGAGCAGGAGCATGCACGCTGGGGCGAAAAGGCCACGCGCGTCTTCTACAACCCGCTCATCGCGCCGCGCGAGCGCTTTGAAAACGGCTACACCGTGGGCCGCGACGCGGGCAGCCTGGTCGTGGCCACCACCAAGGCCCAGCTTTCCGGCGACGTCACGGGCGAGGTCTACCAGGGCGCGCGCCAGATCGACGCGCCGCAATGGGACCTGGAAGGCTATTACCAGTCGCAAAGCGCCCTGGCGCGCCGCGCGCAACTGGTCGTGGGCAGCTACACCCCTCTGTACGATGCCGCCTCCGGCCTGCTGAACTGGGGCCTGACCGGCCTGGCCCAGCAGGTGGTGGTGGGTGCCGGACCGGCCGGCATCGACGAAATCCGCCTGGATGCGGCCTGGCTGAACGCCATCGGCCTGGGCTACGTACGCCTGGCGGGCAAAGCGCGCGTTGCGGTGGAACAAGCCGTGGCGCTGGCGCCAGGCGCAGGCCTGGTGCTCTATGCCCCGCAGGTCGACATCAACGCCAGCATCTCGGCCGCCGCAGGGCGGATCCAGGCCGGCAACATGCTGCGACAGCTCAGCGACAACGGCCGGGTCGAGGATACCCCCGTCAAAGCCGCGGCCGGCAAACCCACCGGCGTCACGCTCGCCCAGGGCGCGGTGCTGGACGTTGGTGGCCTGTGGAGCAATCTCAGCCTGAACCCCGCGGCCTCGCCCGGCATCGCCTACCGCAACGGCGGCTCGGTCGCGGTGCGCAGCACCGGCGACGTGTCGCTGGCGCCGGGCAGCGCGGTCGATGCCAGCGGCGGCGCGGCCATGCTGGCCACGGGCAAGACGCGCAGTGGCCGCGGTGGCGACATCCTGCTGGAAGCAGGCTCGGGCGGCGCCACGGGCGCACTGTCGCAACACGCCGCGCTATCGGGCTACGGCGTGGACGGCGGCGGCAAACTGACGCTGCAGGCCTACCAGGTGCGCATCGTGCGCGCCGACGCGTTGAACGATCCGGCGCCGACCGGCGTCTCGGTACTGGCAGACAGCGCCTTCGCGCAAGGCTTCTCGCAATACGACGTGATCGGCACCCATGGCCTGGAGGTCGCGCCGGGCGCGCAACTGCAAGTACGGATGCCGGTGCAGCGCTATGCCTCCGGCGCCCGCGCGGCGCAGGACAAGGCCCAGGCCTTGCAGGTGTGGACGCCCGAGTTGTATCAGGAAGACCCGCTCAAGAGCGTGCTGACCCAACGCCGCGGCGCCAGTGTGTTGCTGCAGACCGGCACCTTGCTGAGCTCGCCGAACGATGTGGCCGGCTCGCCGCTGGTGGTGGCCGACGGCGCGCGCGTCGAGGTCGACCCCGGACAGCGCATCGCCCTGGCCGGCATCGGCCAGATCACGCTGAACGGCGTGTTCAACGCCTGGAGCGGACGCATCACGGTGTCGATGGTCGGCGACACGCAGATGGAAGACCTGACGGCGCAAGGCTCCGGCCGTTCCATCTGGGTCGGCGAACACGCCAGACTGGATGTGGCGGCGCGCGCCGCGACCGCCGTCAACCGCGACGGCCAGACCTACGGCAAAGTGCTGGACGGCGGCGTCATCACGCTGGGCAACGCGGTGGACCTGGCCAAGGGCAACGTCATTGCGCCCAATGCCTTTGTCGTGCTGCGCCCCGGCAGCGTGCTCGATGCGTCGGGCAGCGCCGCCACCCTGCTCGTCAATGGCGTGCCCACCGCGGTGGCCAGCGCGGGCGGCGCCATCGCAATCAGCTCGGGCAACGGCCTGTACCTGGATGGCCGCATGGTGGCGCGCGCCGGCGGCGCCGGCGTGGCGGGCGGTTCGCTCACCCTGGGCCTGGACGGCCCCGCCTACAAGAGCAGCCCCATCCAGAACCGCGTCAAGGGCGCACGCAACTTCGTCCTGTCGCAAGACGCCGCGCCCGACGCGCTGGCCGGCTACGGCGATGCCGACGCAGCGGCGGATCATCTGGTCTATGGCCGCGCGGCGCTGGGCGCATCGCAGGTGGAACAAGGCGGCTTCGACACGCTCAACCTGCTGGTGAACGGTCAGCTAGGCTTTTCCGAAGACGTCACCCTGCGCCTGAACAACAGCCTGCGACTGATGTCGGGTTCCCTGGGCATGACCGCCGACGCGCGGCCCACGGCCAGCGTGATGCTGGCTGCGCCCTACGTGCTGTTGGGCGGCGCCACCGACACCAATGCCAAAGAAGGCTACGAACGCCCCTCTGGCTCGCTGCCACCTGCGCTGCGGACCAGTGAATCGGTGCTGCGGGTCAACGCCGGGCTGATCGATATCCGCGACAACGTGAAACTGGATGCGCTGACGACCAACCGGTCGCCGTCAGGTCAGGTGGTCAGCTACACCGGCACGGGCTTTCCCATGGCCGAGCTGTACAGCCAGGGCGATATCCGCATCCTGGGCGGCCTGGGCACGCTGGACCGGTCCAACCTGATCTACACCACCCAGCTGAGCACACCGGGCAGCCTGACGCTGACTGCCGCGCAGATCTACCCGGAAACCGGCGCCATCGTCCGCGTCATCGCGGGCATCGGCGGCAAGCGCAACGGCCAGTCCGGCTACGAAGAAGGCAGCCGCCTCATCATCGGACGCAGTACCCAGGACGTGCCGGACATGCCCTACAGCGCCTTCGGCTCGCTGATGATGGCGGCCGACATCATCGAACAGGGCGGCGTGCTGCGCGTGCCCATGGGCCTGTTGGAAATCGGCAAGGCCGACGACCGTGCCGGCGTGACGTCACGCGTGACCCTGCTGCCCGGCAGCGTCACCTCCGTCAGCAGCCGCGGCCTGGTCATGCCCTATGGCGGCACGGTGGATGGCGTCAGCTACAAATACATCGGGCAAGACGTCCTGCTGACCGGCCAGGGCGCCGGTACGCTGGACGGGCAGCTCACCCGCGGCATCGCCCTGGGCAGCGAAAACGTGCGCATCCAGGAAGGGGCGCTGGTGGACGTGTCCGGCGGCGGCCAGTTGCTGGGCGCCGGCTTTGTCTCTGGCCGCGGCGGTTCTACCGATGCCCGCTTCAGTCCGCTGGTGCAGTTCAATGGCCAAGGCGGCGGCTTCACGCTGCCGGGCTTGGCCACCAATCCTGTCTATGCGTTGGTGCCGGGCGCACAGCCCCGGGTCGCGCCCACTGCGCCGGATGCCGGCCAGAGCCAGCCGCAGATCGGCCAGCAGGTGACCATCGGCGCAGGCGTACCCGGCCTGCCCGCCGGCACGTACACGCTGATGCCCGCCACCTACGCACTGATGCCCGGCGCCTTCCGGGTGGAAATCAACGGGGCGGCCCAGGGCCAGGTCAGTGCAGGCGCGCAAGCCCTGCGCAATGGTTCCTGGTCGATCGCGGGCCGCCTGGGCAACAGCGCCGCCGGCACCGCCGACGCCATCGCCAAGCAATTGCTGGTCACCTCCGGCCAGGTGCTGCGGCAGTACTCGCAGTACAACGAAATGGACTACGCCACCTTCGTGGCCGCCGAAGCCACCCGCCGCGGCATTCCCCGCGCCATCCTGCCCGCCGACGCCCTGACGCTGAAAATCGGCCTGGCCAGCGCCATTCCCGGGCAAGAGTTCTACTTTGCCGGCAAAGCCGACTTCTCGGCCGGCGCCGGCGGCTATGGCGGCACCTTCGCCGTGATCTCCAAGGACAGCACGCGCGACAGGGTCGAAGTGACCGCCCCCGGCGCCGGCCGCACCCCCGGATTCGTCGGCATCTCGCTGGATGCCGGACAGTTGAACGCCGTTTCCGCCCCCCGCATGGTGCTGGGCGCCATCCCCAGCGTGGACTACGCCAACAACAGCAACCTGGTCAACATGGGCTATGGCGGCAGCCACTTCGGCGGTCTGACGCTGCGCAGCGGCGCCATGCTGCGGGCCGAGGAAGTGATGCTGATCACCAGCGCCCCGGAGGCCGGCATCCTCATCGAGCGTGGCGCCGGCATCAACACCATCGGCCGTGGCCGCACGCTCTTCGATTCCACCAACGGCTATTCCTACGCCCCCAGCACCAGCAGCATGCTGGCCGTGTCCAACGGCTGGCTCAACGTGCTGCCCCCGGCCGAAGACCTGCTCCCGGCCGGCTCCGGCCCCATCCGCATCGGCGTCTGCAGCACGCCCGGCTGCACGGGCGAAGCGCAGCTCTATACCGAAGGCACCCTGGCCGCCGCCACCAACAAGGCGTTCGAGCTGGACAGCTCGGCCAGCTATGGCGCACGCTACCTTACCCTGGCGGTGGGCGCCGTCAATGCGGGCAGCGAACAGGCGCTGGCGGCAGCCGCCGCCCGCGGCGGCATGACCAGCGGCCTGACCCTGAACCAGTCGCTGCTGAACCGCCTGATGGCCGGCGACACCCGTTACGGCGCCCCCGCGCTGGAGATGTTGACGCTGGCGGTGGCCGACTCGTTCAACGTCTTCGATGGCGTCACGCTCGATACCACCGACCCCGTCACGGGCAAGTCGCGCCTGCAGACGCTGGCGCTGACCACCCCGGCCATCTATGGCTACGGCCAGGCGGGCGATGTGGCCACGATCCGCGCGGGCAACCTGATCTGGAACGGCTCCGTCATCGCCCCGGCGGCGGTCATTCCCAACGGCGCCGGCACCGGCAGCGGCCGCCTGCGGATCGAGGCCGAGCGTATCGAGCTGGGCTACGGCCCCTACACGCAACCGCTCGGCACGCTGGACAACGCACGCCTGACGTTGGGCTTCGCTGACGTCACCTTGCGCGCCACCGACCGCATCACCGCCAACCACCAGGGCAGCCTGAAGGTCTACCAAACGCGCGGCGCCTATGACACTGCCACCGGCTGGCAGTACAGCGGCGGCTCGCTCACCCTGGAAACGCCGCTGCTGACCGGCGAGGCCGGCTCGGTCAACCGCATCCAGGCCGGCAACGCCATCACGCTGAACCCGCTGGCCGGCACGACCAGCGCACCTGTGCCGCGTGGCCTGGGCGCCGACCTGACGCTGGACGCAGGTGCAGTCACCCTCAACGGCCGCATTGCACTGCCCACCGGCAAGCTCACCGTGCGCGCCGACAACGCCCTGACCCTGAACCCGGGCGCCGACCTGGACCTGGCGGGCCGTCCCGTGCTGTTTGACGACGTGGTCAAGTACAGCTGGGGCGGTGACGTCACGCTGGAAAGCCGCCACGGCGACATCGTCCAGGCTGCAGGCAGCCGCATCGACCTGTCGGCCCGCTACAACCGCGCCGGCCGCCTGACGGCCATCGCGCTGGATCCCAATGCCGGCCGCGTGGATTTGCAGGGCAGCATCCTGGGGTCCGCCTCGGGCGACTATGAAGCGGGTGGCACGCGGGTGCCCTATGCCTACGGCGGCGCCGACATCCGCGCCCAGCAAGTGGATTTTGCGGCGTTGAACCAGCGCCTGAACGACGGCCAGGTCTACGGCTCGCGCAGCTTGCAGCTCAAGCGCGGCAACCTGGTCATCGGCGACGAGGTCCGCGCCCGCGAGGTCAATATTTCGGTCGATGCGGGCAGTCTCACGGTCGCCGGACGCATCGACGCCAGCGGCGCGGGCGTGGGCAGCATCCGGCTGTCGGCGCGCGACGGCCTGCGCCTGGCCGGCAATGCCGTGCTGGATGCGCACGGCACCGATCTGCGCGTGGACAGCTACGGCAAGATCATCGACTCGCCCAACCGCGCCATCGTCGAACTCAATGCCGGCAAAGGCAAGCTGCAACTGGACAGCGGCGCCCGCATCGACCTGCGCGCCGGCACCGATTCTGCCCGCAACGATGGCCTGCCGCGCGGCACGCTGGAACTGAATGCGCCGCGCCTGGGCGGCATCACGGGCGGCGACATCGACATCGATGCGCGGGGTCCGCTGGACATTCGCGGCGCGCGCAGCATCGCCGTGAACGGCGTGTGGGTCTACACCGATGCGCCCGCCGGCACCGAGAACAATGCGGGCGGCAAACCCTACCAGGTCATCGACCAGGCCTACCTGAACCAGCTGAACAGCGACAGCCGCGACTTCATCAACAATGCGCTGGCCAATCGCAACCTGGTGGACAACAAGCTGGCCGGACTGCGCCCCTACGCCGACGCGCTGCACCTGCGTCCCGGCGTGGAAATCCGCAGCGCCACGCCCGATGGCGATCTGGTGGTGCAAGGCGACCTGGACCTGTCGGGCATGCGCTACGCCAGCCTCAACCCGCACACGCCGCTCAACCCGGCCATCTATGGCTCGGGCGAGGTCGGCAACCTGGTCATCCGCGCTGGTGGCGACCTGCAGATCCATGGCAGCATCAACGACGGTTTCGCGCCGCCCCCCGACGTCAAGCAGGATGCCGACGGCTGGCGCCTGCTGCCGGGCTACGACTTCCTGGGCGGCGACATGATCACGCCGCATGCGGGCGTGACGCTGGCGGCCGGAACCCTGTTGCCGGGCGGCGTGGTGCTGAACTACGCCGTGCCGCTGCAGGGCGCCACTTACCGCGCCGGCACCGTGCTGCCCGTGACCGCGCCGCTCGCGCGGGCGCTGACGTTGCCGGCGGGCACCGTCCTTTCCTCCGCCATCCTGAATCCGAACGGCAGCGTGGCCTATGCCGCAGGCACCGTGCTGTCCAAGGCGCTGACCCTGCCGGCGAACATGCGCTTGTCCGCTGGCTGGCGCGTGATGGCCAACACCTTCCTGGGTCCCGTCACCTGGCCCGCAGGCGTTGCCCTGCCCAACCTGCCGGATGCCACATTCCAGGTCAACCAGCTCAAACTGGCGGCCAACGTCACGCTGCCGCGTGGCGGCCTGATACCGTCCGGCACCAAGGTGCAATTGCTGCCCGGTGTGGACTACGTGGACCTGCGTCCCGCCGTCAACGGCGTACAGGGCCAGGCGTGGGCGATCGCGCCCATGCTGCCCGAAGGCACGCAATCGTGGTCCATGCGCCTGGCCGGCGGCGCCGACCTGAGCGGCGCCGACACGCGCACCACCCAGTACGGCACCGCCCGCGGCAACCTGGTGCTGGCCGACAGCCACTACGGCATGTATGGCATCGACGCGCCCGGCAACTACAAATGGAGCCAGCAGGCCGCCGATGGCCTGGGCATGCCGGAGCTGTTCGACACCGTCATCGACGACCAGTTCATCAAGGAAATTGCCGGCATCGATACGGCATCGGAATTCTGCCGGTACAGCCCCGAATACTGCATCCCCAACGATCCCCGGAACTATATCGGCAAGCCCGCCACCGCCCGCTTCAGCGTGCTGCGCACCGGCACCGGCGATCTGGACCTGGTGGCCGGCGGCGATGTGCGCATGCAATCGCTGTACGGCGTCTACACCGCGGGCACGTCCACCCAGGCGACACGCGCCAACGACCCCTACAATCAGCCGCGCCATGCCGGCCCCGGCGGCCGCGTGCTGGCCGATGACAACAAGGCCTTCGACGCCTTCGTCGACGGCGGTCCCCAAAGCGTCTACCGCGCCTGGTATCCCGACGGCGGCGGCAATCTCACCATCCGCGCCGGCGCCAACCTGATCGGCGACACCATCGCCCGCCCCCAAGGCTCCTATGGGCGGCCGGTGGACACCTCCGTCGCCTACAACGGCGCCGACGTGGGCAACTGGCTCTGGCGCCAGGGCTCCGGCGATGCACCCATCGGGCAGAAGCAACCCACTGCCTGGTGGATCAACTTCGGCACCTATGCTTCCTTCAACGATGGCCAGCAAGGCGATGAGCTGATCGGCTTCACCGGCTTCGGCACCCTGGGCGGCGGTAACCTCAGCGTAGACGTCGGCGGCAACGCCGGCCTGCAACTGTCGCACGCCCTGGCGTTCAGCCAACGTCAGATCAATGGCCGCAGCCAGTCACTGGTGCTGGCAGTGGGCAGCACGGGCCGCGTGCTGGCCGACGGCAGCCTGGCACTGACCGGCGGCGGCGACCTCGACCTGCGCGTCGGTGGCCAACTGAATCCTGCGCTGCCCATCATGTTCGAGTCCCCTGGCGCGGTCACCAACCTGCGTGGCCAGACCTTGCTGCGCGCCGCGTCGCTGGGCCGCCTGGATCCGCTCTACAACGTTCTGGCCGCGCGCGACGTGCGCGGCCTGGACCGCTTCCAGGCCGCCGACGCCACGCCGTCCGGCGCCCCGGTCCTGAATGTGGGGGACAGCGCGTTCCGCATCGACAGCCTGCGCGACCTGGCCATCGGTGCCGCGGACGACCCTGGCCGCGTCCTCGTGCCCGTGTCCATGCCCTATCTGCAGGCCGACGGCAAGCCGGGCATCCATGGCTCGCAATCCTGGTTCTCGCTCTGGACCGCCAACAGCGCGGTGGACGTGTTCTCGGCGGGCGGCAACGTGGCGCCGATCACACCGCGCATGCCCGGCTACGACACCGTCATCACCTACCCGTCGCAACTGTCGGCCGTCGCGGCCAACGGCAGCATCTACTACCAGACGGCTTTCACACTGGCGCCGGGCCCCGCGGCGCGCCTGGATCTGCTGGCAGGTCAATCCATCTACGGTGGCGACGCGCCGGTCGGACGCAGCAGCGCCTCGCCGGACTCCGTGGCCTCCATCTTCAAACCTGCGTTCGTAGGCAAGGTGCCTGACCCGAACAGCAGCGCCATTCTCTGGGGGCCCACCACGCTGTCGCGGGACGGCGCGTACGGCGACCTTGTCCTGTTCGCCTTCGGACCGGGTTCCGCGGCCACCACCGGCCAGACCGAACCGTCGCGCTTCTATGCGATGGACGGTGATCTTGTCGGCGTCACCAGCGGCCGCCTCATCCGCTTCGGCAGCCCCGAGAACTTCACCGGCAAGCAGTGGTATTCCGGCGGCGGTCCGGTACGCATGCTCGCCGGACGCGACATCGTCGGCAGCGGCAGCCCGGTAGGATCGATGGACTGGACGATGTACCCCCTCACCTTCACTTACAACAACAACCTGTTCGTCCACGGCGATCCGCGCGACATCTCGCTGGTACGCGCCGGCCGCGACATCATCGAAAGCAATTTCACCGTCGCCGGCCCCGGCACGCTGGAAATCAGCGCCGGCCGCAACATCCTGATGGCGGACAAGGCTGCCGCCACCAGCCTGGGGCCCGTCGTCCCGGGCGACCTGCGTCCCGGCGCCAGCATCGCCGTGCAGGCGGGCCTGGGTGCCCAGGGCGCCGACTACGCCGGCTTCCTGCGCCGCTATCTGGATACCGACCACGTAGCCGATCCTGCCCGTCCGCTGACGGACCAGGGCCTGCCCTTCAAGACCTACGAAAACGAACTGCTGCTGTGGCTGACGCAGACCTATGGCTTTGCCGGCAGCACGGCCGACGCACGCGCCTTCTTCGACGCGCTGGCCCCCGAACAGCAACGCATCTTCGCGCGCCAGGTCTATTTCGCCGAACTGCGCGCGGGCGGCCGTGAATACAACGACAAGGCCAGCCCGCGCCTGGGCAGCTACCTGCGCGGCCGCCAGGCCATTGCGGCGCTGTTCCCGCACCAGGACAGCTACGACGGCAGCATCACCATGTATGGCGGCGCGGGCGTGCAGACCCGCAACGGCGGCGACATCCAGGTGCTCACGCCCGGCGGCGCGCAGGTCTATGGCATCGAAGGCGCGGCGCCGCCGTCCACGGCCGGCGTGGTCACGCAGGGTCGCGGCGGTATCGACTTCTACGCCCGCGACAGCATCCTGCTGGGCCAGAGCCGCGTCATGACGACCTTCGGAGGCAGCATCCTGGCCTGGTCGGCGCAAGGCGACATCAACGCCGGCCGCGGCTCGAAGACCACCGTGGTCTACACCCCGCCGTTCCGGCGCTACGACGGCGTTGGCAACATCAGCCTGTCGCCTGCGGCCCCCGCCACCGGCGCCGGCATCGCCACGCTAGCGCCGCTGGCCGAAGTGCCCGCCGGCGACGTCGACCTGTATGCGCCGCTGGGCACAATCGATGCAGGCGAGGCCGGCATTCGGGTGTCGGGCAACGTCAACATCGCCGCGCAGACGGTACTGAATGCCGCCAACATCAAGGCCAAGGGCGAAAGCACCGGCATCCCCGTCACCGCTGCCGTGAACACGGGCGCGCTCACCTCGGCCAGCAGCGCCGCGACCTCTGCCGTCAACGCGGCGCAGGATTCGGCCCAGCGCAGCCAGAACCAGGCGCGCCAGAACCAGCCGTCCATCATCAACGTGCAGATCCTGGGCTACGGCGCGGAACCGGTTGCCGGCACGGCGCCCCAGGCGCCCGCAGGCGCGTCGCAAGAGGTGTCGTCCTACCGCCCCAACAACATGGTGCAGGTGGTCGGGGACGGCGCGTTGACCCCCGCCCAGCTGGCCAAGCTGAGCAGCGAGGAAAGGCAGGCGTTCGGTCTGTAGGCCGGCAACCGGGGTCGCGTGCGTACCCCTCGCCACGCGGCCCCGGCACAAGATTGTTTGTTGCAAATGAAGCGTAGGGAATGCCGTGGCAAGGGACTACCGTGGGTTGGTGGCATCTCGCCGCGACAACCCAAGAGGTATGCACCATGACTTTCCCCACTCGCTACCAGGCTTCGTCGAATCAACCGGACCAGAACCAGGCGCCCAACAAGCAGCAAGAGCAGCAAACCCAGCAACAGAAGGAAGACGCCGCGCGCAAGCAGGCCCAGGTCGACAAGGACAAGGCACCCGCTTCGTCCAATACGCAAAGCACCTGAACGTCTCAGCGGCCGTTATTGGCGGTCCGCCTGTTTTGCCCTGTAGTTTGACGGGCTCATTGCCCGCAGCGCCCGATGCCTTTGCGCCGACACACTAGTCGCCCTGGCGTTGGCGCCGCTGAAAAACAAGAAGGCCGCCCGGTTGCCCTGGGCGGCCATGTTGTTTGGGTTGCCGCAATGCGCATGCGCCTGGGTGGCGCAGCGCCGGCGCTAGCGTTCATACCGGTCTGGCATGCGCGTCGACCACGGTGCGGCCATGATTGATCGCGGCATCCACTGCCATGCCCGGGCTGGACACGAAGCCGCCCGATGCGAACAGCGGCACGACGTAGGGTTCGCCAAGACGATCCTGGTCACCTGCAAGCTCCACGGCCACGGTGGCAGTGAAAGCAGGCCGGCTCGAACCGCCTACCGAAATGCGCGACACCGCGGCAGTCAAGCGGTAGCCCTTGTAAACCATGTTGTTGTGAAGCATAAGCCTCCCGTCATTGATCAAAAGGCCCCATGGGGCCTTCATTCACAAGGTGCGGATTTGCGTGGCGTGGGGGCCTTTGGCGCCCTGGGCCGTGACGTAGCTGACGCGCTGGTTTTCAAGCAGCACCTTGTGGCCGTCGCTCACGATTTCCGAGAAGTGGGCAAACAAATCCTTGCCGCCGTTCTCGGGCATGATGAAGCCAAAGCCCTTGGCATCGTTGAACCATTTGACGATTCCGGTTTCCATAATCCATTCCTTTAAATAGCGGGCAGCGCCCGCGAATTGAGCCTGTCAAGGAAAGGACTGCGAACAATGAAGCGCCCCGCAGTGGGGGAGCAAGACCGGACGAAAATCACGATGCTCGAAAAGCTTCAAGTCCACTATGGGTGCAGGGGCAACTAATGTCAATCAGCGTTTCCATTTACCACCCTTATTGAATCTGGTCGCATCCATTGCCCGCTTTTTGCTGAAAAATGACCTTATATCCCGAAGAAATTACGCTATTCATGCGTTAAAGCGTCTTTATGCGTTACACCCGGGGCTTTTTCATACGGCCCCGCGGCAAAGCGCGTATCCTGCAAAGAATGGTGCTTGAACGCGCGTCCCTCGCCGCATCGCCATGCACAGGAGCACGGCCATGAACAAGCAGCCGCAGCAACACTCGCACGACTCGCAGTTTTCGACGCCCTCTTATTGCGACTTCCCTCTTTACGACTTCCCCCGCCCCGTCCGCGCGCTACCGGCAGCGCTCACATGAGCGCCTTCAGGCGTTCCGTCGCGCGCTTCGCCAACGCCTGCGTCAAACTGCTGCCCAGCGCCTCAAGCCCGCCCCCGGGCGGTGCCCCGCGCAACGCATCCCACGCGGATTCCCGGCCCAGCCACGCGGCCATCTCATCGCCCTGGCGCATCTACCGCATCTACGCGCGCCCCGACCATCTGCTGATCCGCAATGAACATGGGCAGATTCTCGACCTGGGCATCATGAAGGGCAGCGAACCCAACCTGGCGTATCGCCTGAACGCCAAGAACCTGCAGGGCCAGGGATTCGCCACGCGCACCCTGCTGCTCGACGACATCGCGCGCCGTATCGAAGCGGGCGAAATCGGCCGCGAACTGCTCACGCTGCCTGAATGCAGCATGCCGCTGGGCGCCGACCTGGATCGCGGCACCCATACCGACGTTTCCATGAAGCTGGCGCGCTAGCGCCAGCCCGCCCCTCGCCCGCGCCTAGAAATCCTGCGCGGTGGGGCGCAGCACGATTTCATTGATATCCACATCCGCGGGCTGTTCGATGGCGTAGGCGATGGCGCGCGCCACGGCGTCCGCGCCGATCGCGACCTGGTAGAAATCATCCACGGCCTTGCGGCTTTCGGCGTGCGACACGCCTTGCTTGAGTTCGGTGTCGACGGCGCCCGGCTCGATGGTGGTCGTGCGGATCCTGCCGCCCACTTCATGGCGCAGGCCCTCGGAAATGGCGCGCACCGCGAACTTGGTGCCGCTGTACACCGTGCCGCCCGGGCTGAACACCTTCAGGCCCGCCACCGAAGCGACGTTGATGAAGTGCCCGCCCTGCTGCTTCTGGAACAGCGGCAACGCCGCCGCGATGCCATACAGCACCCCCTTGATATTGATGTCGATCATGCGGTCCCATTCCTCGACCCGCGTGTCGGCAAGCGGCGCGATCGCCATGTAGCCGGCATTGTTGACCAGCACGTCCACCCGGCCGAACGCCTGGACGGCGGTGTCGATCAGCGCTTGCACATCCGCTTGGCGCGCGACGTCGGTCGCCACGACTTCGACCTTTGCGCCGGCCGCGCGGATGTCAGCCGCAATGGCCTGCAGCCGGTCCAGCCGCCGCGCACCCAGCACCAGGCTGGCGCCCTGCTGCGCCAGGTGACGGGCAGTCGCCTCGCCCAGCCCGCTGCTTGCGCCCGTGATCACCACCACCTTGCCTTCGATGTTCTTGCCCATGACTTTCTCCTGTCGGCCCGCAGGCCATGCGTTTGCGATGAATGCCAGTATCGGCAGCGACAGAAATCCAGTAAATGGAAACGTTTTGATTTTAGAATTCCATATATTGGAATTGAAATACGACCGGAGGGCCATCCGATGCTGAACCGCCTGGAAATGTTGCGCCTGTTCTGCGCCGCTGCCGATGCCGCCAGCTTCAAGGAAGCCGCGCAGCGCCTGGGCGCCTCACCGCAAGCCATCACGCGCGCCGTGCAGGAACTCGAAGTGCAGGTCGGCGAAGTGCTGTTCCATCGCAACACGCGCGGCAACCAGATCACGGAATTCGGCGAGCAGCTGGCCCGCGAGGCCCGCGCCAGCCTGTCGCGCATCGACAGCCTGTTCCAGCGCCCCTCGGCCCAGGCGCGCGACGGCATGACGGGCGTCCTGCGCATTGCGGCCCCCATCTCGCTGGGCCGGATGTTCATCGCGCCGCTCTTGCGCGACATCGGCCGCCAGCATCCCGGCATCCGCTTCGACCTGCGCCTGTCGGACCAGATTGCCGACGTGGTCGACGAGAAAATCGACATCGGCGTGCGGCTGGGCTTTCTGCGCGACAGCCGCTATATCGCCAAATCCGTGACGAAACTCAATTTCCACATCGTCGGCGCGCCTGAACTGATCGCCGCGCGCGGCACACCTGCCGATCTGGAACAACTGGCGGCGCTGCCCACCACCGCCCTGATCGATCGCGGCACAGGTCGCCCCTGGCCGTGGCAATTGGCCCGTGGCGCGACCTGGACGCCGCCCCAACCCGCCTTCGGTACCAACGACCTGGAGGCCGAATGCGACGCGGTGCTGGCCGGCCTGGGCTTTGGCCACCTGGTCAGTTACGTTGCCGTGCCGCATCTGCGCAGCGGACGGCTGGTGGAGGTGCTGCCGGCGCTGTCGCCGGACCCCTGGGATCTGTATGTCTACCGGCCGCAACGAGGCCCGGTGGCCGCCCGGGTCAGGCTGGTGTTCGACCAGTTGGTCGAGCTGTTTTCGGACCCTGCCCGCTTTCCGGCAGACCTGGCCGCCGAACGTCCCACGGCTGCCGGCAAGCGCGCTAGAACGACGGCATCCGCTTCAGGCAGGCATCCACCACCGCCATCACCGGCTTCTCCAGCCGCTCGCGCTCGGCGGCGGGCGCCCCGCTGATCAGCACTTGTTCGTAACGCTGGAAATCCTGCAGCGGCACCTGCGACTGCAAACCGTCCAGCACACACTGGCAATAGCCCTTGGCCTTGGCATCCACTTTGTCGGCGTCAGGCGGCGCCTTGGCCTTGAAGCCCTGCACGCAAGAACCGTAGGTGGCGCGCTGCACGTCGGCGGGGTATTCGTTTTTCTTGCCGCAGGCGGCAAGCAGCAATAGCGCCATCACGCTTGCGCCCAAGGCGCGGCACGGCCCGATCAGCATGGCATTTTCCTGGTCCTGGACACGAAGACCCGATTTTGGCACGAAGGCGGCCCGCCGTCGCCAGGGCGGAGGTCACGCCAGCGCAAGAACCGGATAGCCCGCGCGCGCGGCGATGCCTATCGTTCCAGGGTCAACTTCCCTCAAGGATCGATCATGCATCAATTGGCTGGCAAAGTTGCCATCATCACGGGCGCCAGTTCCGGAATCGGCTATGAAACGGCAAAGCTGTTTGCGCGCGAAGGCGCGCGGCTCGTGCTGGTGGCGCGGCGGCAAGCCGAACTGGACAAGCTGGTGGCCGATATCGAAGCCATGGGCACGCATGCCGCGGCGCTGGCCGGCGACGTGCGCGACGATGCGCTGGCACACGCCGCGGTGGCCACGGCCCTGGACCGCTTCGGCGGACTGGACATCGCCTTCAACAATGCCGGCATGACCGGCGACGCGACGCCTGTGCACAAGGTCTCGCCCGACGCCTGGCGCGAGATCCTGGACACCAACCTCACCAGCGCCTTTCTCGGCGCGCGCCACCAGATTCCCGCCCTGCTCGAACGCGGCGGCGGCTCGTTGATCTTCACGTCCACGTTCGTCGGCCACACGGCCGGCTTTCCCGGCATGGGGGCCTATGCGGCC
>ERZ1032107.123-NODE-123-length-17951-cov-15.213511_pt1 | contig 17951 bp, 15 predicted proteins | sample MGYA00516713_ERZ1032107 | MGnify/ENA primary metagenome ERZ1032107 (study PRJEB33718, sample SAMN03160116) | human skin metagenome | collected 2014-04-10 | study: EMG produced TPA metagenomics assembly of the PRJNA266117 data set (Human skin bacterial metagenome...
AAGCGGCGATTCGCAGCCTCGGCGGCACGTCGGCAGAGTTCTTCGCCGGCCTTCGATCGGTCTTCCTTGCACAGGCGCTGGACCTGCTTGAGGTGCTCAGGATGGGCCACGAGGAAGTCCACGGTTTCCGTTTGTTGAGAGGGGCCGCAGGCCGTCAGCGCAGCGACCATCAGCAGCGGCAGGAATCGGATCATGGCTTTGGTCCTTTCACGCATGTGTTCAGGAATCAGTGGTAGCGCTCGTGTTGTCGATCGAGTCAATGTCTGCCACCCGCTTGATGAATCGGGCCAGCATTTCGGATGGCTCCACGTCACGGTGCAGAAGATACGTGGCCAGCATCTGTGGTTTGCCGGCCAAGCGACGGGCCACAACACCTGGCCCACGGCCGGATGCAATATGCGCGGCACCTGCCAAACCTAATGCCAATCCGGCGGAGACCAAGGTCATCATCACCTCATAGGACGCCACGCACTGAGCGATCAACGGCTCTTGCTCGTAGCGCTGCAAAACGCGATCAACTTGACGTGCATGACCTTCGCATATCGCCGGATCGCATAGCGCCAATGGGTGGCGCAACACTTCCTCCAACGGAACGTGTTTGTGGGCCAGCACAGGATGGCGAGCCGGGACCGCCACCATCACAGTTCGTCTTCCCACGCAGGCCTGACCACAATGCCGTCGCCCACCTCTTCGGCCATCGAAAAGCCGACGTCATACAGTCATCGTGCAGACCCTTGATCTGCTGTTCCAGCGGAACCTCAAACAGCCGAATGTCGATTTCTGGATCTTCCTCTCGGCACCGAGCCAGCAGCGTCGGCAGGCGCGAGGGCGTAATGCCATTGGACAAAGCGATGCGCAGCTGGTCGTGAAAGCCATTGGTCGCAGACTTGACGCTATCCCGCGCCAGCTCCAATGCGGCAAAGATGCGGGGCATGTGCTCCAGAAACCGATGCCCCGCCTTGATCAAACGCGTGCTGCGCGTGGTGCGAATGAAGAGCGGTGCGCCGGGTTCTTCCTCCAACTCTTTGATCGTGCGAGAAAGGGGAGACTGGTCGATATGTAGTTTCTCCGCTGCGCGGCCGAAGTGAAGTTCTTGGGAAACAGCCAGAAAACAACGCAGATGCCGCAACTCCATAAGACCGCCCCTTCTGACAAGATCACAGCAGTGCTGTGAATAAGAGATTTACTCCTCATGACTTTGTAGCGCCGCACTTGTCCTCGAAGTGGCGTTGAAAAAACCACCTCGTCAAACCTTATCTGGTGGTCGCCTCTTCAGAACGCTGCTTCAGAGAAGTCCAGAATAGCGTCCGAGCCCGAGACGATCGCATGCCGCAGCCCAGCCGATTTAGAAAGGATGTGGTCAGCGTAGAAGCGGCAGGTCAAAATCTTGCTGCTCAAGAAGTCCGAGCCCGGATCCGATGCGAGGAGGCGGTCGGCAGCCAATGCGGCCCGTCCCATTTGCCATCCAGCCGCGACGATGCCCAGGAGTTCCAGGAGCGGTCCAGAACCCGCCAGAGCAGGCTTGGGACCGCCCTCACACGACTTCACAAGCGACTCCACTGCTGCCTCGAGGTCACCGATACCCTTCTTCAACTGAGCACCAATGACGTGGAGTCCGGCCCGTGCATGGGATTCCAGGTCAACCTGAACCTGCCGCATGCGCACGATCACCGCACCGATCGCGCGTCCACCATCTCGGCCGATCTTGCGCCCCACCAAATCCATCGCCTGAATGCCGGTCGTGCCCTCATAGATCGTCGTGATGCGGGCGTCGCGGAAATACTGCGCAGCTCCGGTTTCTTCGATGAAGCCCACGCCGCCGTGAACCTGGATCCCCATGGAGGCGATATCCAGCCCGGTTTCCGTGAACCACCCCTTGGCGATAGGCATCATCAGTTCGACGAAAGCCTGGTGGGCATCCCGGACTTCCGGATCCGGATTCAGCGCAGCCTGATCCATGCTGGCCGCCATCACCGCCGCCAGCGCTCGCATGGCCTCAATCCGGGATTTCATGCTCAACAGCATTCGGCGCACATCGGGGTGCCGGATGATCGCAACCTTGGCGCCGGTGTCACCACCTTGCTCCACGCCTTGAACCCGCTCCCGAGCATATGCCCTGGCTTTCTGGTACGCGCGTTCGGCTAGGCCGATGCCCTCCAGGCCCACGGCGAAACGCGCCGAGTTCATCATGATGAACATGTACTCCAACCCGCGATTCTCCTCGCCGACGAGATAGCCGACCGCTCCCGCCCCGTCGCCAAAAGCCATGACGCACGTGGGCGTGGCGTGCAGGCCGAGCTTGCGCTCGATCGACACTGCTCGCACGTCGTTGGGCTCACCCAGCGAACCATCGTCGTTGACCAGCACCTTCGGCACTGCGAACAGCGAGATCCCCTTGGTTCCGGCGGGAGCGCCTTCGACGCGGGCGAGCACCAGGTGCACCACGTTCGGAACGAGATCGTGGTCTCCGTAGGTGATGAAGATTTTGGTGCCATGCAACCGGTAGGAGCCATCGGTCTGGCGGGTGGCGCGGGTCCGCACGGCGGACAGATCGGAGCCTGCCTGCGGCTCGGTCAACACCATCGTGCCGGTCCATTCACCGCTGACCATGCGCGGCAAGTACTGCTGCTGCAGCTCAGGCGAGCCAGCGTGACGCAGCACGTTCACCGCGCCACGCGACAGCAGGCTCAGCAGGCCGAAAGCCACGCTGCCGCTGTTCCACATTTCTTCGACGGCGGCGGCCAGCACGCCGGGAAGATTCTGTCCGCCCTGCTCTTCAGGCGCAGACAGCGCTGGCCAACCGGCCTCGACGAAGCGCGCATAAGCCTGGGCCCAGCCCGCTGGCATCCGGGGCTGACCCCCTTCAAGGCGAACACCCTCAATGTCTCCAGAGTGGTTCAAAGGCGCAATGACCTCGGAGGCAAAAACTCCGGCCTCTTCCAGCACTGCCCGGGCTAGGTCGGGAGTGGCCTCGCCATAGCCGGGCAGCGCTGCGATTTCGTGCAGATCCACGAGCTCATCTAGCACGAACTGCATATCCTGCAAGGGTGGTGTGTAATGACTCATAGTGCCTCCAGTGGCAAAGGATTTGCGTTTACCAAAGCAAACGGATGGAAAAATTTATATTCGACTCTCCAGCCGAATGGGACGCCTGGGTCGTGAAGTACCACTACCTGAGGCATCACAAGGGCTTTCCGCTCACTCGCCAGTGAAGTTCGGGGGCCGCTTTTGCGAGAACGCCTGCAAGCCTTCCCGGTAGTCCGCGCTCCAGCCCATTTCGCGAATAAAGTTGGCCTCCATGGACAGTTGCTGCTCCAGAGAGTGGCCGGTCGCTGCATGCATCAACTGCCGGGTGCGTACCAAGGCCTTTGTTGGCATCTGGGCGATTTTTACTGCCAATGCATTGATGGTGCTGGCGAACTCCGAGTCTTCGACCACCTGCCAGATGAGACCCCACTCAGCCGCCTTTGTGGCCGGGAGCTTTTCGGCGAGCATTGCCAGACCGAGCGCTCGCACAGTGCCAACGGATCGGGTGAGAAACCACGTACTACCGGTATCCGGCGTCAGCCCGATCCTTGAGAAGGCTTGCAGAAAGTAGGCGGATTCGGCAGCCACCACCAGATCGCACGCCAGTGCGATGGACGCGCCGCCTCCCGCAGCCAACCCTTGCACCGCCGCGACCGTAGGAACCTGCAGGCTCTGCAAGCGCATCACCAGCGGCTTGAAATACCGCTCCACCAGATTACCGATGTCCGGCAACTTGCCATCAACCTCCTGCATGGCGGGATCTGCGAGATCCTGCCCCGCGCAGAAGGCGCGTCCCGCCCCGCCAAGTATCAGCACCCGCACTTGGCGGTCTGCTTCAATTCGGGACATGGCCTCATGTAGCTCCACCATGGTCTCGGCGTCCAGGCTGTTGAGCTTCTCCGGCCGGTTCAGCACGATTCGCGCCACACCGCTGTCCACCGTGAAAAATATGTTCTTGAATGTCATGCTTTAACTCCTTCAGGACGTGATCAGAATCTGTTCTGCTTGCGCACGACGATCCCGACGCCGATTGCGGTGACGACCATCCCGGCGACCGTCAGTCCCGTGACCGGCTCGCCAAAAAGAACCCACGCTATCACCGCTGTGGTGGGGGGCACGAGGTAGAAAAGACTGGTGACGGAGGTTGCAGCACCTCGCTGGATCAACAGATACAGCAAAGAGCCGCCTCCCAACGTCAGCCCCAGTACGGACCAGGCCATGGCCCCCGCCAGCTCCGAATTCAGGCCTCCAGCGGCATCGACCCACCGCATCGGCTCCATTTCCAGCAACGCCAGTGGCGTGGTGACCACAAACGCCGCCAGCAATTGGATAAAGCTGGCGGTACGGACATCGCAGGGCGCCACGAAGCGCTTCTGGTACAGGGTTCCCACGGTGATAGCCAGCAGAGCCGTCAACGCGCAACCTAAACTGGCAGGGCCGACCTCCCCGAATCCCAGCTTCGCCCAAACCACCAGCAGCAATCCCAGCAGTCCAAGAACAAGCCCCACCCATTGGGCTCCTGTCACGCTGCCGCCTCGGCGGGAAAGCCAAATCGCCGTCAGAACGGGCTGTAACCCGACGAGCAATGCTGTCAGACCCGCGCCCATTCCCATCTTCACTGCAGCCCACACACCGCCCAGGTAGATGGCGTGCATCAGAATCCCGGTGACGCTCAGGTGCAGCCAGATCCTGGCTTCCTTCGGCCACGTCGCCCGGGTGGCAACTGCCCAAAATGCAAAGCAGCCGACGGACAAGGCATAGCGAACGGCCAGGAACTTCATGGGCGGCGAATGCGGCATGCCGTACCTGGCCACGACAAAGCCCGTGGCCCAAATGACCACGAACACAAGGGGCATCGCGCGCACCAGCATCGGACTGGCAGTTGCAGGCATGGGCTCCTGTAGATCAGATGCGCTGGAAATAGTGACCCCCTGAATCCAATTCTGCGTGAGTGAACCACTCAGCGTCCGGTGAACAGAGGCTTGCGCTTGCCCAGGAAGGCGGAGACCCCCTCAGCAGCATCCCCAGTCTGGGTCGCCACCGAGAAACACTCCGCTTCCTGCTGGAGCCCAGCCTCCAAAGGTATGGACTGCGAATGCCGTATGGCCTCGATCGCATAGCCCAGGGACGCCGGAAACGGCTCGCCGAGGCACTTCAGATAGGCGACTCCCGCGTCAATTGGATCCCCGACCTCGACGATGCGATGGATCAGGCCGATGCGCTCGGCTTCCTGGGCATCGATGGCGCGACCACTAGCAATCAACTCGACAGCTCGCCCAACGCCCACCAGACGCGGCAACCGCTGAGTTCCCCCGTAGCCGGGAAGTAGACCCAGCTTAATCTCGGGCAGACCGAGCCGCGACGAGGGCGTCGCAATGCGAAAGGTGCACGCCATCGCCAGCTCGAGCCCGCCCCCGAACGCCACTCCAATGATGACGGCGACCGAAGGAATGCGCAGCCTGTCCAGCTTGGCAAACGCCAACTGACCCCGCCGTGCGGTATCGCGCTGCTCGCCGGCATTCTTGCCCTGCAGTTCGCTCACATCCGCGCCAGCACAGAAAGCCTTGCCACCGCCGCCACCGACGATGAGCAGCGCCCGGGCGTCCGATACCGCGACCTCGTCCAGACAGTTGGATATCTCTCCGATCATCTCGGCGTTCAGTGCATTCAACGCCTTCGGACGGTTCAGCGTCAGGATCGCGACACCGTCACGGTAGGTCAACTCCGCGCTCATGCCTGGTTGCCTTCGTCGGATTGGGGGCGGAAACGCGGTTTGCGCTTCTCCAGGAAGGCCTTGACACCCTCGTGAGACTCTTCGGTGCCGTAGTACAGCGCCAGCGCCTGCATTCCCAGGCCGCCAATACCACGGATCGAATCGGAGTCGGCGTTGAAGGAGCGCTTGGCGATGGCAATCGCTGTCGGGCTCTTCTCCATGATTTCCTGGCACCAACGATCGACTTCGGCATCCAGTTCTGCCATGGGAACAACAGCGTTGACCAGCCCCATAGCGAGCGCTTCCTGCGCCTTGTAGCGGCGGCACAGATACCAGATCTCACGGGCTTTCTTCTCGCCAACCACGCGGGCCAGATAGGCCGTGCCGAAGCCAGGATCCACCGAGCCGACCTTCGGGCCGACCTGACCGAACTGGGCCGTGTCGGCAGCAATCGCCAGATCGCAGCAGGTCACCAGCACGTTGCCGCCACCGATGGCAAAGCCATTCACGCGAGCGATCACGGGCTTGGGCACCTCGCGGATCATTCCTTGCAGTTCCTCGACCGGCAGGCCAATCAAACCGCGGCCGTCGTAGCCACCGTCGTGGGCCGACTGGTCGCCCCCCGTGCAGAATGCCTTCTCGCCCACGCCGGTGAGCACGATGACGCCGATGCTCTTGTCCCAGCCGGCACGGTGCAGCGCGTCGATCAGCTCGTCGCAGGTCTTGCCGCGGAACGCGTTGTACTTTTCCGGTCGGTTGATGGAGATGCGGGCAACGCCGCCCTTCACTTCGTAGAGGATGTCCGTGTAATTGCTCATGGTCTTCTCCTGGTTGGGTTAACCGTGCATGGTCAGTCCGCCGGACACCGAGATCGATTGGCCGGTGATGAAATTGGCGTCGTCACTCGCGAGGAAGGCCACCATGCCCGGAACGTCATCGGGCTGCCCTAGTCGCTTGAGCGGAATCGCCCGCTTGAGACCGTCGTAAATTTTCTGGCCGTAGTCGCCCTCGCCCACAAAGGAGCGCAGCAGTGCGGTATCGGTCGGCCCAGGGCACACCACATTGACGCGCAAGCCGTTGCGTGCGGTTTCGCGCGCCAGCGACTTGGTGAACGCGATGATGCCGCCCTTGCAAGCGGAATAGACCGCCTCGCCCGAGGAGCCAACCCGGCCTGCGTCAGAGGCAATATTGACGATCTTGCCGCCGCCAGCGGCGATCATCAGCGGCGCTACGGCATGTTGCAAGTTCAGCGGGCCTTTCAAGTTAATGGCGATCAGCTTGTCCCACAGCTCAGGGGCTGAATCGACGAACTGCCCGACCGCATCCCAGCCAGCGTTGTTGACCAAGATATCGATCTGCTTGAGGTCGGCATGGATCTTCTGCACGGCCTTGGCAACCGCGTCGTGATCCGTGATGTCCAGCTGAGCCGTGGTCAGTTGACCCGCGTATTGCTGGAATTGGCCCTTGATTTCATCGAGCCCAGCCTGGTTCAGATCCAGTGCGGCGACGCGCGCACCCTCTTCCAGGAAACGCTGCACCAGGCTGCGCCCGATGCCGCCGGCTGCGCCAGTGATTATGGCCACCTTGTCTTTGAGTCCACGCATGGGAATGCTCTCCTGTATTAGAACTAGTCAGTGATTGCGATTGGCGATGACCTGAGCGACGTGGTCGCGCAGCTTGAATTTCTGCAACTTGCCGGTAGCGGTGCGCACAATGGGCTCGAAGAGCACGTGCTTCGGCGTCTTGAAACCCGGGAGCCTGGCACGGCAGAACTGAATCACCTCTTCCTGCGTCAAGGTGCCGACGTGCTGCGGATGCAGTTGCAGCACCGCACAGGGCACTTCGCCCCATTTCTCGTCCGGCACGGCGACCACCGCGGCCTGGAACACCGCCGGGTGAGTGAACAAGACCTCCTCGACTTCAATGGAAGAGACGTTCTCGCCGCCGGAAATGATGATGTCCTTCGAACGGTCTTTGATCTCGATGTAGCCGTCCTCATGGACCACGGCCAGGTCGCCGCTGTGCATCCAGCCGCCCGCGAAAACCTCCTTCGTGGCCTCGGGGTTCTTGAGGTAGCCCTTCATGCCCAGGTTTCCTCGGAAGAGCACCTCGCCGAGGGTCTTGCCGTCGCGGGACACGGGCTGCAGCGTATGAGGATTGGCCACCATCATGTCGCCCGCGACCGCCGTGCGCACGCCCTGGCGGCCCATATGGCGCAGACGCTCTTCAGCCGGCATGGCGGCCCACGAATCCTGGGGCACGCAGGTGGTGTTGACACCATGCTGCTCCGTCATGCCATACACATGCAGCACCTCGAAGCCCAGGGCCTCGGTTTGCGCGATCACCGATACCGGCGGCGAGGCTCCGGCGCAGGCGACCCAGATGGGGGAACTTGGCTTGCTCCAGTTATGCGGTGTGCCTGCGATCAGTGAACTGAGCACGGCCGGCGCGCCACAGAAATGCGTCACGCCATGCTGGCCGATGGCGGCGTAGATGTCCTCCGCGACCACCTTGCGCAGGCACACACTCGTCCCGGCCACGGCGGCCAGGGCCCACGCATAGCACCAGCCATTGCAATGAAACAGCGGCAAGGTCCACAGGTAGACCGGAACTCCTACGTTCAACCGCGCATCGAGGGAGGTGCCGAGCGCATTGAGATAGGCCGCACGGTGGTGGTAAACCACGCCCTTGGGGTTGCCCGTGGTTCCCGAGGTGTAGTTCAACGCGATGGCGTCCCATTCGTCCTCGGGGTAGCGCAGTTGCTCATCAGAGGGTGCGCCGGCCAGGAAGCTCTCGTAGTCAATCACACCCACCGGCTCAGCATCGGGGACGTCGCTGGCATGGATGTCTACCACATCCATCTGCATGCCGGAGAGCTTCACCGCCGCGCGCGCCACATCGGCGAACTGCTGGTCCACCATCAGCAATCGGGTCTCTGAATGCTGCAGGATGAAGGCGATCGCCGCTGCGTCTAGGCGGATGTTGATGGAGTTGACGACAGCGCCCGCCATGGGCACTCCAAACTGCGCCTCCAGCATCTCGGGGATATTGGCCGCGAGGATGGCGACCGTATCTCCACGCTGGATGCCCACGCCGATCAACGCGCGTGCCAGGCTGCGGCAACGCTGGGCGTAGGCGGCCCAGGTAAAGCGCCGCTCGCCATGAATGACAGCGATGCGGTCTGGATGGATGTCCGCCGCTCTGTCGAGCAACGCCAGCGGGGTCAGCGGCTGGTAGTTGGCCGGGTTCTTGTCAAGACCTTGTTTGAATTTGTTCGTCATGCTTGTCTCTGAGTTAGGGCTGGCAAAGTCAGAACGAAACGGCCAGACGCGTTGCCTGGTCGATGGCGCGCAATGCGTCCAATTCGGCAGCAACATCGGCTCCGCCGATCACGTGGGGCTTGACGCCTCGCTCGGCCAACCCATCGAACAGCGTCCGGTTCGAGAGCTGTCCCGCACAAAGGATGACGGTGTCCGCGTCCAATACGCGAGCCTCGCCATTCACGCTGTAGTGCAGACCCTGGTCGTCAACGGCCTGGTAACTTGCTCCGGCCGTCATCGCCACGTCCGCCTTGCGCAGCTTGGCCTTGAGAATCCACCCTGTGGATTTGCCCAAGTTCTTGCCCAGTGACTCGGGCTTGCGCTGGAACATGTGGATGACGCGCGCGGTGCCGTGCTGCGCAGGCGCCTTGAGCCCCCCCGCGCTGCGAATGGCCGTATCCACACCCCAGGCATCCATGAATGCCTTCGGCTTGAGCGACTCCTCGGCACTGCCGACCAGGTACTCGGCCACGTCGAAGCCGATCCCGCCCGCGCCGATGATGGCGACCTTGCTGCCCACTGGTGCGCCGTTGGCCAGCACATCCAGGTAGCTGACCACCTTCGGGTGATCAAGGCCCTTGATGTCGGGCTCGCGCGGTGTCACGCCCGTTGCGATCACCACCTCGTCGAACTCGCCCGAACGCACACGTGCTGCCAGATCCTCCGCATCAACACGGGTTTTCAGATGCACCGCGACCTTCAGGCGCTCCAGCGAGACCCGGAAGTAGCGCAGCATTTCGTTGAACTCGTTCTTACCCGGTACTTTGCGAGCCATGTTCAGTTGGCCACCGAGCTGATCGCCTGCCTCAAACAGGGTGACTCGATGACCACGCTGCGCAGCATTGATCGCGAAGGCCATGCCGGCAGGCCCGCCACCGACAACGGCGAAATGCTTGGGCGCGGTGGTCTTGCTATCGTCGAACTCGATCTCGCGCCCTGCCCTCGGGTTCACCAGGCAAGTCGCCACGCGGTCGGTAAAGATGCGGTCCAAGCAGGCCTGGTTGCAGGCGATGCAGGTATTGATCTCGTCGGCGCGGTTCTCGCGCGTCTTGCGGGCGAACTCGGGGTCGGCGAGCAGCGGACGGGCCATCGAAACCAGATCCGCAGCGCCAGAAGCGATGATCTCCTCAGCCACATCAGGCGCATTGATACGGTTGGACGCCATCACCGGAATACCGACCGCACGCTTCACGTTGCGGATCGCGTCGATCCATGCCGCACGCGGGACCGGCGCTGCCATAGTCGGCACGGACGACTCGTGCCAGCCGATGCCGGTATTGATCATGTCAGCACCCGCTGCCTCGACCCGGCGGGCGAATTCGGCCACTTCCTCGCCGGTCATACCCCCATCCATCAGGTCGATGGACGAGATGCGGTAAATGACCATGAATTCGGGCGAGACCCGCGCCCGCACGGCCTTCACGATTTCAAGGGGGAAGCGGATCCGGCGATCGAAGTCGCCGCCGAACTCGTCGTCGCGCTGATTGGTCAACGCTGCGGTGAACTCGTTGATCAGATAGCCCTCGGAGCCCATGATCTCGACACCCACGTAGCCTGCCTGCTCTGCCAGTGCCGACGTGTTCGCAAAGCCCTCGACCGTTGCCCAGACCTCTTCGGTCGTCAGCGCACGTGGAGGAAAGACGTTGATCCGAGCCTTGCCGGCCGACGGCGCCACACAGGTGGACACCTTGGCATAACGGCCTGCGTGAAGAATCTGCAGGACGATGCGTCCACCGGCCTCATTCACTGCCGAGGTGATCGCGCGGTGCTCGCCCAAATCCTCGGGCTTTTGCAGCACCAGACCACCTTCATCCATCACCCCTTCGGGCACGGGGGAGTAGCCGCCGGTAAGGATGAGGCCGATCTCACCCGCGGCACGGGCCGCGTAGAAGGCCGCCAGTCTTTGATGGGGACGATCCATCGTTTCCAGGCGCGTATGCATTGCGCCCATCACCATGCGATTCGGCAGATCGACCCCAGCGACGCGCAGGGGGCTCAGGAGGTGTGGATAGGTTGACATGTTTGTCTCTCGTGGTGGGTCTGGGGTGACTGCAATAATCCTCGTTCCACCAATTTACGTCAAGATCATGACGTAAATTATTTTAAAAATACAGGGTTAATATCTAAATCAATTAGTGAATCAAGCAAAACAACCATCAATATCACTACACAAATGGGAACAATCTGTGCTCCGACGGTGACGGCTCCTCCAGGCGTCCGGGAAAGCCGAACTAGGCGTTGAACTCGCATTCGATGCGCGGCCCTCCCTCGGCAAAGCGAGGTTGGGCTAGCAGCACGGCGGCGTAGCAACTGGCTAGACCGCGAGGCCCTGCCATCCATGCCACTCACATGGTGGCACTCGTATTGAGGGTCTTGGGGGTCAGTTCCGAAGCCGATCGGCCATGGTTGATGCACGCAAGCGCAATCGCTCCCACAACGCCTGCGGCACCGATAACCAGGAAGTTCTGCTCAAGAGGTAGTTGCAGGGACACGATCAACCCGATCAGCAAAGGCGCCGCGATCGCACCCATGCGCCCAATGCCCGACGCCATTCCGATGCCGGTGGACCGAATGTCCGACGGGTAGTACTGGCCGCTGTAGGCGTAGACAACGATTTGTGCCCCAGTCGAGCAAGCCCCAACCGCTGCGATGATGAAATAGAGCACCTCCGTCGAGGTTTTCAGCGTGATCATGTACAGGAAGACTCCGCCCAGCGCGTACATGCAGACCACTACCCATTTGATGTGAAACCGGTCCGCAAGCCACCCGCCGCCGATCGATCCGATCACTGCCCCCACATTGAGTGCGATGACAAAACTCAATGCGGAGCCGAGGCTGTAGCCCGACATGGCCATCAGCTTCGTCAGCCAGGTGCTGAGCGCGTAGATCATGAACAAGCCAGTGAAGAAAGCCACCCAGAACATCACGGTGCTCAGTCCGCGGCCATCCTGAAACAGCTGCGCTACGGTGACACCGGACCCAGCATTGGTTGCGCGAGGCGGACGGAAGGTATCGTCGGCGCCGACCTTGAACCCCGGATCGATGGATTGGACGATCTGACGCAGTTGCGCACTGTCGCGGCTGGATACCAAAAACGACAGCGATTCAGGCATCGACTTTAGGATAAAGGGGATCAGCAGGACCGGGACACCAGCGGCAAAGAACACGATCTGCCAACCGAACTGCGCGATGAATTGCTTTCCCAGCACCGCAGCCAGAATGCCGCCGATGGCGTAGCCGGAAAACATCACGGTCGTCAGGAAACTCCGGATTCGCTTGGGTGCGTACTCAGTCATCTGGGCTGTGATGTTCGGCATCACGCCGCCGATGCCCAGCCCCGCTATGAAGCGCGCGATGCTGAAGGTGACAGGATCTTTGGTCAGCCCTGCTGCTGCAGTGAACACGCTGAAGAGAAACACGCACAGCGAGATCGTCCAACGGCGGCCGATCTTGTCCGACAGCGCACCCAGAAAGATGGCACCGAACATCATCCCGAACAGTGCCGAGCTGGCCATGAAGCCTGCGGTCGCGGCTTCCACACCCATCTCCTTCATGATCGCTGGAAGCGCCGCTCCAGCGACCGCCAGGTCATAGCCATCAATGATGATGACCAGAAAGCACCAAGCCAGCACTTTGGCATGGAAGCGATTGAACTTGGCCCCATCGGCAAGTTCGTGCACGTTGATCTCTCGCATCGGTCTTGTCTCCTTTGTTTCGGTAGGGATGCATCGGAACCACGCCCAAGACTTGCTCCGTCGGCTCGCTCACGCGAAGCACAAGCGGCCAGCACAGGCTCTCCGCGCAATCCATCGTTCTCACGACGACGTGATCTTTGCAGAGCTCGCCATTTACATCAATGTCTTGTCATATAATTTTGTGAAATCCGGGGGTTTGTACTAACTTTTAACAAGAGGTGTATGGCGAATTATGAAATGATGATTACGTAATAGCATGGACCTACACGATACCTTCGTCTGCAAAACGGAGGCACTCGAACTCAGTTCGAGGCGCGACACAGTCACCCTTACCTCTTCCGAGCAGCATGAAAGCCGTACTCATCCGTCAGTTCAGCGAAGACCCTCGCACACACCACGTCGAAGAGGTGGCCGATCCGGTTGTCGGCCCCGACGACGTCCTGATCAGTGTCAAAGCCGCGTCTCTCAACTTTCCCGATCTCCTGGTCATGAGCGGGAAATACCAGGTCCTTCCCGAACGTCCGTTCATTCCCGGAAAGGACGCAGCCGGCATCGTGGAGACCGTCGGTTCGAACGTGCGATCACTCAAAACTGGCGACCACGTCGTGGCGCTGGTGGAGAATGGTTGCTTCGCAAGTCGCCTGTGCGTTCCTCAGGCGAGCGCACACAAGATTCCGTCCGAAATTGCTTTCGCCGATGCGGCTGCGATGGGCCTCGTGTACCAGACGGCGTTCTTTGCACTCACGGATCGCGGCGGCCTCCGCAAGGGGGAGACCGTGCTGATCAGTGGAGCTGCCGGGGGTGTTGGCCTGGCTGCCATTCAGATCGCCAAAGGGCTCGGGGCGAAAGTTCTCGCGGGCGTCACCTCTGAGGTCCAGGCGGAAGCGGTGCGCCAATCTGGAGCCGACGAGGTAATTGACCTGTCCGCAGCCAACCTTGCCGAGTCCCTTCGCGAACAAGTACATCGAGCCACCAGCGGTAAAGGTGTCGACGTATTTCTGGATCCCGTAGGCGGCGATGTGTTCGATGCGTGCATTCGCGCCCTCGCGCGGCGCGGCCGGGCAGTGATCATCGGGTTCGTCGCCGGCAAGATTCCGGTGATCAAAGGCTCCTACCTGCTGCTCAAGAACATCTCCGTCGCCGGCATGCAGTGGACGGACTATCCAACGCACTCGCCCGAACTCGTCGCAGATGCCCAAGCGAAACTGAACGAACTCTACGTTCAGGGGTTCGTGCGCCCGCACATCACGCAAACGTTCCCTCTCGAATCTTTCGCAGACGCAGCGGCCCGGCTTGCGTCAAGAGGGGTGATTGGGAAGCTCGTCTTAACCATCTAATAGCGCGGTGCACAAATGAGCGCCACGATCACCCCGTATCATTCGGCGCGGGGTTCCCACTGCCATCGTCTACGAGGACGATTTGGCGACCAGCTTCATGGACCAGGCTAGGCAACGCTGACCATGTGATCGCGGCCACCAAAGCGCAGGTCGAAAACATTCCCGACCTCGACGACGAGACAGCTGGCGCGCTGCTCCGGACCGCAGCGCGAATCGCACGCACCATCGAAGCCGCATTCCATCCGGATGGCATCACCATGATGCAGACGAAAAGACCAGCGGGTTGGCAAACAGTGCCGCCTGTCCATCTGCACGTGCTGCCGCGCCATGATGGTGACGGCGTGACACTGAGATGGCCGCGCAAAGAGCCGTCGTTGACGGAACTCCAGTCGCGGGCCTCCCGGTTGACTGGCTTCGTTTAGCCCCAACCAGCCGCAAACGTCGTCTCGGATGCCCCGCTATATTCAGCCATCGATAAACACCCCCGCGAATGCCCCGGCCGGGTCTCAAACACTGACTTGGCCCAGGAGGTAGGGCTGTCTCCCTCCTCTGCGTTCGCAAAGTACTGATGCTGGAAGACATGGGAGTGATCCACCGCTATGTCGCAGTGTTAGCCCCCCCCGAAGTGAGCTTGCCTCGCACTTTCATCGCACTGCGATCTCGAAGACTTTCGACGATTCCTAGACCAGCACCTGACTTTCGCCAACGGAGTTCGGCGCGTGCAGACCGACATTCCTTGATCGATGATCAAGCAAACGCTTGAATTGCCGTTGCATTGCATCGCCCCCCTCTGGCTAAGGGGCTCCCAAACCATGACACCCATCCAGAACGCGACGTCTGACACAGCGGACGATAGCTCGTCTCGCAATCTCGTTCTTGTTCTAGCCTTCACCTTCCTCAGAGTTGGCCCCCATCCCGAGGGCAACCTTCGACATCCCGTCATTGAGCTGGTTGATGTGGTACAGCAGAGATATCTTGTCGTCGAAGCGAAAGCTTGCCACCGCTTGACGATAGAACTCATAGATTCTTGGCTGGATTCCGTCCCAGAACGCCCGCCCCGGGGGCAGCATCACGACTTTCTTGGCACGCCTATCAGTTGGATCCACGACGCGCGCCACATGCCCTTCACGCTCCAAGCGCTTGAGAACTCCATCAAGACTTTGGCGGCTTACGACCAGATAGTCCGCAAGGTCGGAGAACGACATTCCATCTTTCACCTGGGGTCGCGACAAGGCTCCCAGCGTCGCCCACTGGACTGTGGTGATGCCAAGCTCCTTGACGGACTGGCGATCCAAAGTGTTGCCAGCTTGGAACAGCCGAAAAAACAATCGGTTGTGAACGGCGGAAACCGATTGATCGTAGTTTTCGTTATCAGACATGCGCAGGTTACTAGTCGGGGAGCTTCAAATAGTTCAGAATCGAGCCTTCAGGTAGCTGAACAACTCACGGGAACGATGGATGGCCACCGTACCGCGACCCATGAAGGCGCGTCTCCTCTTTGCGCCGCGAGCATCGACAACCCCTTGTCCATCTTAGCAGCTTTGCGCAAGGATGTTGACATAAATACCCGTTCGATTGAAGGCAGCGCCCAAATTGCCGGTCAAGTGCCCGTCGAGGCATGGGGCGCTGCACGTACCGGCGCCGCACCGACCGTTCGACCGACAGTCAGTCCCACAGGCGCTTCCCGAGAGTCGTCATCGCATCTCGGCGTACTACCGCACCAATGGCGGCGCCCGAAAGGCTGGATGTTGGATGATCGCTGCCCCCTTGTCACACCATCCGAATTCGCCCCTATTCCCAACCGGTTCGCACGTTCGCTTTCTGCGTCCCTCGCCCTTCTTCAACCCGGCTTTGCAGAAGGTGGTGCGAGCTTTTCAACCTCGTCGGGCCTACTGATAGCAACGCCGACAAAGATCTGAGCGACCTCGGCATCGGCGATGCGATAGTTGGACTCGGTGACGCTACGCGGCCCGAGCAACTCGCAGAAGCGCCGGAAGCTGCCGCGCGCCTCCGGGATAGTGACAGCGAACAGAGCCTCGCGCTGCCCGCCGACCTCGGCGCGCTCAACGACAAAGCGCAGCCGGCCGAAGTTCATGTTCGCGCCCGAGGTGATGGCGATGAAGTTTTGGCCTTTGCAGCCGTGCTCGGCCGCTTATTTCTTGATGGCTGCCACGCCCAGGGCGCCCGAGCGTTCGAGGAGGCGGCGAGTATCTTCGAACACATCTTTGATCGCAGCACAGGCGGCGTCGGTATCGACGACGAAGTCGTCAACTAGCGCCTGCGTAACGCGGAATGGAGCGCCCTATCCCGTCCCTGCAGCGCTGCAAGGCGGCGTGGACATCGGCATCATGTACCTACCCCTGTATCGCGCATGCGTCGTGGTCGCATCCCTGATCGTGTGCTTCGCGACTTGGTACGTGATTGAGCGCACGCCCCTTGGAGCACGGCTGCGCGCAGCCACCGAACGCCCTCGGCTGACGCAAGCGCTGGGGATCAACGTGCCCGTCATGGTGACCGCGACGTATGCGGTCGGCGTTGCGCTGGCGGCTTATGCCGGGGTGCTGGCGGCGCCCATCATGCAGGTCAACCCCGTCATGGGATCGAACCTGATCATCGTGGTGTTCGCTGTCGTCGTGATCGGAGGCATGGGCTCGATCCTGGGCTCCATCGTGACCGGTCTCGGACTTGGTCTGCTCGAAGGTCTGACCAAGGTCTTCTATCCCGGGCGTCGGCCATCGTCATCTTCGTCGTCATGGTCATGATCCTGCTGGTACGTCACGCCGGTCTCTTCGGCAAGACGGCCTGAGCGGCGCGTTCAACTCGAATCCAAGGAATCTCCGCATGCGCGCGCGTTACCCCCTCCTGATCCTGCTGGCCATCGCGGCCCCCATCTTCATCTACCCGACTTTCCTGATGAAAGTCCTGTGCTTCGCGCTGTTCGCCACGGCGTTCAACCTCTTGCTCGGCTTCGGCGGCGTGCTTTCCTTCGGTCACGCCGCCTTCTTCGGTGGCGCCGCCTACATCTGCGCGGCGGTCGTCCAGCACTGGGGTCTGACACCGGAGCTCGGCATCCTGGCGGGTGCGCTGTATGCGCTTGTACTGGACGCGATATTCGGCTGGATTGCCGTGCGCAGCGCCAGCATCTACTTCGCCATGATCACACTGGCGCTCTCGCAGCTAATCTTCTTCCTGGCCCTGCAACTCCCCTTCACGGGTGGCGAGGAAGGAATCCAGGGTGTGCCTCGCGACCGCTTGTTCGGTGTCCTCGACCTCTCCGACAACCTCGCGATGTACTTCTTCGTGCTCGTCGTCTGCGCGGCGGGCTTCTGGCTCATCCATCGAATCATCCACTCGCCTTTCGGACATGCGCTGCTGACCGCGATCCGCGAAAACGAGCCCCGTGCCATCTCTCTCGGCTACGACGTGTCGCACTACAAGCTGCTGGCGTAGCCGGTTTATCCCGAGGAAACACTCTGCACCGACATCTGGTGGGAGGCACAAAGGCTTGCGGGTTTCCGGTGCCTGGTAATTGAGCCCGGGATCTTGGTGCTCGACAACGGGTTGCTCGATTACGAAGAAGCCTGATGCGCTAATGACCGGAACTGGTCGCTCCACACAGCCGTTGGTCTCCTTCTGTGCACGCCGGGCTTCCACTTGAGCATTTGCACGGCGGACCTTCACAACGGACGGCAACAGTCATTGCACGCAAGCCGCAGCGCCGTCAAGCGGGAAACGCCCCCGAGCTACATCCCCGCGTAATTCGGACCGCCACCGCCCTCTGGGGTGACCCAGATGATGTTCTGCGTCGGGTCCTTGATGTCGCAGGTCTTGCAGTGCACGCAGTTCTGCGCGTTGATCT
>ERZ1032107.125-NODE-125-length-17882-cov-12.261065_pt1 | contig 17882 bp, 13 predicted proteins | sample MGYA00516713_ERZ1032107 | MGnify/ENA primary metagenome ERZ1032107 (study PRJEB33718, sample SAMN03160116) | human skin metagenome | collected 2014-04-10 | study: EMG produced TPA metagenomics assembly of the PRJNA266117 data set (Human skin bacterial metagenome...
GCGTTGGCCAGCAGGCGGTCGCGGCGGTCGAATTCGCCCAGGCCATGCGCGGCGCGGGCAGCGGACAAGGCGGCCAGCACGCGGCGGGTCTGCACCTTGGTCTGCTCGAGCAGCTTGGTCAGGTCTTTTTCGGCGTGCGAATAGCGGCCTTCGAGCAGGCCGATCCAGCCGCGCTCGAGCAGTTCGTGGTCGCGCGCCTGGGCGCGCTTGCCGCGCCATGCACGCACGCGGTCGGGAATGGCCAGCAGCCAGGCCAGCAGCCGCAAGCCCACGTACAGCACCACGAACGCCCCCACGATCAACAGCACGGCCAGCGTGAGCGACATGGAAATGCGCCACGGCCAGACCAGCAGCAGGACGTTGCCGGAATGGGAGCGCAGCACCACCGCCAGGGCAACGGCGATGACGGCAAGCAGCAGAGTCCAGAACCAGGTACGCATGGCCTTAGTCCTGGTCGGTGGTCTTGAAGCCGGCGGCGCGCAGGGCGGCGATGGCGTTCAGGCTATCCGAGACATCGGGCATGCGCACCGCGATGTCGGTCTGTGCCAGTTCGCGGGCCAGGGTCTGGGCCGCGACCGTGTCGGGGGAACGATTGTCGAAGTACTTGGCCAGCGTGGTGCCGACGTTGTCGAGTTCGCTCTTCCAGACGGCGGGCTGGCGCATCAGCATGGACAGCTGCACGGTGAGCAGGCGCTGGCGCAGCGTGGCGCGCACCTGGTCGGCCTGTTCGGGCGACAGCAACAGCGCCGCAGGTTCGTCGACGCGCTGGATGGTGATCAGGCCGCCCAGCTCGTGGGCCAGCGCGGAACCGGCGCGGCCGGGCCACGAGGCCACTTCGGCGCGCCAGCGCTGCCACCAGGGCGCGTCGGCCGGCAGGTCGGCCTGCGGATCGATCGTCGGGGCCGGGGCCGCGGGACGAGCCTCGCTGGCCGGAGCGATGCCGGGGGCAGCGGCGTCCGGCACCAACAGGGGCGCCTTGCTGAGCAGCGCCGACAGGCGTTCGATGCGAGCGGACTGCGCCGGGATGTCGACGGTGGACACGGCGCGCAGGCGATCCAGGTCGCCGTTGATGGCCTGTTGCAGGCTGGAGAAACGCGGACGGTCGGCGCGCGCCAGGCGCGATTGCGCGGTTTCCAGCGCAACGATGGCGTTGGACACGTTGCCGGCCAGGCGCAGTTGCTGGCTGCCGATGGTGAGCAGGCGTTCGACGTCGTTGGCCAGCAGTTCGTCGCTGGCGCTGTCGTTGAAGTTCTGCCAGGCCTGTTGCAGGGCGTTGTACTGGCTTTGGGTTTCGCGGACGGTGTCTTCCAGGTCGCCCAGGCGGCCGGCCTGGGCTTGCGCCAGCGCCAGCGCTTCGCGGGTGTCCTTGCGGGCCTGCGCGAGATCGGTCGTGAGCGTATCGAGGCGCGTGGCGACCTCGCGTCCGGCGGCGACGAACTGGGTACGTTGCTTCCACAGCGCAAAGCCCAGGCCGACGGCCAGGAGGATGACGAGGATGAGCGCGGTGACCAATGGGCCACTGCCGCGCTTGGCCGGACGGGCCTTGACGGGATCGGCCGGGGCCGATGCGGGCGCGCTGGCACCCGGGGCGGCCGGGTGAACGGCCGGATCGGTAGCGGGAGTCTTGTCTGTCATGACGCGATTGTATTCGGTGTCCGTCCGATGCAACGAATCAAGCAGCAACAAAAGCCTGGAAAATCGACTCGTCGTTGGGCAAGCAGATTTTTACCATTGCTTGCGTAGCCTTGCCAGGCGCGGGCTGCGGCACGCGCCGTGCCAGCGAGGGGTGTGTCAGCACGAAGCCGCAGTCGGCCCACCACGGGGCCAATCCGGCCGCCTGCAGGGCATCGCGCACGGCATCGGCGCCCTCGCCGCTGGTGATGAGCCAGCAGGGCGTCACACCGTCTGCGGCCCAGCGTTGCAGGGTGGCCAACTGGTTAGCGTCCCAGTGCGCCGGACAGCGCTGGTAGGCCGCATGACGTGTCACGGCAACGCCATGCGCCTGCAATTGATCGCCCAGCCAGTCCCTGCCCTGCGTACCGCGCACCAGCAGCACGCGCCGCGGCAGCTGCGGCAGGCCGCAAAGCACGTCCCAGAGGGCCTCGGAATCATGGCTGGCGGCGTGCTCGCCGGGATGCAGGACTGTTGTATTCGCGCCAAAACCGGGCAGTTCGAACAGCCCGGCCGCGCTGGCGGGGCCCACGGTGGCAGCCGCGACGTGCGCCGGCCAGGCCACCCTGCCGTCGGCCTGGCGCAACTGGTCCAGGTACTGCCGCGCCGCGTTGCCGCTGACGAAGACGACCATGTCGTAGTCGGCCGGCCGGGGCAGGCTGGCAGCGGGCGCGGGCAAGGGATGGATTTCCAGCGCGGGCAGGATGAAGGCGGTCCAGCCGGCGGCGTGCAGCCGGCCGGCCAGGGCCTCGTTGCGGCCGGCAGGCCGCGTCAGGACGGCCACGCGCAGCGCTTGAGCGGCGGCGGCCTTGCCCATCAGTCGGGTTCGGCGTCTTGCAGCAGCTCGTCGAGAATGGCCTGTGCGCCGGCATCGAACAGCTCGGCGGCGACCGCCTCGCCAATCGCCTGCGCCTGGGCCAACGGGCCGGTGCGTTCAGCGTGCAGCATGCGCGTGCCATCGGGCGATGCCACCAGGCCCCGCAGGGTCAGGCTGTCGCCCGAGATTTCGGCATAGGCCGCCAGCGGCACCTGACAGGAACCGCCCAGGCGCCGCGACACGGCGCGTTCGGCCAGCGAGCACAAGGTGGCCTGCTCGTCATTGAGCGGGGCCAGCCAGGCGCGCAGGTCGTCGCGGTCATCGCGGATCTCGATGGTCAGCGCGCCCTGCCCGGCAGCGGGCAGGCAATCAGACGGATCGAGCAGGCAGCGGATGCGGTCGGTCAGGCCCAGCCGGTTCAAACCGGCGGCAGCCAGCACGATGGCGTCGTATTCGCCGCGGTCGAGCTTGCCCAGGCGGGTATCCAGGTTGCCGCGCAGCGGCTTGACCACCAGTTGCGGATAACGCGCACGGATCTGGGACTCGCGGCGCAGGCTGGACGTACCCACCACCGCACCGGCCGGCAGATCGGCCAGTGTGGCATAGCGGCTGGAGACGAAGGCGTCGCGCGGGTCCGCGCGGTCGAGCACGGCGCACAGTTCGAACGGCGCCAGCAGATCGACCGGCATGTCTTTCAGACAGTGCACGGCCAGATCGGCACGGCCGTCGAGCAACGCGTTTTCGAGTTCCTTGACGAACAGGCCCTTGCCGCCCACCTTGGACAGGGTGCGGTCGAGGATCTGGTCGCCTCGGGTCGTCAGGGTGAGGAGTTCAACCGCGCACGCTGGGTACAGCGTGCGCAGCCGATCGCGCACATGCTCGGCTTGCCACAGGGCAAGCCGGCTGGCGCGGGTCGCAATGACCAGGCGTTGTGGCAGTGACACGAGGCGTCATCAAACGAAGTTGGAGACGATGACCGTCGCGACTACCCCGAGGATGGCCAGCACGAACAGGCCCTGCAACAGGCTCAGGCCCGATTCGGATTGCTGGGGATCGACGGATCTACGCAGACTCATGTGCTGATTCCTTGGAAGCGGTTTTGCGGCTTGCCAGCCACCGTCCAAGGACAACAACGAGCAAGGCGCCGATAATTTCAGCAGCGATTTTAACCGTAGTGGGCTGAACGCCGAATTGACGTTCGACAACCACATCGGTAATAAGCATGCCGCCCGCGATCCAGCCCAGCAGCGCCGCGCCAAACGTAACAACCAGCGGGTACTTGTCGATCAGCTTCAGGACCAGCGTGCTGCCCCAGATGATGATGGGCACGCTGACGACCAGGCCGAAGATCACCAGGCCGATCTGGTGATCGGCGTGGGCGTTCTGGGCGGCGCCGGCAATGGCGATGACGTTGTCCAGGCTCATCACGAAGTCAGCGATGATGATGGTCTTGATGGCGGCAACGATGGATGTCCCGCCCTTGACGTTCCCGTGCGCGTCGTCCTCGGGGACCAGCAGCTTGACGCCGATCCACACCAGCAACAGGCCGCCCACGACCTTCAGGAACGGAATCGACAGCAGGGTCAGTGCGAAGGCGATCAGCACGACGCGCAGGATGATGGCGCCGGCGGTGCCCCACAGGATGCCCTGCATGCGTTGCTTGGGCTCCAGGTTGCGGCAGGCCAGCGCGATGACCACCGCGTTGTCGCCGCCGAGCAGGATGTCGATAAGGATGATCTGGAATACCGCTGCCCAACTCAGCGTCTGGAAAAACTCAAGCAATTTGAACCCCCGAAGGCATTTATCAAAAGAAAAGCCGGCCCCGTGCCGGCCGACCCGCCGCGCTGTGGGCGCGGCGGGCCAATTCAAAACAACTTATTATTGTAGTTCAGCTTTCAGTCAGCTTTCTGGCGAATCAGCAAAACTTTACCGATCGCCAGGACCAGCATCGCGCCCAGTACCCCTGTCAGGAGCCCGAAGCTGTGCTGGGTCATGCCCAATGCCGCGTCGATGCGCGCCACCGGTTCTTGCAGGGCCGGATCACCCACCAGCAGTTCGCCGGCAATGAAGCCCAACAGCGCCGCCCCCACCCACACGATGAGCGGGAAGCGTTCGATGACCTTGAGCAGCAGCGTGCTGCCGAAAATCACCAGCGGAATACTGATCGCCAGACCCAGCACCAGCAGGGTCGTGTCGCCCATTGCGGCGGCGGCGACCGCCACCACGTTGTCCAGGCTCATGACCAGGTCGGCAATCATGATAGTGCGGATTGCGGTCATCAGGTTGCCATGGGTCTTGCCGTCGCCCTCTTCTTCGCCTTCGGGCAGCAGCAGCGTCACGCCGATGTACACCAGCAGCAGCGCGCCGATGAGCTTGAGCCACGGCAGCATCAGCAGCTTGGCGGCGACCAGCGTCAGCACGATACGCATGATGATCGCGGCGGCCGAGCCGATCACGATCGCTTTCTTTTGCTGCGCCGGGGGCAGCGACCGTGCGGCCAGCGCAATGACCACGGCGTTATCGCCCGACAGCAGAATGTTGACCCAAATGATCTGGAGCAACGCTAACCAGAATGCCGCTGAACTGAGTTCCATACCTCTCTTTCCTAGGACGTGATCCCCCTAGGACAAACCAAATGAATGGGTGAAAAAGACAAAAAGACGTACTGACCGTCTTGGTGCGAGCCCGACGGCATTCTTGCTGGGTACGTGCGGAATTTCTTTCATTATAGTTTCGTTCAGCTTTCCGTATGTTTCACCGGCCGCATCATGGACACGGGGTTTCCCTAGGAAACACCGCAAAACGAACGAAAAAAAGGCCCGCCAAGGCGGGCCTTTTTGCCATGCAACCGACTTTACAGCACCGACTTGAGCAGCTTGCCCATTTCGGAGGGGTTGCGCGTCGTGCGGATACCGCAAGCTTCCATGACTTCCAGCTTGGCGTCGGCCGTGTCGGCGCCACCGGAGATCAGGGCGCCAGCGTGGCCCATGCGCTTTCCGGGAGGGGCGGTGACACCAGCGATGAAGCCGACGACCGGCTTCTTCATGTTGTCCTTGGCCCACTCGGCGGCGTTGACTTCGTCCGGACCGCCGATTTCGCCGATCATGATGACGGCGTCGGTGTCGGGATCGTCATTGAACATGCGCAGGACGTCGACGTGCTTCAGGCCGTTGATGGGGTCGCCACCGATGCCGACGGCACTGGATTGACCCAGGCCCAGCTCGGTGACTTGCGCCACGGCTTCGTACGTCAGGGTGCCCGAACGGCTGACGATGCCGATGCGGCCCTTGCGGTGGATGTGACCGGGCATGATGCCGATCTTGATTTCGTCGGGGGTGATCAGGCCGGGGCAGTTCGGGCCCAGCAGCAGCGTCTTGCTGCCCTTGGCCTTCATGCGGTTCTTGACTTCCAGCATGTCACGGACGGGGATGCCTTCGGTGATGCAGATCACCAGATCCAGTTCGGCCTCGACGGCTTCCCAGATAGCGGCGGCGGCGCCGGCCGGCGGCACGTAGATGACGGACACGGTCGCGCCGGTGTCGGCCTTGGCGTCTTTCACCGAAGCGAAAATCGGCACGCCTTCGAAGTCTTCACCCGCCTTCTTGGGGTTCACGCCGGCCACGAAAGCGGCCTTGCCATTGGCGTACTCACGGCACATACGGGTGTGGAACTGGCCCGTCTTGCCCGTGATGCCCTGGGTGATGACCTTGGTGTCCTTGTTGATCAGAATCGACATTTGTGAATCCTTGGATTTTTCTTTACTTGACGGCGGCTACGACGCGGGTGGCGGCTTCGGCCATCGTGTCGGCGCTGATGATCGGCAGACCGGAGTCGGCCAGCATCTTCTTGCCGAGTTCTTCGTTGGTGCCCTTCATGCGGACGACCAGCGGCACGTTCAGGTTGACGGCCTTGCAAGCCGCGATCACGCCTTCGGCGATGACGTCGCAGCGCATGATGCCGCCGAAGATGTTGACCAGGATGGCCTTCACGCTCTTGTTCTTGAGCATGATCTTGAAGGCTTCCGTGACCTTCTCGGCCGTGGCGCCGCCGCCGACGTCCAGGAAGTTGGCCGGCTCGCCGCCGAACAGCTTGATGGTGTCCATCGTGGCCATGGCCAGACCGGCGCCGTTCACCAGGCAGCCGATGTTGCCGTCGAGCTGGATGTAGGCCAGGTCGAACTTGCTGGCTTCGATTTCAGCGGGATCTTCTTCGTCCAGGTCGCGGTAGGCGACGATTTCCGGGTGGCGGAACAGGGCGTTGGGGTCGAAGTTGAACTTGGCGTCCAGGGCGATGATGTTGCCCTTGCTGTCGCGGTTCAGCGGGTTGATTTCCACCAGCGAGGCGTCGGTGTCCATGTAGCACTTGTAGAGCTTCTGGAACACGTCAACGGCCTGGGCGGTCGAGTCGGCGGGCAGGCCGATCGCGTTGGCGATCTTGGTGGCTTGCTCGGCGGACAGGCCGGTCAGCGGGTCGATGTATTCGGTGATGATCTTTTCGGGGGTGGAGTGAGCCACTTCCTCGATGTCCATGCCGCCTTCGCTGGAGGCGATGAAGGCGACCTTCTGCGTGGCGCGGTCAGTGACCAGCGACACGTAGTATTCCTTCTGGATGTCGGCGCCGTCTTCGATGTACAGGCGACGGACCTTCTGGCCTTCCGGGCCGGTCTGGTGCGTGATCAGCTGCATGCCCAGGATTTCCGAGGCCAGCTTGCGCACGTCGTCGAGCGAGCGCGCCAGCTTGACGCCGCCGCCCTTGCCGCGGCCGCCCGCGTGGATTTGTGCCTTGACGACCCAAACCGGTCCACCCAGCTTTTCAGCGGCAGCCACGGCCTCGTCGACGGAAAGTGCGGGGATCCCGCGCGGCACGGGGACGCCAAATTGCTTCAGCAGTTCCTTGCCTTGATACTCGTGGATTTTCATGTGTTACCTGTCAGGACGTATGAGAAAGAGAAGGTGAATCGGAGGTCGAATCGGCCGATGCCTCAGCGCTGCCCCCGGTGTACCACTTGGGATAGTGCTCAGCCACCACCGGGCCGCCGGTGCTCAGGGCATGGCAGCCGTCCAGTTGGAATGGACGCCGGTTCGGGTTGCTTTCCTGCCGCCGGCGGTTGGCCATGGTCTGGACCGCCGCGGTGGGAAGCACCTGCGACAGCTCGGTCATGTGCGTACAGCCTTCGACATGGCCGAACCGTTCCTTGACCTGGCGACGGAACCCCTTGAGCAGGTTCATGCCGATCAGGTCTTGGTAGGCGGATTCGATGGCCATGCAGTGCTCGCCATAGGGAGCGGCATCATAGACGGCCTGCGCGGCGACGATGGTGAAATCGCCGTCGATGGTGATGCGCAGGTGCATATGGTGGATGGGTTGCCCCGCCTTGAACATTTCGCCGTCGCGCTTGGGAAAATCGTACGCCTTGACGTCGATGAGCTCGGCTTCCAGGTCCCAGTTGCCGTCATCGCGCGCATACGACTGCACACGTATCGAACGCGTGTGCAGCGGCTGGCGAGGACAATCCGGCGGTGGCAAGGGCATGCTTGGGGCCTGCGGGGCGAAAAGGGCCGGGCAAAGAATGGTGCGCGGCAACAAAACCTTCAAAGTATAGCGCAGCCCGCCCTGCCCCAACCGTCTTGATGCGCGCCGCGCGGCCCTGGCGCCGGCCCCGCGGCCGCCAGGCGCATCAGCGCCGCGTCCACGGGGTGGCCGGACTACCCATCCAGGCCTGGCCGGCGGGAATGCTTTCGCCCTTGAGCACCAGCGTCAGCGGCCCCAGGCGGGCGCCCTCTTCGACCCGGGTGTCGTACAGGATCGTCGTGCGCGGGCCGACATTGACGCCGTTGCCGATGCGAACCGGCCCGATTTTCATGACCCGGTCCTCGAACAGGTGGGTCTGCGGCCCCGACCAGGCGTGCAGCACGGCATCGTCCCCAATAAATACGCAGTCGTATTCGGTGACGTCGGTGGTGTCCATGAACACCCGCTTGCCGATCTTGGCGCCCATGCAGCGCAGCGCCAGCGGCAGCCAGGGCGTGGCCCGCAGGAAATTGAAGAAGTTGGGCACCGCGATGGACTCGTACAGGCTGGTGACGGCTTCGCTCTTCCAGACGAACGGCGTCCACATCGGCTCGGCGCGCGGCCGGTAGCGGCCGATCAGCAGCCATTTGAGCAGCACCAGGAACAGGAACGTGCCCACGCCGTACAGCACGCCGGCCAGCATCAGCTCGTCGAAGGCAGCCAGAAAGCCGTCGCGCACGGCGATGGGAATGACCTTCATGACCGTCAGGTAGCCGACCGCGATCACGACGGCCAGCGGCAGGATCATGCGCATGCCCTCGACCGCGCCGCGCGCCACCTTGCGGCCCAGGCTGGGGCGGAAGGTCAGGTGTTCGGGAAAGCCGGCCGTCTGCTCGCGCGCCGGCAGCGCCAGCGGCGGATTGCCCAGCCAGGTCTGGCCGCTGGCCATGCGGGCGTTGGCGGGGGCGCGGCTCTGCACGCCGATCAGCACGTCGTCGGGCAGCACCGAGCCGTCGGGCACGTAGGCGCCGTTGCCGACGAAGCTGCGGTTGCCGATGACGGTGGGCCGCATGGTCATCCAGCCGCGGTCGATTTCCTCGTCGCCCAGCATCACGCCGTCGGCGATGAAGCTGTCGCGGCCCAGGGTCAGCATGTCGGGCACGATGCCCATCGCGGTCGAAATCTCGGTGCCCCGCCCGACCTTGGCGCCCAGCAGCCGGTACCAGGTGCCGGCGTAGATGGAGGCATACAGACCGTGCAGCACGCTCAGGCTGGATTCCTGGATCTGGTTGGTCAGCCAGCGCCGCAGGTAGATCTGGCCGTAGACGGGCCAACGCCCGCCCGTCAGGCGCGGCAGCAACGCCCAGCGCAGCATGGCCGAGACCAGCACGGTCAGGAACAGCAGCAAGGCGCTGGCAGGCAAGGCCAGCAGCAGATAGGCCAGGAACGCGTTGGGCCACCAGACACGCGAGCCCATCAGGTCGAGCCAGCGCGCGTCGATCCAGTCGATCAAGACGAAGCTGGGGAACACCGGCATGAAGAACAGCGCGGCGATCAGCGTGCCGCCGCCGGCATAGGCCAGCACGTCCAGCCGGGCCCAACGGCCTTCGCGCACCGGACGCGGCGGCAGTTCGGGGGCACGGGCCTGCGGATCGTGGCGGGCCGGCGCGCCGGTCCAGATCTGGCCGGCGGGAATGCGCGAACCGGCCGGCAGGGACGACAGGCCTTCCAGGCGGGCGCCCGCTTCCATCGTGACGTTGCCCTGCACCACCGCATACGAGCCGATATAGGCGTTGTCGGCCAGGACGATCGGGGCGACCTCCCAGTGCGCGCCGCGCACTTCGAAGTTTTCCAGGTTGACCGCCGCGCCGATGCTGGCGCCGTCGCCCACGGTCAGCAGGTCGGGCGCGCGCACGGAAATGCGGCTGATGGCGGTGTCGCGGCCGATGCGCGCGCCCAGCGCCCGCAGGTACCAGGCCTGCAGCGGCGACCCGGCCAGCAGGTGCGCGGGCGGAATGTCCAACACGCGGTCGACCAGCCACCAGCGGTAGAAGGTCCAGCCATACAGCGGATAGCGGCCCGGCTTGAGCCGGCCCAGGATGCCCCACTTGCACACCACCGCCACGCCGAAGCTGAGCAGGTTGCAGGCCAGGTAGCTGGCGATGGACAGCGCCACGGCGCCCCAGACCGAATCGCCTTCGTCGCCGGTGAAGTAGTGATAGGTGAAGAACGGCGTCAGCCAGATCAGCATGCGCACGCCGATCAAGAGCGGCAGCACGGCCAACTGCGCCAGGCCACAGGCCCAGCGACGCAATTCAGGCGCACGCTCTGGCGCTGCGCCCTCGCCTGTGGCGCCAGCCTCGGTCGGCACCACCGCCGCCTCGTCCGCCAGCGTGTCCAGCCGGGCCGCCAGCGCCCCCAGCACCGAATGCTGGTAGAGCTCGTGCATGGTCAGCGCTGAGAATTGCGGATGCTTGCGCAGCGACGACACCAGCCGCGCGGCCAGCAGCGAATGGCCGCCCAGGTCGCGGAAGAAGTCGCTGGCCAGGCGCAACGGCTGGCCTGGAAACAGCGGCCGCAATGCCTCGAACAGCGCGTGTTCGCCGGCCGATGCCGGGATGTCGTCTTCGCCGCTGGGTTCGGAAGCCGTGGCCAGTTCGCGCGCCTTGAGCGCCTTGCGGTCGATCTTGCCCGAGGTCAGTCGCGGCACTTCAGCCACCAGCTCGAAGCGGGCGGGAATCATGTAGGCCGGCAACTCGGCCGCCAGCGCCGTGCGCAGCGCGTGCGGGTCGAGCCGGGCGTCGCCCTCGGGCGTCAGGAACGCCACCAGCTGGTCGATGCCGGCCAGATCGCGCAGCACCACGGCGGCGGCGCCCACACCGGCCTGGCGGTACAGGGCCGCCTCGATCTCGCCCAGCTCGACCCGAAAGCCGCGCACCTTGACCTGGTCGTCGCTGCGGCCCAGGCATTGGATCTGGCCGTTTTCGTCGATGCGGGCCAGGTCGCCGCTGCGGTACATGCGGGTGTCGTGCTCGCCCGTGGGGCGCGGGTTGGCCAGGAACTTCTCGGCCGTCAGTTCGGGGCGCCCCAGATAGCCGCCGGCCACGCCGGGGCCGGTGATACAGAGTTCGCCGGTCTGCCCTTGCGGCAGCACCGCGCCGTCTTCACCGCGGATCAGCATGCCGTAGTTGGGCAGCGGCGTGCCGATGGTGACGGGCTGGCCGGGCAGCAGTTCGGCCAGGCTGGCCGACACGGTGGTTTCGGTGGGGCCGTAGGTATTGAACAACCGCCGGCCCGGCGTGGCCCAGCGCTGCACCAGGAATTCCGGGCACATCTCGCCGCCCAGGTTGACGATGCGCAGGCCCGGCACGTCGCGGCCGAACAGCGCCAACAGCGTCGGCACCGCATGCAGCACCGTCACGCCTTCGCGCACCAGGGCCTCGGGCAGCGCCTCGGGGTCGGTGGTCAGCATCTTTGGGGCCACCCAGAGGGTCGCGCCGACCAGGTAGCTGATCCAGATTTCCTCGAACGACATGTCGAAGGCGACCGAAAAGCCCTGGTACACCTTGTCGCCCAGGCGCACGCCCAGCACTTCGTTTTCGCTGCGCAGGAAGTGGCAGATGCTGGCCTGGCTGATGGGCACGCCCTTGGGCTTGCCGGTGGACCCCGAGGTGTAGATGACGTAGGCAGGGTGTTCGGGCAGCAGCCCCTCGCGCCGGCGCAGCGGCCCGTCGACCGGCTCGGACAACTGCCAGGTAGTCCAGGTGAGCATGCCGTCCAGGCGCACGTCGCCGCCGGCAATCAGGCCGCGCGAACCCGCGTCCTGCAGGCAGACCAGCATGCGGTCGGCGGGCGTATCGGATTCGAACGGCAGCCAGGCGGCGCCCGCCTTGGCGATGGCCGCCTGCATGACCAGCAGGTCATCGCCGCGCGGCAGGCACAGGCCGACGATGTCGCCGGGCCGCACGCCCGCCTCGATCAGGTGGTGCGCGGCCAGGTCGGCGCGACGCCCCAGCGTGTCGTAGGTCAGTGATTGATCCAGCCATTGGATGGCGACAGCGGCGGGATGCCGCAGGATCGTGGCTTCCAGAATATCGGGCAACGTTTCCGCGGCAAGCAGATCCGGCCGATAAGGGCCTTGGAGAATCATAGGTACGGCAACAATCCGGTGAGTAGGATTTTTGCTTATTGACCCACAAGGCGCGGTTTCGTTCAAGCGGCGGCCAAAAAAAAACCCTGATTTGTGCGTGAGGTGCACAAACCAGGGGGCCGGGCTGCCGGGCCCGGCAGTCCGGGCGCGAACCTGCTCAGCGGACCAGGCCGCAGCCCGATTGGCCGCGCGCTTCTTATGCGGCGTGATTCTGCGGCGTGATCATGCGGCGTTGCGCAGCGCGCGGGCCGCTTGCACCATGCCGATCAGGGCGGCTTCGGTTTCGGGCCAGGCGCGCGTCTTCAGGCCGCAGTCCGGGTTGACCCACAGGCGTTCCTTGGGCAGGCGGGCAGCGGCTTTTTCCATCAGGCCGACCATCCAGCCCACTTCGGGCACGTTGGGCGAGTGGATGTCGTAGACGCCCGGACCGATGTCGTTCGGATAACGGAAGTCTTCGAACGCCTTGAGCAGTTCCATGTTGGAGCGCGACGTCTCGATCGTGATCACATCGGCGTCCATGGCCGCGATGGATTCGATGATGTCGTTGAACTCCGAATAGCACATGTGGGTGTGGATCTGCGTCTCGTCGCGCACGCCGGCGGTCGAGAGGCGGAAGCAATCCACGGCCCAGTCCAGGTACGCCTGCCAGTCGGCGCGGCGCAGCGGCAGGCCTTCGCGAATGGCCGGCTCGTCGATCTGGATGACGCTGATGCCGGCGGCTTCCAGGTCCACCACTTCGTCGCGCAGGGCCAGCGCCAGTTGGCGGCAGGTCTGTTCGCGCGGCTGGTCGTCACGCACGAACGACCACTGCAGGATGGTGACCGGGCCGGTCAGCATGCCCTTGACCGGCTTGTCGGTCAGCGACTGCGCGTAGGACGACCAGCCCACCGTCATCGGCGCGGGGCGGGCCACGTCGCCAAAGATGATCGGCGGCTTGACGCAACGCGAGCCGTAGCTCTGCACCCAGCCGTTCTTGGTGAAGGCAAAACCGGCCAGCAGCTCGCCGAAGTATTCCACCATGTCGTTGCGCTCGGGTTCGCCGTGCACCAGGACGTCCAGGCCGACCTTTTCCTGGAAGCGGATCACTTCCTCGATTTCCTTGCGGATGGCCGTCTCGTAGGCCGAGTCCGTCAGCGCGCCCGACTTCCAGTCGCGACGCAGCGCGCGGATTTCGGCGGTCTGCGGGAACGATCCGATGGTGGTGGTCGGGTAGGCGGGCAGGCCCAGCTCTTCCTGTTGGCGAGCGATACGGCCGGCAAACGGCGCGCGGTCGCGCGACACGCTGGCCGAGGCGGCCATGCGCTGGGCCACGGCCGGGTTGTGGATGCGGGCCGACGAACGGCGAGCCGCCAGGGCGGCGCGCTGCTTGGCCAGCCCCTCCTGTACCGACGGTTCCGTGGCGCTGTCCAGGGCGCGGCCCAACAGGCTCAGTTCTTCCAGCTTCTGCGCGGCGAACGACAGCCAGCTCTTGAGTTCGGCGTCCAGTTCGGTTTCGTTGGCCAAGTCCACCGGCACATGCAGCAGCGAGCACGACGGCGCCAGCCACAGGCGTTCGCCCAATTGTTGCTTGACCGGGGCCAACGTGGCGATCGCCGCGTCCAGGTCGGTGCGCCAGATGTTGCGGCCATTGATCACCCCGGCGGACAGCACCTTGTCGGCGCCCAGGCCGGCCACCACGTCGGCGAGTTGTTCCGGCGCACGAACCAGGTCCACGTGCAGGCCGGCAACCGGCAGGCCCAGCGTCGTGGCGAGGTTGTCCTTCAAGCCGTCGAAGTACGTCGCGATCAGCAGTTTCACCGGGCTGGACGACAGCGTGGCGTATACCTGCTTGAAGGCGTCGCGCCAGGCTTGCGGCAGGTCCAGCACCAGGATCGGCTCGTCGATCTGCACCCATTCCACGCCCAGCTTGGCAAACCGAGCCAGCACATCTTCGTACACCGGCACCAGGTTGGCCAGCAGTTGCAGCTTGGCCGGATCGGCGGCGCCCGCGGCGAACGCGTCGCCCTTGCCCTGGAACAGCCAGGTCAGTGGGCCCGGAATGACCGGCTTGACGGCATGGCCTTGCGCCTGGGCTTCCTGCACCTGCTCGAACAGCGATTCGCGCGCGATGCGGAAGGTCTGGCCGGGAACGAGTTCCGGCACGATGTAGTGGTAGTTGGTGTCGAACCACTTGGTCATTTCGCAGGCGGCGGCGGGCTTGCCCGACGGCGCACGGCCGCGGCCCATGCGGAACAAGGTGTCCAGCGACACCGGTTCATTGTCTTTCTGGCCGAAGCGCGCGGGCACGGCGCCCAGCAGCGTGGTCCATTCCAGGATCTGGTCGTACCAGGCGAAATCGCCCACGGGCACGAACTTCAGGCCGGCGGCGGCCTGCAGCTTCCAGTGCTGGGCGCGCAGGTCGCGGCCCGTCTGTTCCAACGCTTCGGCGGTCTGCTTGCCGGCCCAATAGGCTTCGACAGCGCGCTTCAACTCGCGGTGGGCCCCGATGCGGGGGAAACCCAAATTATGAATCTTAGTCATGGCTATCCCGTTGTTCGACAAAATTTGTTCATGTGAAGGCTATTCTGCCGCCAAATCAAAATGAATCAAAATCAATGTCTACATTCATAAGATGAGAAAATCTCATACAATATAAGTTCATTCCCACCTACTGGGTTGGGAGCCCCCGCCGCGCCGGCTAAGCCCTGCCCTTTACACCGCCCGCATGCTGGAAATCCGCCACCTAGAAACGCTGACCGCCATCCGTGAAGGCGGCAGCCTGCAGGAAGCCGCCGAGCGCCTGCACCTGACCCAATCCGCGCTGTCGCACCAATTGCGCGACCTGGAAACCCGGCTGGGCACACCGCTGCTGAACCGCCGCACCCGCCCGGCCCGGCTGACCACGGCAGGCCTGCGCGTACTGGCCCTGGCCGACGAAGTGCTGCCGCGCATGCGCGCCACCGAGCGCGAACTGCAGCGCCTGGCCGCTGGCCGTACCGGCCGCCTGCACCTGGCGATCGATTGCCATTCCTGCTTTCAATGGTTGATGCCGGCGCTGGACGCCTTTCGCGTGCAATGGCCGGATGTCGCGCTGGACCTGTCGGCGGCGTTTTCCTTCGCCCCCCTGCCGGCGTTGGTACGGGGCGACCTGGACCTGGTCATCACGTCCGACCCGCAGCCGCTGGACGCCGTGCAATACCTGCCGCTCTTCAAGTACGAGCTGGTGCTGGCCGTGTCCGAATCCAATCCGCTGGCGGGCAGCAAGTTCGTCATGCCCGACCAACTGGCTGACCAGACGCTCATCACCTACCCGGTGGACAAGCAGCGCCTGGATGTCTTCACGGCCTTCCTGGACCCGGCCGACATCGAACCCGCCGCCATCCGCAAGGCCGAACTGACGCCCATCATCGCGCAGTTGGTCGCCAGCAACCGGGGCGTGGCCGCCCTGCCCAACTGGGCGCTGACCGAATACATGAACCAGGGCTGGCTGCGCCAGTGCCGCCTGGGGCCGCAAGGCGTCTGGCGCACGCTGTACGCCACGGTGCGCAGCGAAGACACGGACGCGTCTTATATCGATGAATTCCTGACGCTGACCCGCGACGTCTGCTTCAAGACGCTCAGCGGCATCAAGTCGGCAAAGTAAGGGCAGCGGCAGACGCGGGGCCATCGCACCGCGAACCCGTTGCCCTCAGTCCGAGGTTCCAGCGGCCCGGCGGTCAAGCGATCCGGCGATCCGGCGATCCGGTGGCCCGGCGATCCAGCAATGGCGTGTTCCGACGGTAAGCCGCAATGCAGCCCTATTCGTCGTCGCCCGCCCCCAGGATGCGGCGAATGACATCGTGCGCAAAGCCGCGGCTGGCCAGAAAGCGCGCCTGCTTGGCATAGGCCGCGCGATCTTCAGGCTTGGCGTCGAACTTTCTTTTCCAGACTTCCAACGCGCGGTCGTATTCCGTGGCGCGCAGTTGTTCGCGCAGTTCGGCCACCTGGTTGTCGTCCACGCCGTGTTGACGCAGTTCCTGGACAATGCGGGCCGCCCCCTGGCGCGAGGCGCGCCGGTGCACCAGGCTTTGCGCAAAGCGTTCGGTGGACAGCCAGCCTTCCTTTTCCAGCGCGTCGAGCACGGTGTCGACTTCGGCCGGATCTTCGGCATGGGGGGCCAGCTTGCGAGCCAGCTCTTCGCGGGCATGCTCGCGCCGCGACAGATACCCCACGGCACGCATCTTCAAGGACGGCCCCTTTGGCGGGGCCTTGGCTTTGCGGGAGGGATCGGACGGTTCGCCGCTCGACGGTTCGCCGCCTGAAGCCTCTCTCTCTCGAGCAGAGCCTGCGCGCGAGCCGTATCGGCCAGACGCGCCCTTGCGGCCAGCCGCCCGCATTTCAGAGCTGCGCTGCCATTGATCGGGCGGCGCGTCGTCGCGGCCCTGGCCGGCCGCATCCGCCCCGCGCCGTGCGTCCGACGTGCGGCGCAAGCCTTCGGGCTTGGCCACGGTTTCGAATTCGTCGTCCAGCTTGGCGCGTAGGCGGTCAGCGGACGCGGCGGAGGGTTTCCAGCTCATGCGCTTCCTGCTTGCTAAGTGCCAGCGGCAGGTCTCTCATGCCGGCCCCTGAAACGCAGAGACCGAAAGCATGGGAGCCTGCCGCTGGCCGCCGGGCAGGTTAGCCCGGCGGCGAAGCCAGGACCCGGCTTCGGGGCCTGGCGACGGATTACCGAACGATTTACTCGGCGTCGTCTTCCGCGGTGGGGACGAATTCAGCGGCGCGGCTGACGATGCCCTGGTTTTCGCGAACGCGGTTTTCGATTTCGATCGCGATTTCCTTGTGCTCTTTCAGGTATTCGCGGACGTTGTCCTTGCCCTGGCCGATGCGGTTGCCGTTGTAGCTATACCACGCGCCGGACTTGTCCACCACGTTGGCGGCCACGCCCAGATCGATGATTTCGCCTTCGCGCGAGATGCCGGCGCCGTACATGATGTCGAACTCGGCCTGCTTGAACGGGGGCGCCACCTTGTTCTTGACGACCTTGACGCGGGTTTCGTTGCCGACGACCTCGTCGCCCTTCTTGATGGAGCCGATGCGGCGGATATCCAGGCGCACCGAGGCGTAGAACTTGAGCGCGTTGCCGCCGGTGGTGGTTTCGGGGTTGCCGAACATGACGCCGATCTTCATGCGGATCTGGTTGATGAAGATGACCATGCAGTTGGTGCGCTTGATGGTGGCGGTCAGCTTGCGCAGCGCCTGGCTCATCAGGCGGGCCTGCAGGCCCGGCAGCGAATCACCCATTTCGCCTTCGATTTCGGCCTTGGGCACCAGGGCCGCGACCGAGTCGATGACGATCAGGTCGACCGAACCCGAACGCACCAGGGCATCGGTGATTTCCAGCGCCTGCTCGCCCGTGTCCGGCTGCGAGATCAAGAGGTCGGTCAGGTTGACGCCCAGCTTGTTGGCGTACTGCACGTCCAGCGCGTGTTCGGCGTCGACGAAGGCGCAGGTGCCGCCGATTTTCTGCATTTCGGCAATGACTTGCAGGGTCAGCGTGGTCTTGCCCGAGGATTCCGGACCGTAGATTTCAACCACGCGGCCCCGCGGCAAACCGCCGACGCCCAGCGCGATATCCAGCCCCAACGACCCCGTGGACACCACCTGGATGTCATGCGAGACCTCGTTGTCGCCGTAGCGCATGATCGAGCCCTTGCCGAACTGCTTTTCGATCTGCGAAAGCGCGGCGGCAAGCGCCTTGGCTTTTTCCGAAGCGGC
>ERZ1032107.127-NODE-127-length-17722-cov-13.203657_pt1 | contig 17722 bp, 16 predicted proteins | sample MGYA00516713_ERZ1032107 | MGnify/ENA primary metagenome ERZ1032107 (study PRJEB33718, sample SAMN03160116) | human skin metagenome | collected 2014-04-10 | study: EMG produced TPA metagenomics assembly of the PRJNA266117 data set (Human skin bacterial metagenome...
ACATCTACGTGGTCACCACCATCCTGCCCACGATCATCCAGGAGATCGGCGGCCTGACGTATTACGCATGGAACACCACCCTGTTCGTGGCCGCGTCCATCGTCGGGTCGGCCCTGTCGGCCAAGCTGATCGAACAACTGGGGCCGCGCCTGGCGTACCTGGTGGCGCTGGCGGTGTTTTCGATCGGTGCGGTGGCCTGCGCGATGGCGCCGTCGATGCCGGTGCTGCTGCTGGGGCGCACCGTGCAGGGCCTGGGCGGCGGCGTGCTGTTTGCGCTGAGCTACGCGCTGATCCGCGTGGTGTTCGACGCCCGGCTTTGGCCGCGCGCCATGGCGCTGGTGTCGGGCATGTGGGGCGTGGCCACGCTGGGCGGCCCCGCCATCGGCGGCATGTTCGCGCAAAGCGGCCACTGGCGGCCGGCATTCTGGGTGCTGGTGCCGGTGGCGCTGCTGCTGGCGCTGATCGTGGCCAGCCAATTTCGCGGCAAGGCCGCAGCCGACGCGCCGCCCGGCCGCGTGCCGTGGCTGACCATCGCGTTGCTGGTGCTGTCGGTGCTGGCGATTTCCGCCGCCAGCCTGTCGCAGCGGCTGCTCTGGAATGCCGCCGGCATCGCGGCCGGCGTAGCCATCGCCGCCTTGATCGTGCGCATCGACAGGCACGCCCGCGCCCGGCTGCTGCCCAGCGGCGCCTACTCGCTGCGCGCACCGCTGGGCGTGCTGTACGCCGTGATGAGCCTGCTGGTGGCGGCGCTGACGACCGAGATCTTCGTGCCGTATTTCCTGCAGGTGGTGCACCAGCAGACGCCGCTGGCCGCGGGCTACATGACCGCGATGATGGCCGGCGGCTGGACGGTGGCGTCGGTGTACAGCGCCGGCCGCAGCGCCCTGCAGGCGCACCGGCTGATCCGGATCAGTCCGTGGGTGGTCTTTACCGCGATCGTGGCGCTGGCCGCGACCATGCCGGTGACGGTCTGGAATCCGGCGTGGTTCGGCACGGTCATCTACTGCGTGGCGCTGACCGCGGTGGGCTTTGGCATCGGGCTGGCCTGGCCGCACCTGCTGACGCGCGTATTCTCGGCCGCCGCGCCCGGCGAGGAAAACCTGGCGTCGTCCTCGATCACGACCGTGCAGCTGTATGCCACCGCATTGACCGCCGCGCTGGCGGGCGTGGTGGCCAATGCCGGCGGGCTGACCGAGCCCGGCGGCGTAGAAGGCGCGCGAACGGCGGCCCTGGCGCTCTTCGGCGTGTTCGCGCTGGCGCCGGCGCTGGCGGCCGTGCTGGCGGGGCGCCTGGCGCGATAGGACCAGTGCGTCAGCCAAGCACAGCCGGGTTGACCACGTGTATCGGCTTGCCCGCCGCATACGACACGATCTGGTCGAACACGTCCGAGAACTGCGTTTCGTATTCGTCTTCGGTGACGTAGCCGATATGCGGCGTGCAGATCGCGTTGGGCAATTGCAGCAGCGGATGCTGCGGATCGCGCACCGGTTCTTCTTCGAACACGTCCACCGCCGCCGCCCCCGGGCGGCCCGCGCGCAGCGCCTGCACCAGCGCGCCGGGCGCGATCAGCCCCGCGCGGCTGGTGTTCACCAGCAGGGCCGACGGCTGCATGTGCGCCAGGTCGTCTGCGGTGACGATGCCGCGGGTGGCCGGCACCAGGCGCATGTGCAGCGACAGCACATCGCTGGTCGCAAAGAACGTCTGCTTGTCGGGCGCCACGGCCCAGCCGTCGTCGCGGGCGCGCTGGCGCGAGGCCTCGCGGGCCCACACCTGCACCTTCATGCCGAAGGCCGCGCCATAGCGCGCCACCTCGGCGCCGATGCGGCCATAGCCGTAGATGCCCAGCGTGCGTCCGCGCAGCGTGCGGCCCATGCCCGTCTGCCAGACGCCTTCCTTCAACGCCTGCACCTGTTCCGGAATGCGGCGCATGCCGGCCAGCGCCAGCGCCCAGGTCATTTCCGCAGCGGCGTACGACGGCGTGCCGGCGTGCTGGTTCGACGACACGATGACGCCGTGCTCGGTGCAGGCGTCGATGTCGATGTGCGGATAGACGCTGCGCTGGCTGATCAGCCGCAGCTTGGGCAGCCGGGCGATCAGGGGCGCGCGGATCTGAGTGCGCTCGCGGATCAGCACCAGTATCTCGGTGTCGCGCAGGCGCTCGGCCAGGGCGTCCACGTCCTGCACGTGATCGTTCCAGACGGTCACGGTGTGACCGTCCAGCTTGCGGAAACAGGGCAAGCCCCGCAGCGTGTCGAAATAGTCGTCCAGAATGGTGATGTTCATGATCTGCCTGCCTCCTCGGGAACGAGCATTGTGAGCGCCGACCTGCCGGCCGTAAAATGAGATTAATTCGCTCATTGATGCGTTTTCCTCATGAAAATAGACGTGCTCGGCGTGCAGGCCTTCGTCGCCATCGCGGACCACAAGAGCTTTCGCCGCGCCGCGAGCGAACTCAGCATCACCCAGACCGCGCTCAGCCGGCGCTTGCAGAACCTGGAATCTTTCCTGGGCGTGCGGCTGGTGGAACGCACCACCCGGTCCGTCGCGCTGACGCCGCCCGGCGACAGCTTCCTGCCGCAGGCGCGGCGGCTGTTGGCCGACCTGGCCGCGGCGCTTACCGAAATCCGTGAAACTGGCAAGGCCCAACGCGGCGACGTGACGCTGGCCTGTGTGCCGACCATCGGCGTGCACTACCTGCCGCAGATCCTGCAACGCTACAGCGCCGAACACCCGCAGAACCGCGTGAAGGTGCTGGATCATTCCTCAGGCGCGGTGGCGCAGGCGGTGCTGACGCGCGAAGCGGAGTTCGGCATCAACATCGCCGAATCGCATCCGCCCACGCTGCAAAGCATTCCGCTTCTGCAAGACGATTTCGTGCTGATCTGCCGCGACGACCATCCCTTCGCCCGCCGCCGACGACTGCCCTGGAAACAACTGGAAGGCCACCGACTGATCTTTCCCGGCGCCAGCAGCAACAACCGGCCGCTGCTGGACCACGCGCTGGCCGACCAGGCCTTGCAGCTGTCCGCGTTCTATGAAGTGCAGCGCAGTTCCACCGCGGTCGGCCTGGTGGCGGCCGGCGCCGGCATTGCCGTGGTGCCCCGGCTGGCGTGGCAGGCGGGGTCGTATCCGTCGCTGCGAGTGGTGTCGCTGCACACGCCGGTCGTGGGCCGCACGTTTTCGCTGCTCAGCCGCAAGGGCGCGCACCTGTCGCCTGCCGCGCAGGCCCTGTACGACCTGATCCTGCGGCACCGCGAAGACCTGCCGGCCTGAGCGGCCGCGCAGGATTCGAAGCGTTTTAAACAATTGGTGACGCCTTATCCGGCAAATCGGGTAACAATGCGCCCGCGCCCATCCGCCACAAAGGAATCACCATGAATAAAGCGTTTGCGTTGCTGATCGCCGGCCTGATGCCCCTGGCCGCCGTCGCGGCACAGCCGGACGTCGAACCCCTGACGCTGAACCCGCAGAACAAGCTGTACTGCAACGCCCAGACCGATTGGTGCGTCGGCATCAAGACGGACGGCTCGATGCAGGACAACGGCCCCTTCGCCACCAGCCGCACCCTGCGCGCCGAATGGCCTTTCTGGGACCTGCCCGACATTCCGAATTTCTCGCACTTCACCGTCTGGCCGCACCTGATCCGCCTGGACGAAGAACGCGCGCTGGTCGGCGTGATCGGCCCGACCGAGCCGGACTACAAGGAAGAAATCCAGTTCTCCGGCGGCAGCTTCGCACGCAAGGACCTGTACCTGTTCATGGTCAACCTGGGCGACAACGTGTCCGGCCTGGTGCAGGTGATGCCCTACACCGCCAACGCCCGCATCCGCGCCTGCTTCAATGACGCGGACCAGACCCGGCGCGGTGGCGATTGCATCGATACCTATCGCTTCCAGACGGCGCTGAAGGCGCTGCCCGGCGGCAAGTATCCGGACCTGCAGGTCACCACCCATGCCACCCGTGCGCCGGCCGGGGCCAGCCGCTATGCGGATTCGAGCAAGCTGCCGGCGCCCACCGAGGCCCAGAAGGCGCCGCAGACCGACAAGCAGTGCAGCTACACGGCGACCTACAAGTGGCACGAAGACACGTCGGTCTACCGGCCCGCGACGCCGGTGCCGGATTGCGCCGAGTTCCTGCAAGCGCAGCCGAAGAAGCAGTAGACCGGCCAGGCAGCCCGCGTCAGTCGGCGTAGCCCGGGTTGCGCCGATCCAGCCGGCGCAGCAGGCCCGGCCAGGCCAGCGCGGCCTTGTGCGCGCGGTCGGCCGGGGATTCGACCGCGGCGCGCGCCAGGATCTCGGGCGGGATGTAGGTGAGTTCGCCGCCCGCCTGGGCCCGCACCTGCACCATGCAGGCCGCTTCCAGCCGGTGCATGGCCTGGAAGGCCTCGGCCATGGTCTGGCCCACCGTCAGCAAGCCATGGTTGCGCAGGATCAGGTAGTTGTTGCTGCCCAGGTCGCGCACCAGCCGCGGCTGCTCTTCGGGGTTGAGCGCCAGGCCTTCGTAGTCGTGGTAGCTGAGCGAGCGCAGCGCGATGAACGCAAACTGCGACAGCGGCAGCAAGCCGCCCTTCTGTGCCGACACCGCCACGCCGTTGATCGAATGCGTGTGCAGCACGCACATGGCATCCTTGCGGGCCGCGTGGATACAGCTGTGGATGGTGAAGCCGGCCGGATTGATGTCGTATTCCGAGTCCATCACCTTGCGGCCGTCCAGGTCGATCTTGACCAGGCTGGACGCGGTGATTTCGTCGAACATCATGCCGTAGGGGTTGATCAGGAAGTGCTCGGTGCCCGGCACCTTGGCCGTGATGTGCGTGAAGATCAGGTCGTCCCAGCCAAATAGCGCCACCAGCCGGTACAGCGCCGCAAGATCCTTGCGGACCTGCCATTCCGTTTCGCCGACCTGTTCGCGCACGCTGGCGCCCTTGCCTACCGTATCCATGCTGTCTCCCGTTATGGTGTTCTGCCCGCGGCATCCGCGCCCCGGGTGCCTGGCACTGTACTACTGCGCCGCGTCGCGCAAAATGGCCGCCAGCGCCTGCGCCAGGGCCTCGCAGCGCGCAGGCGTGCCTTGCGCGATGCCGAACACCAGCCCCGGCACCGGCGCCGAGAGGCAAAACTCGGAAAATGTCCGGGCGCCGTAGCCGCGTTCGGCCAGCGCCTGCACCACGCGGCGATCGTCCACGCCGTGGTCACGCAGCCGCACCGCCAGCTTCAATCCGCCGCCGCCATCGGCCACCTCCAGCCATTCGCCGCAGTGCTGCGTCAGCGCGCGCACCAGGTTGTGCATGCGTTCGGCGTACACGCCGCGCATGCGGCGGATGTGGCTGCGGAAATGGCCATCGTTCAGAAAATCGGCCAAGCCCGCCTGGATATGGATCGGCACGTCGCCCTGGCGCAGGGCCATGTCGGCATGGCAGGCGGCCACCAATTCCGGCGGCAGGATGGCATAGGCCACGCGCAGCCCCGGCGCCAGCGTCTTGGAAAACGTGCCGACGTAGGCCACGCGCTGGCCGGTGTCGATGCCTTGCAGCGCCGCGATGGGCCGGGCGTCGTAGCGGAATTCGCTGTCGTAGTCGTCTTCGATGATGAAGGCGCCGTGCCGCTGCGCCGCATCCAGCAGCGCCAGCCGGCGCGGCAGGCTCATCGTGACGCCCGTGGGGCACTGGTGCGAAGGCGTCACGTAGATCAGGCGCGGGCCGGCGCCCGCTGCGCGCGACAGGTCGATGCCGTCGGCGTCGCACGGCACCGGCACCAGCTGCGCGCCGGCACGCAGCAGCAAGGCGCGTGCGCGGGGCCAGCCGGGGTCTTCGATCCAGGCCGTGTCGGCCCGCGGCGCCAAGGTCACGCGGGCCAGGGTATCGATGGCGGCAGCCGCCGACGGAAACACCGCCACCTGATCCGCTTGCGCCACCACGCCGCGCGCGGTGCTGGCGTGCGCCAGGATGGCGGCCCGCAGCGCTGGCAGGCCGGCCACCGGCCCATAGCCCAGGTCATGGACGCGCAACGACTTGATCCGGCCGCCCACGCAGCGCGCCCATGCCGCCGCCGGAAAACTCTTCAGGTCCGGCACGCCGGGCTGGAACGGCAAGGCGCGCGGGACGGGCGTCGCGGGTGCGGGCAACGATTCGGCGGGCAGCTTGCCCGTCGACGCGGATGCACGGCCACGCGCGGCCCCCGCCAGCGGCCGGGGCCGCGCCGTCGACACCCGCGTGCCCGACCCGCGCACGGTCTCGACATAGCCTTCGGCGCGCAGGCGCTCGTAGGCCTGCACCACGGTCGACCGGGCAATGCCCAGCGACAGCGCCAGCGCGCGAGTCGACGGCAACGGTTCGCCCGCGCCCAGCCGGCCGGCGCGCACCCGTTCGCGGATGGCACGGCACAGCTGGCCTTCGAGATCGCCCTGGGGCCGGTCAAGCACCAGCCAGGTCACGGCTTGGGAAGTCATGGGCAAGGGTGCAAAAAAAAGCGCGCGCATTGCGCAGCGGGTCTTGCGGGAATTTTAGGGGCAACGCCGCGTCGATGGACGGCCACTGGTAGGACGGACATCGGCAAAGCGGACGGTTCGCGCCCCACGGATCGGCGCTACAACGAGGGCCCCGATCCGCTGCACACACAGCTTCACCCAAAGCTTCACACGCAGCTTCACACACAGATTCCACGTGCTGACCTCTACGCTTCTTATCACCGGCGGCGCCCTGGCCGGCGGCCTGGTGTCCGGTTTGACCGGCTTTGGCACCGGCCTCACCGCGCTGCCGATCTGGCTCCTGGCCCTGCCCCCGGCCCTGGCCTCGCCGCTGGTCATCATCTGTTCGGTGACGTCGCAGTTGCAGACGCTGCCCTCGATCTGGCACGCCATCGACCTGCGCCGGTCGGCCCCCTTCATCGTGGGGGGCTTGCTGGGCGTCCCGGTCGGCGTCGCGGCACTCCCCTACGTGTCGCCGCGACTGTTCGAGGGCGGGCTGGGCGTGATCCTGGTGACGCTGTGCGTCATGCTGCTGCTGAACGGCCAGGCGCGCCTGCCGCGCACGCACCCGCGGATCACGCTTCTCGCCGACGGCCTGGTGGGGTTGGGCGGCGGCCTGCTGGGCGGCATTGCGGGCCTGTCCGGCCCCCTGCCCACCTTATGGGCCGGCCTGCAGGGCTGGACCAAGGACGAGCGCCGCGCGGTGTTCCAGTCGTTCAACCTGTCGATCCTGGCCGTGGCGCTGGTCTCGCAGGCCGTGTCGGGCCTCGTCACCGCCGAGGTCGTCTCGCTGGCCTGGCAGGCCCTGCCCGGCACGATCGTCGGGTCGTGGCTGGGGCGGCGGCTTTACCACCGCATCAATGTCGTCGTCTTCAACCGCATCGTGCTGCTGACGCTGCTGGCGGCGGGGGCCAACATGATGCTTCGCCTGCTGTGAAGCGTCTTGCGCCCGCGACACATTAGGACAGATTTACGCAAAAACTCGACACTTTTTAACGTGTATTGGCTCTGATTCCCCTACAATTCAGCAATAATTCAGGTTCGCCGGCCTCGAGGACCGGCGACATTGCCAGGGATGACGAGACAACATGCACAACGCCATCAGGATTTTCGTCGGCTGCGACCCCAACGATTGCGACCTGGAACAGATGATGGTGCTGGAATACAGCGCCCGCAAACATGCATCCCGCCCGGTCGAGATCACCTGGATGCGCCTGTCGCGCGACCCCGCCAGCCCCTGGTATTGCGACCCCGCGCGCGGCCGCGGCTGGCGCACTGAAAAATGGTCGACGCCGTTCTCGGCATTCCGTTGGGCGGTGCCCGCCGCCGCCGGCTTCCAGGGCCGCGCCTTGTACATGGACGCGGACATGCTGGTGCGTTGCGACCTGGCCGAGCTCTGGGACCTGCCCCTGCACGGTGATGCCATCGTCGCCGGCCGCCGCGATGGCGACGGCAACGGCTGGCGCTCGTGCGTGGCCTTGTGGGACTGCGAACGCGCACGCGCCCATCTGCCGTCCCTGGAAGCGCTGCGCGCCAAGCGCCACGCCAACCGTGAAATGAAGCACTACTTCGCCGACCGGCCGCACCTGGTGCAGCACCTGGACGCCCGCTACAACAGCATCGACGGCGAAGGCCTGGCCGCAGACGACATCCGCATCCTGCATTACTCCGACATGGGCACGCAGTTCTCGCACCGCTACGCGCTGCCGCGCCTGCGCGCCGAAGGCCGCCATCACTGGTTCGATGGCGAAGTCGTGCCGCACGTGCGCCACGACCTGACCGAGCTGTTCGACCGCTACTACCGCGAAGCCATCGATGCCGGCTACACGCCGGACGCCTACCGCAACGCCGTCCCGTTCGGCGACGTGGTCAAGGCTTCGCAGAAGGACTACACCGGCAACCGGCCGCGGCCCGAGCGCCGCTCGTGGTTGCAGCGGCTTTGGGCCGGCGCGGCGCGCGGCTAAGGCACGCGCGACATCCTGTAAAGCCCACGGCGCGCGAGCGTCCAGGATGTGTTTATAGCTAATCCATATTGGCGGCGCGGCGGCGCGCTGCCTACACTGGGTTCACGCGATTTCGGCTTTGTCTCCGTATCACACGTTCCAGCCGGCTTGCCCTGCAAGCCGGTTATTTTTTTCGCCGCCGCTTTCCCCCGATGCCCAAGATCCTACGTTTCAATGCCTTCCTGATGAACTGTGCAGGCGGGCACCTGGCGCCGGGACAATGGCGGCACGGGCCGGATGCGGCGGCCTCGTATCTGGACGCCGAACGCTGGACGAATCTCGCCCGCCTGCTGGAAGCCGCGTGCTTTGACGCACTGTTCCTGGGCGACGTGCTGGGCGTGTATGACGTCTACGGCGGCAGCGCCGACGCGGTGCTGCGTTCGGGTGCGCAGACCCCGATGAATGATCCGTTTCCGCTGGCCGCCATCATGGCGGGCGCGACGCGCCACCTGGGGTTCGGCATCACCGCGTCGTCTTCGTACGAAGCGCCCTACGTGCTGGCGCGCCGCTTCACCACGCTGGACCACCTGTCGCGCGGCCGCATCGCGTGGAACGTCGTGACGTCGTACCTGGACAGCGGCGCACGCAGCCTGGGGCGCGACGCCTTGATGTCGCATGACCAGCGCTACGACCTGGCCGATGAATGCCTGGATATCTGCTACCAGCTGTGGGAACGCAGCTGGGACGACGCCGCCGTAGTGCACGGCGCGCGCGACGGACTGTACGCCGACCCCGCGCATATCCGACGCGTGCGCTATCGCGGCCGCTACCTGCAATCCGACGGCGTGTACCAATGCGAGCCTTCGCCGCAACGCACGCCGGTGCTGTTCCAGGCGGGCGGCTCGGCGCGCGGGCTGGCGTTCGCCGCGCGCCACGCCGAATGCGTGTTCGTGGGCGCCCCGACGCTGGCCGGCACGCGCAAGGCCACGGCCCAGGTGCGCGAGGCCATTGGCGCCGCCGGGCGCGACCCACGCGCCGTCAAGGTCTACGCCATGTTCACTGTCATCGTCGACGCCGACGATGCCGCCGCCCAGGCCCGCCTGGCGCGCTACCAGGCGCAAGCGGACACCACCGGCGCCGCCGCCTTGCTGGCCGGCTGGACGGGCGTGGACCTGTCACGCCACGCGCTGGACGATCCGCTCGAATACGTAGACACCATCGCGGGCCAATCGGCGCTGGCGGCGTTCAGCAAGCTGGACCCGACGCGCCGCTGGACGGTGCGCGATGCGATCGACTACGTCGCGCTGGGCGGACGCGGGCCGGTGATTGCCGGCGGCCCGGCCACGGTGGCCGACGCGCTGCAAGCGTGGGCCGACGAGGCCGACCTGGACGGCTTCAACCTGGCCTGCGCCGAAACGCCCGGCACCTACGCCGACATCGCCCGCTACCTGGTGCCCGAGCTGCAACGCCGCGGCGCCTACCCCACGCGCTACGCGCCCGGCACGCTGCGCGAAAAGCTCGGCGCCGCCAGCGCCCGCATCGACGCGGCACATCCGGCGGCGCGCATCGCCGCCGACATCGACCGCCTTGCCGACTGACCTCCCACTTTCGTCGATCCACTGGAACCGACCATGCCCCGTGTTGCCGAACGCGCCCCCGACACCCTCGACCCTGCCCTGCGCGCCCTGTACGACAGTTATACGCAGGGCGGCACGGTGTTCGCCGACCAGTTCTCGGTGCTGGCCCAGGTAGACCCGGCCGCGCGCCACCTGTACGGCATGCTGGCCGAACTGAAGGCGCGCGCCGCCGTGCCGTATCGCTACATCGAAATCGCCATCGTGGTCGTGTCGTTGCTGAACGACTGCCCCTATTGCGTGGCCAGCCACGCGCCGCGCCTGGCCGTCGAAGGCATCACCGAGGCCGGCGCCAACCGCCTGCTGGACTACGCCGACCACCCCGAGCTCACCGAGGTCGACAAGCTGGTCGTGCGCTACGCCATCGAGGTCACGCGGTCGGCCCAACGCGTGCCCGACGACCTGTTCGACGCATTGCGCGCGCATTTCACCGAAAGCCAACTGGTCGAGCTGACGCTGCGCATCGCGCTGTGCGGCTTTTTCAACCGCTTCAACCAGGCCCTGCAGATCGGCGAACACGCTTCCGACGTGCACGCCTGATCCCCTCTTCTTCACGCCCCTTACGCCGCCATGTCGATGCCCACCCTGAACCGCCGCCACTTCCTGTCCCTGTCTGCCGCCGCCCTGGCGCTGCCGCTGATCCCGCGCCTGGCGCGCGCCGCCACCGGCGAGCCCGTGCGCATCGGCGTGCTGGCGCCGCTGACCGGCGGCGGCGGCCCCTATGGCCAGGGCATGGCGAACGCGGCGCAAAAGGCGGCCGAGACCATCAACGCGGCCGGCGGCGTGCTGGGCGGGCGGCCATTGGAAGTGGTAGTGATCGACGACGAAAGCAACCCCACGGCCGGTGTCGCCGCGGTGCGCAAGCTGCTGGACGTGAACAAGGTGATCGCGATTGCCGGTGTGTGGAGCAGCGCGGTCGCCATGGCCATCAAGCCCATCACGCTGGAACGCGGCGTGCCGCTCTTGGTCAGCGGCTCGGGCGATGAAGTGACGCAGGGCGACAACAAGGGCCTGGTGTACCGCTTCCAGGCGCGCGGCAGCGACTGGGGGCCGGTGTTTGCCCGCGCCATCCACAAGGCCGGCGGCCGCCGCGCGTCGGTGCTGGCCTTGCAGACGCCGTTCACGCTGAGCCTGGCCAACCCCTTTGCCGAGACCTTCAAGGCGCAGGGCGGCGAAATCCTGGACGTGGTCTATTACAACCCCAACCAGGCCTCGTACCGCGCCGAAGTGGAGAAGGTCTTTGCGCGCAAGCCCGACGCCGTGTTCGTGCCAAGCTACCTGCCCGACCTGTCGGCGATTGCCCGCGAGGTCTACCGGTCCGGCTTTGAATCGCCGATCTACGCCAACTCGTCCGCGGCCGACGCCGAAGGCGCATTCATCAAGGCCGTGGGCCGCGACGTGGCCGAAGGCATCCATCACATCCAGTCGATTCCGCCCGTCAATTCGTCGGCCTACAAGCGCTTTGCGCAAGCTGCCGGCATTGACCCCGCCACGCTGGCAATTTTTCCGTCCAATGTGTGGGACCAGATCTCGGTGCTGGCGCTGGCGATCGAACAGGCCGGCAGCGCCGATCCGGCGCGCTACGCTGCGGCCATCCCGCTGGTGGCCAATGGCCAGGGCGCCAAGGTGGAATCGCCAGTCGACGGGCTGAAGGCGCTGCGCGCCGGCCAGGCCGTGGCCTACAGCGGCGCCGGCTCGCAGTTCACGTTCACGCCCAACGGCGACCAGCTCAACCGCGAGTTCGGCCACTTCGTCATCAAGAACGGCGCCAACCAGCTGCTCGAGGTCTTGCATTAATTGACGCCGTCCCCCGCTTCCCCGCTGCTGCGCGCCGATGACGTGGTGGTGCGCTTTGGCGGCGTCACCGCGGTGAACGGCGCCAGCCTGGCCATCCCGGCTGGCGCCATCACCGGCATCGTGGGCCCGAACGGTGCCGGCAAGTCGACCTTGTTCGACGTGCTGGCCGGCGTGGGCCGCCCTGACGCCGGCCGCATCCAGTTCGACGGCCACGACATCACCCGCACGCCGCTGCACCAACGCGCCGGCCTGGGCCTGGCGCGCAGCTTCCAGATTGCGCGCGAACTGGACAGTCTGACCGTGCTGGAAAACCTGCTGATCGCCTCGCCCGGCCATCCCGGCGACGCCTTGTGGCGGGTGTTTCTGACCCCCGGCCACGTACGCCGCCACGAGGCCGCGCTGATCGCGCGGGCCGAGGCGCTGCTGCGGCGCGTACGGCTGGACGCCCACGCCGACCGCCCGGCCGGCGCCTTGTCCGGCGGACAGAAGAAACTGCTGGAGATCGCCCGCGCCCTGATGCTGGCGCCGCGCCTGGTGCTGCTGGACGAGCCCGCGGCAGGCGTCAACCCGGCGTTGATGGACGATCTGTGCGACCTGATCCTGGCGCTGCGCGGCGAAGGCGTGGCGTTCGCCATCGTCGAACACAACATGGACGTCATCGCCGCCCTGTGCGACCAGGTCTACGTGCTGGCCGAGGGCACTGTCCTCACGCGCGGCAGCTTTGCCGAGGTCACCGCCGACCACCGCGTCATGCAGGCCTACCTGGGAGAACCGGCATGAGCGCCGCCCCCGAACATAGCGGCCTGGCACTGCGCGGCATCGAGGCCGGCTATGGCGCGTCCACCATCCTGCACGGCGTCGGGCTGGACCTGCCGGCCGGATCCGCGCTGACGGTCGTGGGCCCCAATGGCGCCGGCAAATCCACCCTGATGAAGACCGTGGTGGGCCTGCTGCGGCCCGGTGGCGGCCAGGTCTGGCTGGCCGGACGCGACGTGACGCGGCTGGATGCACCCGCGCGGGCCCGCGCCGGCATGGGCTACGTGCCGCAGGAAGCCAATGTGTTTCGCAACCTGAGCGTGCTGGAAAACCTGCGACTGGGCGGTGAATTCCTGCTGGACCGGCGCGCGCGCGCCGGCTGGCGCGAACGGGTCGAGGAAGTCCTGGCGCTGTTCCCCGAGATCCGTCCGCGGCTGGCGACGCCGGCCGGGCTGCTCAGCGGCGGCCAGCGGCAGATGGTGGCGATGGCCGCGGCGCTGATGCCGCGCCCGGCCCTGCTGGTGCTGGACGAGCCGTCGGCCGGGCTGTCGCCGCGCAACGCCGGATTGCTGTTCGAGGCCATCGCGCGCATCCGTACGGGCGGCGCGACGCTGCTGCTGATCGAACAGAACGTCAAGCTGGGGCTGTCGGTAGCCGAACGCGTCGCGGTGCTGGCCGCGGGACAAGTGCGGCGCGTCGACACGCCGCGGGCGCTGCTGGCCGATCCCGATTTCCAGCGGCTGTACATGGGGGTCGCGACGTGATCCAACTGCTGTTCAATGGCCTGGTGACAGGCCTGCTGGTGGCGCTGCCTGCGCTGGCGCTGTCACTGACATTCGGCGTGCTGCGCTTTGCCAACTTTGCCATCGGCGCCATGCTGACGGCGGGCGCCTATCTCATCTGGGCCTTCAACGCGCTGGCCGGCTGGCCGTTGCCCGCGGCCGTGGCGGCGGGCGCCGCCGGGTCCGCGCTGCTGGCCCTGGCAGCAGACTGGCTGGTGTTCCGCCCCTTGCGCGATCGCTCTGGCGTGACCTTGCTGGTGGCATCCATGGGGCTGGCCTTCGTGCTGGAGAACGCCGTGCGGCTCGCGGCCGGCGGCGCCACCCGCGGTTATGAGGTGGCCGCCTCGCGGCCCATCCGGTTGGCCGGCCTGCGCATCAACCAGGAACAGGTGCTGACGCTAGCCGTCACCGTGGCGGCGCTGGCGGCGGTGTGGCTGCTGCTGCGCCACACCCGGCTGGGACGCGCCATGCGGGCGGTGGCCGACAACGCGCCGCTGGCCGCCGTGCGCGGCATCTCGCAAAGCCGCGTGGTCGCCGCCACCTGGGCCGTGGCCGGCGTACTGACGGCCTTGGCCGGCCTGCTGGTCGGGCTGGACATCGGCGTTGACCCGCTGATGGGCTGGAACTATCTGCTGCCCGTCTTTGCCGCCGCGATCCTGGGCGGCATCGGCCAGCCCTTGGCCGCCGTGCCGGGCGCGCTGCTGCTGGGCGTGGCGGCTGAACTGTCCACGCTGTGGCTGCCGCCGCACTACCGCGCCGTGGTGGCCTTTGCGCTGATGGCGCTGTGCCTGCTGCTCCGCCCTGCCGGGCTGTTCGGTTCCCGTTGGGTAACGCGATGACTCCCTACCTGATTTCCATCCTGACCCTGGTGTGCCTGGCCGCCATTCCCGCGCTGGCCCTGAATCTGCAATGGGGCCTGGCGGGGCTGGTGAACTTCGGCCTGTTCGGCTTCTACATGCTGGGCGCCTACGTGGCCGCCTTGCTGACCCAGGCGGGCTGGAACCCCTGGGCCGCGCTGGCCGCGGCCGTGGCCGCCAGCGCCGTGCTAAGCGCGCTGGTCAGCCTGGTGTCGATCCGGCTGGCCGACGACTACCTGGCCATCGTCACGCTGGGATTTGCCGAAAGCCTGAAACTGGTCGCCATCCACGAAGACCGCTGGACCCGCGGCAGCCTGGGCATCTCGGGCATCGCGCGGCCGGTCGAGGGCGACGGCGCCTTCCTGGCCGTAGCGGTCGCCGCGCTGGCGGTCGTGTTCATCCTGGCGCAGATCCTGACCCGTTCGCCCGTCGGCCGCACCGCCCGCGCGCTGCGCGACGACCCGGTGGTGACCGCCACGGCCGGCAAGAACGTGCTGGGCTTTCGCATCCGCCTGTTCGCCGCGGGCGGCGCGGCCATCGGGCTGGCGGGCGGGCTGCACGCCTACTACTACCAGTACATCGACCCGACGCAATTCGGCGCCATCATCACCGCCTATGCCTTCATGGCCGTCATCATCGGCGGCCGCGGCAGCCATGTGGGGGTGTTGGCCAGCGCGTTCACGGTGGTGCTGCTGCTGGAGGGCACGCGGTATCTCGATGCCTACACGACCTGGCTGACGTCCGCCCAGCTCGCCGCCCTGCGGCTGATGCTGATCGGCGCGGCGCTGATCGCAGTGCTGATCTTCCGGCCCCAGGGCATGCGGCAACCGTACCGGCTGCAGCGCGGGCCAAGGACCTGACGACGGGACAGGCCCGCCGCCCCCGGCGCCCGCCCCAGGCGGTAACATGGTCGCCGCCATGCCCGCCCTCTTTCCTTCCCCGCAAGCGCTGACCTCCTATTTCTGGAGCGGCGACGTCATACGCAGCCGCAGCGTCAGCGCCCGCGTCGCCACGGCCACGCTGGACGTGCCCGAAGCCCCCGCCCGCCTCGCGGCCGACTGGGCCCGCGAAATCGAATCGCGGCTGGCGCTGGAACCCGGCGATGTGGAACAGATGCCCCTGGCGCGCACCATGACGCGCTGGCCCGACTACGGCCTGTGCCTGAAGGCCATGCGCGACTGGACCGCCGCGCTGGGCCTGGGCGACGTGCTGGCCTCCAGCGACATCGCGCTGATGGCCTGCCGCGGCGCGCGCTATCACCACGACGGCATGCAGTATGGCAGCGCGGCCTTCTGCAATCTGTTCATCAGCGAAGACAAGGGGCTGGACCTGATCTACCCCGGCACCGGCCAGCGCATTGCGCTGACGCGCGGCACTGCCGTGCTGTTCGACACCTGCCAGCCGCACGGCGTGGTGCCGCGCGGGGCCAGCCGCTTTGCCGAGGCGGATTTTCCCGATGCGCGGGACCTGTCGCAGGTGTTCTTGACGTGGGAATTGCCGATCGAAGACGCCCGCGTGGCAAGCGCGCTGGGCATCGCATTCGATGTGGCCGCCGACGCCGCGCGGCAAGACGAAGAACAGGTGCGCGGCGACGGCGTACGCCTGGGGGTCAGGCCGGATTGCGGGGCGTGGGAGCCGGCAGGGTAGCAGCCGGTCGCAGCGCGTCCATGGTGGTCTGCACGATGTGGGCGCGCCATTCGCGCGTCAGGCCCGTGCGCACGGCCTGCATTGCCGTCATGCCCATGCCCGAGAACGCACAGGTCACCCGCACGATGCGTTCCATGTCCAGCTGCTTCAAGTCGATGCCCAGCGCTTCATACGCGATCATGCCGATCTCGACCAGTTGCGGATCGCCATCGGGTTCGCTGTCGGCAATGCCGCTGGACAGGGCCGATACGCCGGGCCAGTCGTAGGTGAACTGCACGCCCGCCTCGACCACGGCGCGGTCGCGCTCGGGGCCGACCGGCAAGTCGCGCACGTCGGCCAGCACCTGCCGCATGTGGGCGCGCAGGGTGTCGATGGCAGCTTCGTAGATGGCGAACTTGCTGGCAAAGTGCGTGAGCAGGGTTTCGCGGGTTTGCCTGGCGGCATCCGCGATCTGCTGCATCGAGGTCTGGTCGAAACCGCGCCGGGCGAACAAGGCGGCGGCGTGATCGATGATGTCGGCGGGGATGCCGGACGGGAGTTCGGCGCGGGAGTCGGGTTGAGAAAGCGTGGGCATGCCGTTGCGGTTCCGTTGAGGCGCTGACGTGGCCGCCAGGTGACGGTCGCGTCGTGGGCGATTTCCGCATGATAAACCACAACGGTCTATTTTCAACCGTATTGGTTGGCATTTTATCTATCGCGTTCTGACGCGATCGGCCGGCTCTTGTATATTGATCCGACCCCCAAACTACTGGACGGCGATCCGATGCCCCGCTTCTCCACCCGTTTGCACGGCTCACTGCTTGCTGCGCTGGCCTGCCTGGCCCTGGGCAACGCCCATGCCGCCCCGAAGATCGTCTACACCGGCACGCTGCAAGGCGCCGGCGAAGTCGTGATGGAACTGGACGCCCAGGCGGCCGCGGACGGCGTGCTGAACGGGCGCTATTTCTACCCGAAGACGGGCGTCGACATTCCCCTGCACGGCACCGCGCAGGCGCTGGCGGAACCGCCGCCCTTCTGGAAGCGCAATCAACCGGGCAATACAGCCGCGGCCGAGACGCCGCCCACCGCGGCCACCTGGCAGGGCACGCTGGATGCGCAGGGTTATCGCGGCACCTGGACGGATGCGCGCAGCGGCAAGCCGCGCGCATTCGAACTGCGCCGCGTGGCCGAATACGACCCCAAGGCGCGGCCGGCCACCGAAGTGCACAACGGCATTGCCACCTTTCCCGAGATCAATGCCGAACAAGCCCCCTACGACACGCTGAAGCTGACCGGCCACGCCGAGCCGGTGGGCGACGAAATCAGCCAGGGCGCGGTGGCCTACCGCATGTGGCGCGATCCGCGCACGCAGTTTCCGTATCCGCGCCTGACGCGCCACCCGGATGAACAGGTCCGCACGCGCGTGAATCACCTGCTGGAACAGCGCCATTGGCAAAAGAGCCTGGGCGCGCTGCAATGCAAAGCAGAGGCCTACACCCGCATGGGCGATTTTCCCGGTGCAGGCACGCTGGGCAATTTCGACGATGAGGTCATCACCGTCACCTGGTTATCGCGCGCACTGATGACGGTGACCGAAAGCGGCAGCCTGGATTGCGGCGGCGCGCACCCCGACAACCATTTCGAGCCCTACACCTACGACCTGCTGCGCGGCGAATACCTGGACTGGAACCGCGTCTTCGACGCCTACGCGCCGCGCGGCCGCGGCCGCCCCCAGGCCAGCGCGACCCTGGTCGACATCACGGCCACCGTGCAACGCACGCTGGCCGCTGCCGAAGCCGAAGGCACCACCAAGGACCCATCCAAGGATGGCTGCGCCAGCCTGTGGCCCGACAACCTGGTGC
>ERZ1032107.128-NODE-128-length-17457-cov-13.070796_pt1 | contig 17457 bp, 15 predicted proteins | sample MGYA00516713_ERZ1032107 | MGnify/ENA primary metagenome ERZ1032107 (study PRJEB33718, sample SAMN03160116) | human skin metagenome | collected 2014-04-10 | study: EMG produced TPA metagenomics assembly of the PRJNA266117 data set (Human skin bacterial metagenome...
CAGGCTGTCCGGGCCCAGGGCGACCTGGTCGAAGGTGAGTTCGGCCGCGCGGCCGCCGTCGATCAGGCCATAGCCGCGTGCCGTCAGCCCCGGCGTGCCGGCGCTGACCAGGAACAGGCTGATGCCGGCCTCGTCGTCGTCGGCCCCGGCGCTGCGGGCCGACACGAGGAACAGGTCGGCATGCTCGCCCGCCGCCACCACGGCCTTGGCGCCGTTCAGGACCCAGCCGTCGCCGCTGCGTTCGGCGCGCGTGCGCACGTCGGACAGCGCGTAGCCGGATTGCGGTTCGGCCGCGGCCAGCGCGGCGGTGATGCTGCCGGCGATCAGGCCGTCCAGCGCCTCGCGTTGCGCGGCGTTGCCAGCCTGCGCGATGGCGCTGCCCACCATCAGGGCGTCCAGCAGGGGTTCGAGCACCAGGCCGCGGCCCAGCGCCTCGAACACCACGGTGATGTCAAAGCCCGCGCCGCCCAGGCCGCCGTGTTCTTCGGCGAACAGCGCGCCGATGGCGCCCAGTTCGGCGTAGCGGCGCCAGAAGTCGGGGCTGTAGCCCTGCGGCAGCCTGGCGTTGCGTTCGCGGGTGGCGAAGTCGTATTGCTCTGCGACAAAGCGGCGCAGCATGTCGGACAGCATGCGCCGGTCTTCGGTGTGTTCAAAGTTCATGGCCGGCCTTTACAGTCCCAGGATCATCTTCGAGATGATGTTCTTCTGGATTTCATTGGAGCCGCCGAAGATCGACAGCTTGCGGTTGTTGAAGTACTGCGCCGCGGCGCTGTCGGCGCCGTCCGGGCCGATGGGCGCGGCGTCGTAGCCGTCGTGCAGCGCTTCGGGCACGAAGGGGCGGGCGTAGGGGCCCATGGCGCGGCGATTCAGCGCCGTGATTTCCTGGCGGATCTGGGTGCCGCGAATCTTCAGCATCGAGCTTTCCGCGCCGGGGGCGCCACCGCCGGCCGCGGCGGCCACCACGCGCAGGTTGGTGGTGCGCATGTTGGCCAGTTCGATTTCCACCCGCGCTAGGCGGGCGGCAAAGTCCGGGTCCTGGTCCAGGGGCTTGCCGTTTTTCTTCTGGCTGGCCGCCACCGCCTTCAGGCGTTCGAGCGCGGCGGTGGACTGGCCCACGCCGGCAATGTTGGTGCGTTCGTAGGTCAAGAGGTACTTGGCGCAGGTCCAGCCGCGGTTCTCTTCGCCCACCAGGTTCTCGACCGGCACGCGCACGTCGGAAAAGAACACTTCGTTGACTTCGTGTTCGCCGTCCAGCGTGATGATGGGGCGCACTTCGATGCCGGGGCTGGCCATGTCGATCAGCAGAAAGCTGATGCCTTCCTGGCGCCGGCCTTCGCTGGACGTACGCACCAGGCAGAAGATCATGTTGGCGTACTGGCCCAGGGTGGTCCAGGTCTTCTGGCCATTGACGATGTAGTGGCTGCCGTCATCGCTGCGTACGGCGGTGGTCTTGACCGAGGCCAGGTCCGAGCCCGCGCCGGGTTCGGAATAGCCCTGGCACCACCAGTCGGTGCCATCCAGGATGCGCGGCAGCCAGTGGCGCTTCTGGGCGTCGTTGCCGTACTTGATCAGCACCGGGCCCAGCATGCTCAGGCCGAACGGCACGATGCGCGGCGCGCCGGCCAGGGCGCATTCGTTGTCGAAGATGAACTTCTGCGTGGTGCTCCAGCCGGTGCCGCCGTGCTCGACGGGCCAATGGCTGGCCAGCCAGCCCTGGCGGTTCAGGATGGCGTGCCACTCGACCATGTCGGCGCGCGCCAGGAGCTTGCCCTGTATGACCTTGTCCGACAGGCGCGTGGGCAGGTGGGCGGCCAGGAAGGCGCGCACTTCATCGCGGAAGGCGTTTTCTTCGGGGGTGAATTCCAGATCCATGACGCGTTTCCTCAGTAGATTTCAAACAGGCCAGCCGCGCCCATGCCGCCGCCCACGCACATCGTGACGACGGCGTAGCGGGCGCCGCGGCGGCGGCCTTCGATCAGCACGTGGCCGGCCAGGCGGGCGCCAGTGACGCCGAACGGATGGCCCAGCGCGATCGAGCCGCCGTCCACGTTCAGGCGGTCCATCGGGATGCCCAGGCGTTCCTGGCAGTACAGCGCCTGCGAGGCAAAGGCCTCGTTCAGTTCCCACAGGTCGATGTCCTGGACTTTCAGGCCATGGCGGGCCAGCAGCTTGGGCACGGCGTAGACCGGGCCGATGCCCATTTCGTCGGGCTCGCAGCCAGCCACGGCCAGGCCGCGGAAGGCGCCCAGCGGCCGGATGCCGGCGCGCTTGGCTTCGTCCGCTTCCATCAGCACGCAGGCCGCGGCGCCGTCGGACAGCTGCGAGGCGTTGCCGGCCGTGACGAACTGGCCGGCGCCGCGCACCGGGGCTAGCGCGGCCAGGGCCTCGTAGGTGGTGCCGGGGCGGTTGCAGGTGTCTTTGTCGATCGTCACTTCGCGTTCGGTCACGGCGCCGGTGGCGCGGTCGGTGACCGACATGGTGGTGGTGACGGCGATGATTTCCTCGCGATAGCGGCCGGCGGCCTGGGCCGCTTCGGTGCGTGCCTGGCTTTGCGCGGCGAAGCGGTCTTGCGCTTCGCGGCTGATGCCGTAACGGGCCGCGACGATGTCGGCGGTCTCGATCATGGGCATGTACAGCTCGGGCTTGTTGGCGACGATCCAGGGGTCCATGCCGCTCACGCCGTCGTCGCGGGTGCGGATGTGCGAGACGCATTCGACGCCGCCCGCGATCATGGCGGGCGCGCCGTCCATGACGATGCGCGCGGCCGCCGACGCAATCGCCTGCAGGCCCGAGGCGCAATAGCGGTTGACGGTGGCGCCGCCGATGCTGACGGGCAGCCCGGCGCGGATGACGGCCTGGCGGCCGATGTTGCGGCCCGTGGCGCCTTCGGGGTAGCCGCAGCCCAGGATGGCGTCTTCGATCAGGGCCGGGTCGATGCCGCTGCGGTCGACGGCGGCGCGCACGGCGTGGGCGGCCAGGGTGGGCCCGGCGATCAGGTTGAATTCGCCGCGATGCGCCTTGGTGATGGGCGTGCGGGCGGTGGAAACGATAACGGCTTCGCGCATGTCGGTGTCCAGGTAGGGATAGGTATAGGGGGGGGCGTCAGCCGGCGGAATTCAGGCTGGCGAAATCGCGGCCGGATTCGGCCAGCTGCACCAGCAACGGCGACGGCTTCCAGAATGCCGGGTCTTCCTTGGCGAAGGCGCGGATGTCGGCCAGCACGTTGGCCAGGCCAACGCGGTCGGCGTAGTGCATCGGCCCGCCGCGATGGCGCGGAAAGCCATAGCCGGACAGGAACACCATGTCGATATCGGACGGGCGCAGCGCAATGCCCTGGTGCAGCACGTTGGCGGCCTCGTTGATCATGGCGGCCAGGTAGCGGCGCTGGATGTCTTCGTGGCTGAAGTCGCGCGGGGTGACGCCTGTGCGCAGGCGTTCGGCATCGATGATGGCCAGCATGTCGGCGTCGGGCGTGCCGGCGCGCGCGCCATCGGGGTACAGATAGAAGCCGCGGCCGGTCTTCTGGCCGAACCAGCCGCGTTCGCACAGGCGGTCGGGAATCTGTACGTAGCGCAGCGCCGGGTCGCGGGTGGCGGCGCGGCGCTTGCGCGTGGCCCAGCCGATGTCGCCGCCGGCCAGGTCGGCCATCTGGTAGGGGCCCATGGGGTAGCCGAATTCGCGCACGGCGGCGTCGATTTCGTAGGGGTACGCGCCGTCTTCCATCATCATGTCGGCCGCCTGGCGGTGCACGGCCAGGATGCGGTTGCCGATGAAGCCGTCGCAGACGCCCGCGCGCACCGGAATCTTGCGCAGCCGGCGGGCCAGTTCAAAGCCGGTGGCGACGGTGTCGGCGCCCGTCTCGCGGCCCACCACCACTTCCAGCAGCTTCATGATGTTGGCCGGCGAAAAGAAGTGCAGCCCCAGCACGTCGGCCGGGCGCGTGGTGCCCTGGGCGATGCGGTCCACGTCCAGGTAGGACGTGTTGGTGGCCAGCACCGCGCCCGGCTTGGCCACGCGGTTCAGTTGCGCGAACACGGCCAGCTTGACGTCCATGTCCTCGAACACGGCTTCGATGATGAGGTCGGCGCCGGTCAGGGCGTCGTAGTTCGTGGCGCCGGTAAAGCGCGCCAGCCGCGCGCCGCGTTCGTCGGCCGTCATGCGGCCTTTTTTCACCAGCAGGTCGTAGACCTGTTCGACGCGCTTGCGGCCGCGTTCCAGCGCGGCGTCGTCCTGTTCGACCATGACGGTGGGCAGGCCGGCATCCAGCAGCGCCACCACGATGCCCGCGCCCATGGTGCCGCCGCCGATCACGCCCACGCTGTCCAGCGGGCGCGGCTTGGCTTCTTTCAGTTCGGGGATCTTGGCGGTGTCGCGTTCGGCGAAAAAGGCGTGGATGAGGCCGGCGCGTTGCGGGCTGTCCAGGCATTGCAGGAACAGGGCGCGTTCGGTGCGCAGGCCTTCGTCGAAGGGTTGCTCGATGGCGGCGCGCACGGCCTCAACGATCTTGGCGGGCGAGAACAGGCCGCGGGCGGTGCTCGCGACCTGCTGGCTGGCGGCGTTGACGGCGGCCAGCGCGGCGGCCTTGTCGTCCAGGGCGCGGCCATCGCGGCTGCGGCGCGGCTGGGCGCCTTGCGCCAGCAGGCGGCGGGCGTAGTCCAGGCCGGCGGCCAGCGGGTCGGTGCCGGGCGCCAGTTCATCGACCAGGCCGGCGGCCAGCGCCGCCTGCGCGGCCAGCGGCTTGCCGGACAGCATCAGGTCCAGCGCGGCCTGCGCGCCGATCAGGCGCGGCGTGCGCTGGGTGCCGCCGGCGCCGGGCAACAGGCCCAGCGTGACCTCGGGCAAGCCCAGCTTGGCGCTGGCCAGCGCCACGCGGTAATGCGCGGCCAGCGCGACTTCCAGGCCGCCGCCCAGCGCGGCGCCTTGCAATACCGCCACCACCGGCTTGGCGCAGGCTTCGATGCGGTTGCAGACGTCGGGCAGGCTGGGCGGCACCGGCGGCTTGCCGAACTCGCGGATGTCGGCGCCGGCAATGAAGTTCTTGCCCGCGCCGGTCAGCAGCACGGCCCTTACCTGCGGGTCGGCTTCGGCTTCGTCGATGGCGCGTGCGAGGCCGCCGCGTACCGCGAAGCTGAGGGCATTGACGGGGGGATGGTCGAGGGTGACGACAAGAATGTCGCCGTCGCGGCGCGTGTGCACCGCGCCGGCGTTTGCGCTGGCTGTCATGGGACAGTGTCTCCGGTAGGGCTTGCCGCCCGCGCTGGCCTGGCCAGGGTGTGCCGGCTTTGAATCGCGCAGGGCTTTTCAAGCAGGTCGGCACGCCCCGGAGGTGGACGCGGCGCAGTCACGGCGCCTGGCGGGCCAGGGACGGCCCGTCTTGTATTTGCTTATTCTTTCCCAGTAAAGAAGTCTTGACAATGACATCAATAATTGACATTGATGATAAAAAAAATTGACAATCGGTCGAGGAGATTCGACATGGACACCAAAGCCCTGACCCTGCTGGTAGAGATTCTGGACGCCGGCAACCTCAGCGAGGCCGCGCGCCGCCTGAAAATGACCCGCGCCAACGTCAGCTACCACCTGACCCAGCTCGAGCGCGCCGTGGGCATGCAGCTGCTGCGACGCACGACACGGCACGTCGAACCCACCGAAATAGGACTGAAGCTGTATCAGCATGGCCGCAGCATCCAGGACGAACTCGCGGCTGCGCGCGAAGCCGTCGAAAGCCTGGGCAAGACGCCGCAGGGCAAGGTGCGCCTGAGCGTGCCCAGCGGCTACGGCCAGTTCGTCATGACGCCATGGCTGCTGGAATTCAAGAAGACCTATCCCGACATCGTGCTGGACGTGCTGTTCGAGAACAGCGTCGACGACCTGCTGCGCGACGAGGTCGACATCGCCGTGCGCATCATGTCCGAGCCGCCGCAGAACCTGGTGGCGCGCGAACTGGGGCAGGTGCGCTACGTGGCCTGCGCCTCGCCCGACTTCGCCGCCGCCCGCGGCCTGCCGGCGCGCCCCGAAGACCTGACCCGGCTGCCGGTCATCAGCGCCGCCGTCATCGGCCGGCCGCTGCGCCTGTCGGCCTACTACGGCGGGCAGCCGCGCCAGCACGTGGTGCTGGAACCCACCATCATCTCGCGCAACTACGCCTTCCTGCGCGACGCCATGCTGGCCGGCCTGGGGGTGGGCGTGGTGCCGGACTACGTGGTGCACGACGACGTCGCGCGCGGCGACCTGGTGGCCGCGCTGCCGCAATGGCGCCTGAGCATCTTCGGGCGCGGCATGTACATGCTGTACATGCCCAACCGCCATCACCCGCGCGCCATCGCGATGCTGATCGAATTCATCCAGCAACGCGCCCAGGCGGCGCATGAAGGACGGCCGGGGCTGCTGGGCACGGGCGAGTAGGGACGGGGTCGGACGCGGGTTATCGAGGTTTGACAAAAAGAAACATAATGATAAAAATCCCGTCGTCGTTCCGATCCATTGCGGGCCTTTTCTTGCGGAGCAAGTATGGCTTTCGTGTTCTTACGCCGGGCGCTGGCCGGCAAGTGGCGGCTGGGCATGTTGGGGGTGGTCGGATTGCTGACCGGGTGCGCGGGCGGCGAGCCCCGTATCGGCGACAGCTACACCGTGCATACGCCCATCTATGCGGATAACCGAATCTTCTATCTGAAGCCGGCCGCCAACCCCGCCGAGTCCGTACGAACGCTGGAGCTGGCCGGCACGCCGGTGTCGGCCTTTGAGCAGTCCACCGTGGTGCAGGCCAACGCGCCGCTGTCCATCATGATGCGGTCGGTCGACATCCCGGCCATTCGAGACGCCAACGGCAACAAGACTGCCGGCATCGACGGGCCGGCGGACTACGCCGTGATCCTGGACATCGCGGCCAAGGAAGACGGCAGCAACCAGTCCATCGTGGTCTGGTATCAACGTGGCGTGCAGCCCGACCAGTCCTTGAATTTCTCGAACCTGCTGGTCTATTACGTGCAGCGCTGGGACGAGCGCGTGGCGCCGTCGTTCCGACTGCGGGTGATGGACGTCACCACCGAGCGCAACGCCGAGACCTTGCGCGCCCTGCAACGGGCGCAGGGCGTGGCCAGCGGCGCGGCCAGCCTGGCCAACAACCCGCTGGTGTCGCCGCTGGTGGGCGTGGCGTTTACTGCCGCCGAACTGGTGCTGGCCAACCAGCGCAACCGCATGGTGCTGGACTACAGCGTGCAGCTGTATTCGCAGGCGGCGGTCAACCAGGCGGCCGGTTCCGACCTGGGGCTGCTCAAGCAGGGCACGTACGTGGTGGTGGGCCGGCCGGTGGGCGGGCCGCGCGCGTTCTGGGAAAAGCCGCTGCGCTACAACATCCGCACCAACCAGGCGCTGGACGGCGACACGCCGCTGAACGTGCCGACCGCGCTGGTGTCGGTAGGCACCTTTGAAAGCATCGTGCCCAAATCCGTGCTGGAAAAATCGGTGGCCCTGACGGCGCTGCTGAGCAAGGTGGGGACGGGGGCTTCGATCGAGCAGGTCAGTGATGCGCAGAGCCGCCTGGAAGCCGCGTTGACCGCGTACACCTTGGGCGAACGCCTGGCGCGCTATCGCGATGACAAGACGCTGAACCTGATCTCGGACAAACTGAACGACGAGTTCTTCGCCAATGCGTTGGGCAGCGAAGAGGAATTCCTGCTGCTGCGGGGGTTGAACGCCTGCTACAAGCCAAAAGCGCAGTTCACGCGCGTGGAAGAATTCCTTAAATTCCATGACAAGCCGGAGGGCAAGGCATGCGCTGCAAGAACCTAGCGCTGCGCCAGGCCGAAGGCGGCGGCATGTTCCGGCCGCTGCTCAGGTGGTTGTGGCCGGTCGTGGTGGTGGTGTTGCTGGGCGGCTGTACATCGGCCGCCGGCCCGACAAGAAGCGCCGCCACGCCGCCGCCCGCGCCGGCCGCTGCGGGACCCGCCGAGCCTGGATCGCCGTCCGACGCGACGGGTGGCTGGAGTGCCCGCCCCGCGTCGACCCTGGCATTGCCGACTTTGTTTTCCCATCGCTTGCTGGTGCCGCCGCTGCAACTGGTGCAGTTGCCCCTGGCCGGCAATACGCCTACCGTGCTTGCCGCGATGCAGCGTTTTGCCGCCGCCGCGCCGGCCGCCCTGGAACAGCGTGAACTGCTGTACGCGCAGACGTCGCAGGAGCCGCAAGAAGGCTGGCTTACGCTGATGGCCCGATCCGAGGGGGTCGACTGGGTGTTCGGGCTGCAGTTCAACGTGGATGAAGGCGGCCGCACGTTGACGCTGCGCCTGCGCACGGCAGGCGCGGCCAATATCGCCAACCCGCAAGGCAAGAAAATGGACGGACACATCAGTACGCTGGGCCAACTGGTGCCGCGCTTGTTCACGGATTGAGGTCACGGCGACGCGACGCCTCGGGGGCGGTCGTACCGCTTGCGGCACTCTGGTATAACGCTGGGACGCCCGGCCAGGCCGGCCCCGATTCGACCCGCCCAAGGAGAGCCGTCCCGTGCCGCAACCGCTTACCGGCCGCCGCCTGCTGGCCCAGACGCTGCGCCAATTCACCCGGCAGGTTCCCGGCATGTTCGCCGCCGCGCCGCTGGCGTTCATTCTGTTCGTGATGTCGCTGCCCGGCGCGTTGCTGCTCGATCAGATCGGCGGCCCGCGTGAACGCTGGCTGCTGGCGGCCGCCATCGTCTGCCTGCTGTCGCTGGCCCGTCTGGTGGTGGCCTGGCAGCACTACCTGAACGAATCGCCGGCCAAGCCTGCGCTGCGCATCGATGGCGCCTACCTGCGGGTGCTGGCGCTGCTGACCGGCGTGGCCGCGCTGATCGTCGGCTTGAAATCATTCAGCACGTCGCTGGGCGTGGTCTTGTATTTCAAGATGCCGGGCACGCCCAGCGTAGTCTTCCTGACGCTCATGCTGCTCTTGTGGCTGGCGATCTGGCTGCCGGTGATGCACCGGCTGGGCGCCTGGTCGCTGAGCCTGCCGCAAGCCGCCCTGGCGGGCCGCTACGGGCTGGGCCAATCGCGCCGCTGGCTGCGCGGCCGGGTCTGGCCGTTTGCGGCCTTGCTGTTGCTGTTGACCGCGTCCACCGCCATTGCCACCGGCTCGCTCACCAAGGCGCTGCATACGCGCTGGCTCGACGCGATCGCCACCGGGGCGGGCGCCCTGATCATCACGCTGGTGCTGGTATTGGCGTTCGCCATCCAGTGCGCCATCGCGTACCGGGAGCGGGGCGAGGCCTGAGGTTCACCGCCTTCAACCGTGTTCGGCCAACAGTGCCGCCAACGCCGCGGCGGCGCCCGTCAGGTCGGGCAAGCCGGGGGCGCCGCGCGCCGCCAGGGCTTGCGCCGTCGACCCCACGCCCAGGAACCGCAGGCCCAACTGCTGCGCGACTTTCAGGTCCCACAGGCCATCGCCCATCGACACCACCACGCCGTTCCGAGTCTGCGGATAGGCACGGTGCGCGTGCGCAATGGCTCGGGCTACCAGGGCATCGCGCGCCGGTTCGTCGCTGGCCGTGAACAGGGCAGCGTCCGAAAACGGAATGCCTGCGGCCTGCAGCTTCATACCGCTGACCGCGCGCACGCCGCCGGTGGCGAACACCACGGCCCAGGCGGAATCCGCCAGGCCATGCACGAAGTCGGCAGCGCCCGGGATGGGCTGAATGGGCGCTGCCGGCGTAGGCGCGGCCCCCAGTTCACCCAGAAAACGCCGCGCCAGGTCCTGTTCGAACGCCATCAATTGTCCGGCTGACGGCTCGGCCCGCCCGTTCATGGCCAGCGCATGGCGCAGGATGCCGGTGTCGGTGTGATGCGGATACGCGCCCCAGTCCGTCTCCAGCGCCGGCAGCGCCAGGGCCTGCATGGCCCCCAGGAAGGCGCGCTGGTGCAACGCCACGGTGTCGGTCAGGGTGCCGTCGATGTCCAGCACCAGAATATGTCTCTTCACGTCGTTCCTCGCGGGCAATGTCAAAATCCGCATTCTAGGAACGGGCGCCGGCCGCGATGGCGGCGCCTCGGACAATGACTACGCCGTTTCGGACAGCCGACGGCGGCTCGGGACGACAGCGCGATGACGGCGCCCAAAAGCAGCAACCAGATCGACTACCAGTGGCTGGACCGCCCGCTGGGCGCCATGCCCAAGGAATATCCCGACGGCCATCACAGCCGGCCGCACCAGCATCCGCGCGACCAGCTGATGTACGCCGTGCAGGGCGTGATGCAGGTGCGCGCGGCGGGCAGCCTGTGGCTGGTGCCGCCGCGCACGGCGCTGTGGATGCCGGCCGGCGTGGTGCACGAGACCCGCATGCGCGGCAAGGTGTCGCTGCGCACCGCTTATCTCGCGCCGGGCCTGGGCGGCGGGCGCGGGCCCACGCTGACCGGCGTGTCGCCGCTGCTGCACGAATTGCTGCTGCGGGCGGTGGACATGCCGATGGACTACGACGAGGCCGGCAAGGACGGCCTGATCGCCCGACTGCTGATGCAGGAGATCGACTGGCGCGGCCTGGCGCACCTGGACATGCCCTGGCCGGCGGATGCCCGTCTGCGCCGCATCCACGACCATCTGCTGCGCCATCCGGCCGACGCCGACGGCCTGGCCGCCTGGGCCGCCCGGCTGGGCCTGTCCGAACGCACCCTGGCGCGGCTGTTCGTGCGCGAACTGGGCATGGGCTTTACCGCCTGGCGCCACCGGCTGCGCCTGATGGTGGCGCTCAGCCGGCTGGGGCAGGGCGCGCCGGTGGGTGTGGTGGCGCACGAAACCGGCTACGCCACCGCCAGCGCCTTTGCCGCGATGTTCAAGCGCCTGACCGGCCGCCTGCCGTCGGATCAGGCGCGCCGCACCAGCGCGCTGGCGCCGGCATAGATGGCCGCCGCGCCCAGTTCGCGCTCGATGCGCAGCAGGCGGTTGTACTTGGCCGTGCGGTCGGCGCGCGACAGCGAACCGGTCTTGATCATGCCGCAGTTGGCCGCCACCGCCAGGTCGGCAATCGTGGTGTCTTCGGTTTCGCCCGAACGGTGCGACATGACTACGCCATAGCCCGCGCGGCGCGCCAGCGCCAGCACCCGCCAGGTTTCGCTCAGGGTGCCGATCTGGCTGATCTTCACCAGGATCGCGTTGCCGATGCCTTGTTCGATGCCGGCCTGGAACAGTTCGGGGTTGGTGCAGAACACATCGTCGCCGACCAGCTGGCAGGTGTTGCCCAGCGTGGCGCCCAGCACCTTCCAGCCGGTGGCGTCGTCTTCGGCCATGCCGTCCTCGATCGACACGATGGGGTAGTCGCGCACCAGGCCGGCCAGGTAGTGCACCTGCTGTTCGGGGCTGCGCAGCAGGTTCTCGCCGTGGTAGCGGTAGCCTTCGGCGCCATGGAATTCACTGGCGGCCGGGTCCAGCGCCAGCGTGATGTCGGCGCCGGGGCGCAGGCCCGCCTGTTCGATGGCGGCCATGATGAAGTCCAGCGCCTCGGGTGCGTTGCGCAGGGTGGGCGCAAAGCCGCCTTCGTCGCCGACGTTGACGCTGTGGCCCGCCGCCTTGAGCGCGTGGCGCAGCGTGTGGAACACCTCGGCGCCCATGCGCAGGGCTTCGCAAAAGCTGTCCGCGCCCACCGGCAGGATCATGAATTCCTGGAAATCCAGCGGGTTGTCGGCATGCGCGCCGCCGTTGATGATGTTGATCATGGGCACGGGCAGCATCTGCGCCTGCACGCCGCCTACGTGGCGCCATAGCGGCAGGCCCTGGCTGGCCGCCGCCGCGTGCGCCACCGCCAGCGACACGCCCAGCAGCGCGTTGGCGCCCAGGCGGCTCTTGTCGGCGGTGCCGTCCAGCGCGATCAGGGTCTGGTCGATCTCGGCCTGCTGGTCGGCGCGCAGGCCCAGCAGCGCGGCGCGCAGTTCGGTATTGACGGCGTTGACCGCGCCCAGCACGCCCTTGCCCAGGTAGCGGGCGGCGTCGCCGTCGCGCTTTTCCAGGGCTTCGCGCTGGCCGGTGGACGCGCCGGACGGCACCAGGGCCAGGCCGCGGGCGCCGTCGTCCAGGCGGATTTCGACTTCAACGGTGGGGTTGCCGCGGCTGTCCAGCGCCTCGTGGGCGGTCAGGTGGGTGATGTGCATGGCGTGGGCTCCAGATAAGGAAAGGTCAGTTAATTGAAAGTAATGCCGTGCCGGGCCGCTGCGCTGGCCGCGCCACCGTAAGCCGTGCGTGATGGCTTGAACGGGCGGGCGGAACGCTTTGAATGGCCCTGATTGCAATGTCGCCATGCTAAAAACAGGCCATGCCGCCGACAATGCAGTTTTTCTGCCTATCCGTCAGTTTTCTTGACGAATAGGTGGGCGAATCCCGCAGCCTTCGCCTGCGCCCAACCTTGCCACCGTCCCTCACGCCATGCGCCAATTGCCCCCGCTATCCGCCGTCCGCGCCTTCGAAGCCATTGCCCGCAGCGGCTCGGTCACGCGCGCCGCCGAAGAACTGTGCCGCAGCCACGGCGCCATCAGCCGCCACCTGCGCCTGTTGCAGGAACACGCGGGCGTGGCGCTGTTCGAGAAAGACGGCACGGGCCTGCGCCTGACCCAGGCCGGCGCCACCTTCTATGCCTCGGTGCGGGCCGCGTTCGACCAGCTGGAAAACGCCTACGAGCGCCTGGCCCGCGAGTCGCAGGCGCCGGGGCTGCACGTGGCGTGCAGCGCCACCTTCGCCATGCGCTGGCTGGTGCCGCAACTGGCCGTGTTCTATCGCAAGCACCCGGACATCCGCATCCGCCTGTCGATGACGTCGGCGCGTGAAATGCGCAACGAAGGCGCCGACCTGATCCTGGCCTGGGACCTGTCCGGCTACGCCGAGGCCGACCGGCGCCAGGCGCTGCTTTTGGCGCCGGTGCGCTTTGGCGCGGTGTGCACCCCGGCCTATGCCCGCAAGAAGCCCGCGTCGCGCGTGCGCATCGCGCACGAATACACGTCCAGCGCCTGGAACCAGTGGGAAGCCATCACTGGCCAGCCGGCGGCCCAGGGCGACACACTGGCGTTTCCGCACACCCACCTGTGCATCGAGGCCGCGTTGTCCGGCCTGGGCGTGGCGCTGGTCGAACGGCGCCTGATCGCGCGCGAACTGCAAGACGGCCAACTGGTGGCGCCTTATGGCTTCGTGCCGTTCGACGGCGGCCTGCGTGCGGTGCCGGCCGCCGGCCGCACGCGCACGGCGCACGCCGACGCCTTCATCGCCTGGCTGCGCGTCGCATTGGCCGAGGCGGGCGATTGATCCCGCCGACCGACAGGCTTGGTATGCTGGGCCTCGCGTTCCCGCCGGAGACCTCATGACCGCAACACCATCGTCCGCCCGCTCGTCCGCGACCCATTCCGCACTGGCCTCGCAGGCTCGCCGCGCGCAGTTGCGGCGCATGAAGATCGCTGCATTGGCGCTGCTGGTGGCGATGATCAGCGGGTTCATCACTAGCCACGTCATGGGCGGGCAGGGCGCGTGGGCCTGGGTGCGGGCCTTCTGCGAAGCCGCCACGGTGGGCGCGCTGGCCGACTGGTTCGCGGTGGTGGCGCTGTTTCGCAGGCCCATGGGCCTGCCCATTCCGCACACCGCCATCATTCCCAGCAACAAAGACCGCATCGGCGACAACCTGGCGGTGTTCGTGCGCGACCATTTCCTGGACCCGGACACGCTGATGGAAAAGCTGCGCGTGTTCGACCCGGCCGCGCGCCTGTCACGCTGGCTGGCACGCTCCAAGCAGGCGCATGCCCTGAGCGACGGCGCGCGCCGCGTGGCCCTGCAAACGCTGGACCTGCTGGACGACCATGCCGTGCGCGGCGTGATCCAGGAATTCGTGGTCAAGAACCTGCGCCGCTGGGACGCCGCCGGCACCGCGGGCGAGGTGCTGGGCCTGTTGACCCGCGACGGCCGCCACCAGGAACTGCTGGACGCCGCGATGGAACGCCTGGGTGGCTACCTGGGCGACGACGACGTGAAAGAACGCGCCTCGGCGCTGCTGGTGAAGTTTGCCCGCAAGGAATGGCCGCGCATCATCTCGGCGGTCGACGTCATCGCCTCGGTCGACGGCATTGCCGACAACCTGGCCGACCGGCTGGCCCGCGCGCTGGTGCAGGAACTGCGCGACGTGCTGTCCGAACCCGGCCACCCGGTGCGGCGCGACTACGAGGCCTGGGTGCTGGACTACATCGAGCGCCTGCGCACCGACCCGGCGCTGGCCGAGCAGGTCGAAGCCTTGAAGCAGCGCGCCATCGACCACCCCAAGGTGCAGGAATACGTGCAGGGCCTGTGGGACGACATCCACGCCGCGCTGCGCCGCGACCTGGCGGATGAGCAGTCGGCCCTGGCCGCGCACCTGGAAAGCGCCTTGCTGGCGCTGGCCCGCAAGCTGGGCGAAGACCCGGATCTGCGCGAGGCCATCAACAACCATGTGCTGGGTGCCGCGCGCCGCCTGACCGGGCGTCTGCGCATCGGCGTCACCGAACACATCTCGCGCACCGTCAAGCTGTGGGACGAGCGCCATCTGGTCGACGAACTGGAACTGAGCGTGGGGCGCGACCTGCAATACATCCGCTTCAACGGCACGCTGGTGGGCGGGCTGATCGGCGTGCTGCTGCATGCCGGGGTGTTGCTGGTGGGCAGTTAGGGCCTGGGCGTTTGCCGGGCGTGCGGGGCCGAAATGCCGGCCGGCAACGGCCTGTTACCTCGTATGTATCAGGAATGAAGATTGCTGGCGAAGCGCCGCGCCCCGGTGCTATTGTCTTTCGCAGTCTCCGGCGCCTGGCGACAGGGCCGCAGACCCAGCACCGCCCACCCGGGCGGCGCGCAACCGGCGCACGATCCAGGAGGCAAGTCCATGAAGAAAATCTCGATACTTGTTGCAACGCTGACGCTGGCCGGCGCCTCGGCCGCGGCCCAGGCCGAGAACGTCGCGATGTCGTTCCTGACCGCCGACGGCGTGGGTAAAAGCGCAGGCACCATTTCACTCAAGCAGACCAAGGCCGGCCTGCAGTTGACCCCCAACCTGACGGGCCTGCCGCCCGGCGAACACGGCTTTCACGTGCACGAAAAAGGCTCGTGCGACCCCGGCATGGTGAACGGCCAGATGGCGCCCGGGGGCGCGGCCGGCGGCCACCTGGACCCGCACGGCACCAAGGCCCACAAGGGCCCTGAGGCCACTGACGGCCACACCGGCGACTTGCCCTTCATCGTCGTGGCCGCCAACGGCACGGCCAAGCAGGCCGTGGTGGCGCCGCACCTGAAGCTGGCCGACGTGAAAAAGCACGCGCTGATGATCCACGTGGGCGGTGACAACTACAGCGACACGCCCCAGCCGCTGGGCGGCGGAGGCGGGCGTCTCGTCTGCGGCGTGGTCAAGTAAAGCGCGTCAAGCCGTGCCGTTGCGTCCGTACAGCAAGTAAGCCGGACGCTCGGCCAGGCGGTCGTAATAGGCGGCCACCGCGGGTAGCGGTGGCCGTTTGTCGTTATCCAGCGGCGTGCTGAACCACCGGTTCACCGACAGGCCCACCGCAATGTCCGCCAGCGTGAAATCATCCCCCGCCACATAGGCGCCGGTCGCTTGCAGGCGCTGTTCCAGGATGCCCATGAAATGCGCCCAGTCCCGGGTCGATGCCGCGATGGCCGCCGGGTCCTGGTGCACGGGCGATTGACGCGCCCGTCCCAGGAAGGCATAGGTCCACGATCGGTTCAGGTCGGTGGCCTGCCAGTCCAGCCACTGGTCGACGCGGGCGCGGCGTTTGGGCTCGGCAGGGTACAGCGCGTCCGTCTTGGCGTATTGTCCGGCCAGGTAGCGGATGATGCTGTTCGATTCCCACAGCACGAAGTCGCCGTCGCGCAGCACGGGCACCATGGCGTTCGGGTTCAGGGCCAGGAAGGCCGGGTCCTGCGTCGCACGAAAGCCCACGCCCCAGTCTTCACGTTCAAACGGCAGGTCCAGTTCGGCGCAGGTCCACAGCACTTTGCGGACATTGATGGAAGAGGCCTTGCCCAGGATGTTCAGCATGTTGGCAGCCGCGCCGCCTGGGCGCGGAGAAATGAGGGATCGGAAAGCCGGCGGCGCAGGGGCCGCCTGGCAGCACCACGCCAGTCTAGCGGCAGGGCAGGCAGGCCGACAGATACAGATCGGCGGATTGATGGGCGCAACAGATGGATGCAACCGATGGACGCAACAGACGGGCGGCTCTTCAAGCCGCCACCGCCTCTGGCTGACGCCGCAGCCGCCGCACGGGCGACGCGAACAGCACCACGAACTGCACCGCAAACCCCACGCTGGACACCCACAGGCAGGCCTCGACCCCCACCCGCGACGCCAGCGCCGCGCCGATCAAGGCGCCCACCGGCCGCGCGCCGAAGGTGGCGGTGACGATCACGGCCGACACGCGGCCCAGCAGCGCATTGGGCGTGACTGCCTGGCGTAGCGTGGTGGTGGCAATCGTCCACAGGATCGGGCCGGCGCCGAACAGGAAAAAGCCCACCGCCGCCCAGGCGCCGGACGGCAGCGCCAGGGTCGACAGCAGGATCAGGCTGGCCGCCAGCGCGCATAGCGGCCCGGCCGCGATCAGCGCGCCGAACGGCAGGCGGGCGGCCAGCCAGGGTGCGGCCAGCGCACCGGCCAGCATGCCCGCGCCGTAGATGCCCAGCGTGGCGCCCACGCCCGCCGCCGTCAGGCCCAGATGCGTGACGGCATACGCCACGTACACGGCCTGCAGCACGAACCAGGCGGTATTGAAGAACACCGCGGTCACCAGCACCGGCCGCAGCAGCGGATGGGCGGCCACGAACGCGGCGCCCTCGGCCAGTTCGCGCCACAGCCGTCGGCGCGGCGCCGTGCGCGGCGGCTCGGCTGGCAGGCCCGCCAGTAGCATGGCGGCCAGCAGCGACAGCGCCGTGGCCAGCCCATAGGCGCTGGACGCACCGATCCAGCCGACCAGCGCGCCGCCCAGGGCCGGCCCCGCCGAAAACGCGGCGCTGCGCGCCAGTTCCAGCCAGCGGTTGGCATTGCCCAGGTCGTGGGCCGGCACCAGCGTCGGCACCAGCGCCGGGGCGGCCACGTTGTAGGCCACCGTGCCAACCGCACCCAGAAAACCCAGCACGGCCAGCCATCCCAGGTTCAATCCGCCCAGCGCCAGCAAGGCCAACAGCCCCAAGAGGCTGGCCGCGCGGGCGCACTCGGCGGCCGTCATCAAGGTGCGGCGCGATATCCGGTCGGCCAGCACGCCGGCCGGCAGCGACAGCAGCAGGAACGGCAGCGTCTGCGCCGTCTGTAGATAACCGGTCTGGGCTGCACTCGCACCCAACGCCAGCACGGCCACCAGCGGCGCGGCGGCCAGGGCGATCTGTTCAGAGAATTGGGCGGCCAGGTTGGACGCGGCGAGACGCCGGAAGGCCGGGGGCAGGGCGGGCACTGTCTCTTATACACATCTCCGAGCCCACGAGACAGGCAGAAAT
>ERZ1032107.134-NODE-134-length-16934-cov-15.569524_pt1 | contig 16934 bp, 16 predicted proteins | sample MGYA00516713_ERZ1032107 | MGnify/ENA primary metagenome ERZ1032107 (study PRJEB33718, sample SAMN03160116) | human skin metagenome | collected 2014-04-10 | study: EMG produced TPA metagenomics assembly of the PRJNA266117 data set (Human skin bacterial metagenome...
CGAGATTTCTGCCTGTCTCGTGGGCTCGGAGATGTGTATAAGAGACAGATGTTTAACCGTGCCGCCACGCCGCCGGGCAAGCACGGAAAACGGGGGCATGCGGCAAGAAGGGCGGGGCGGTCGCCCCAGGCTGATTCAGCGCGCGAGCGCGCGCCGGTCGATCTCGGCGACCGTCTGGGTCAACCAGGCCCGGTGCTCCGGGAAGTCGTCCGGCTGCTCTTCAAACGCCTCGCGCGCCGCCAGGTAGGCCTCGACCTCGCGAAACTGCACCGCGTCGGCCGCTGCCCGCAGCTCGTCCAGCGGCGCATCGGTTTCGTACAGGAAGTCGAAGCGGTCTGCCCAGAAGCCTTGTTCCGTCACGGCCACAATGTCGACCGCTTGCGGGTCTTCGACGCTGAAACGGATGAATTCGCGGCCCGTGTCGGCGCTGCGCAGGGCGTAGACCCGAGTGCCGTCGTCCCATAACGGCACCAGTGCGGGCCCGTCGGGCCGGCGCGCGCCCTGGTCAAGGTAGCGCGGCGGACCCAGGCACGCGTTGCGCAACAACGGATGCACGCAGTCGCCGCTGGCCAGCCGCACCAGCGGCGCCGACGCGCCCAGCGCGCGCAACGCGTCCCCGTGCGTCACGGCTGGACCGCGTACTCGATCGACCCCGCCACCACCGCCGCCAGCCCCGGCGCCTGCGTCAGCTTGTGCAGTGCGTAGGTCTGGGCCGTGGCGATCTTGGCCTGGTGAAAGGCCGGGTCTTCGGCCTGGTGGTCCAGCGACGCCAAGAGCGCGCGCGCCATCTGCCAGCCCGCCAGCACGGTGCCGGCCAGCAGCAGGTAGGGCACGGCCGAGCCGAACACGGCATTGGGATGTGCGGCGGCATTGGCCACCACGAAATCCACCGTGTTGGCCAGCGCCAGGCGGCCCTGGCGCAGCGGCGTCAGCACCAGCCGGGCGGCTGGTTCGCTGCGCGCTTGCAGCGCTTCTTCCGTCTTGCGGATCTCTTCGATCAGCGCCTGCGCCACCGCGCCGCCGTCGCGCAGCGTCTTGCGGCCGACCAGGTCGTTGGCCTGGATGGCGGTGGTGCCTTCGTAGATGGTCAGGATGCGGGCGTCGCGGTAATACTGCGCGGCGCCGGTCTCTTCGATGAAGCCCATGCCGCCGTGCACCTGCACACCCAGGCTGGCCACGTCGATGGACGCCTCGGTGCACCAGCCCTTGACGATCGGCACCAGGAATTCCTGCACCGCCAGGTGGCGGGCGCGGGCGGCCGGGTCGGCGCTGGCGTGGGCCAGGTCGGCGTGGCCGGCGGTGTAGTAGGCCAGCGCACGGCCCGCTTCGGTCAACGCACGCATCGTGCCCAGCATGCGGCGCACGTCGGGGTGGTGGATGATGGTCACGGATTCGCGCGACGACCCGTCCACCGGGCGGCTCTGCACGCGGTCTGCGGCATAGGCCAGCGCGTGCTGGTAGGCGCGGTCGGCCACCGCGATGCCCTGCACGCCCACCGCAAAGCGGGCCGCGTTCATCATGATGAACATGGCGTCCAGCCCGCGGTTTTCCTGGCCCACCAGGTAGCCGATAGCGCCGCCCGCATCGCCGAACTGCAGCGTCGCGGTGGGGCTGGCCTTGATGCCCAGCTTGTGCTCGATCGACACGCAGGTCACATCATTGCGCGCGCCCAGCGTGCCGTCTTCGTTCACCAGGAACTTGGGCACCAGGAACAGTGAAATGCCTTTCACGCCCTCGGGGGCATCGGGCAGGCGCGCCAGCACCAGGTGCACGATGTTCTCGGCCAGGTCGTGTTCGCCGTAGGTAATGAAGATCTTGGTGCCCGAAATCCGGTAGCTGCCGTCGCCCACCGGCTGCGCGCGGCTGCGCAGCAAGGCCAGGTCGGAACCTGCCTGCGGTTCGGTCAGGTTCATCGTGCCGGTCCACTGGCCCGAGATCATCGGGCCGATGTAGCGTTCGCGCAGCTCGGGCGAACCGGCCGTCAGCAGCGCTTCGATCGCGCCGTTGGTCAGCAAGGGGCACAGCGCGAACGACAGGTTGGCCGCGTTCAGCATTTCGGCGCAGGGCGCGCCCAACAGGCCCGGCAGGCCCTGGCCGCCGTATTGCTCGGGATGCGTCATGCCCTGCCAGCCAGCCTCGGCGTACTGGCGAAATGCCTGCTTGAAGCCCGGCGCCGTCGTCACCGCGCCGTCTTTCCAGGCGCTGGGCTCGCGGTCGGCAGGGTGGTTCAGCGGGGCCAGCACATCGGCGGCAAAGGTCGCGGCCTCTTCCAGCACTGCCTGGGCAGTGTCCGGCGTGGCTTCGGCGTATTCGGGCAGCGCCGCCACCTGCGGCAGGCCCGCAAGGTGGTTCAGCACGAACAGCATGTCTTTCACGGGGGCTTGGTACGTCATGGCGTAGCGCTCCTGGCGTGTGGAAGGGGAATCAGGTGGCATCGATCGCGCGGGTGGAACCCACCGCCGCGCGCAGTTCAAACTTCTGGATCTTGCCGGTGGACGTCTTCGGCAGCTCGCCAAAGCGCACCGCGCGCGGCACCTTGAAGCCGGGCAGCAGCAGCTTGCAGTGGGCGATGATCTCTGCCTCGGTCGCGCTGTGCCCGGGTTTGAGTTCGACAAAGGCGCAGGGCGTTTCGCCCCATTTCGGGTCCGGCATCGCCACCACCGCCACCGCGGCCACGGCGGGATGGCGGTACAGCGCGTCCTCGACCTCGATGCTGGAAATATTCTCGCCGCCCGAGATGATGATGTCCTTGCTGCGGTCCTTGATGCGGATATACCCGTCCGGCGTCATCACGCCCAGGTCGCCCGTATGAAACCAGCCGCCGCTGAACGCATCTTCGGTGGCGCGTTCGTTCTTCAGGTAGCCCTTCATGCAGATATTGCCGCGGAACATGATTTCGCCCACGGTCTGCTCGTCGGCCGGCACTTCCTGCATGGTCTCCGGGTCGCGCACCGATACGCCGGCCTGCAGGTGGTAGCGCACCCCCTGGCGGGCGGTCAGCGCGGCCAATTGCTCGTCTTCGAGTGCATCCCAGGCTTCCTGGCGCGCGCAGACGGCGGCGGGGCCGTAGACCTCGGTCAGCCCGTACACGTGCGTCAGTTCAAAGCCGATTTCCTTCATCTTCGCGATCACCGCGGGCGCCGGGGCCGCGCCGGCCACCATCGTGCGCACCGTGTGGTCGATGCCCGCCCGCATCTCGGCCGGCGCATTGGCCAGCGCGCTTTGCACGATGGGCGCGCCGCAGTAGTGCGTCACGCCTTCGCTGCGGATCAGGTCGAACACCGTCTTCGGATCGAACTTGCGCAGGCAGACATTGACCCCCGCGCGCGCCGCCACCGTCCAGGCGAAGCACCAGCCGTTGCAGTGAAACAGCGGCAGCGTCCACAGATACACCGGGTGCTTGGGCATATCCCATTCCAGGATATTGCTCACCGCGTTCAGGTAAGCGCCGCGGTAGTGGTAGACCACGCCCTTGGGGTCGCCCGTCGTGCCCGACGTGTAGTTCAACGCAATCGCATCCCACTCGTCTGCCGGCGGCTGCCAGTCGAAGCGGGCAGGGGCCGCCGCCAGGAAATCCTCGTAATCCGTCGCGCCCGGCAAGGTGGCCGGCGCGCTGTCCAGGTCGTGCACCGAAATCACCGTCAGGTTCGGAAATTCTGCGCGGGCGCGCTGCGCCACGTCGGCGTATTCGGTGTCCACGATCAGCGCCCGGGCCTCACCGTGACCCAGCATGAACAGCACGCTGGGGGTGTCCAGCCGGGTATTCAGGGTGTTGAGCACCGCGCCCAGCATGGGCACCCCGAAATGCGCCTCGACCATGGCGGGAATATTGGGTAGCATCACTGCCACCGTGTCGCCGCGGCCAATGCCGGCCGCCGCCAGCGCCCCGGCCAGGCGCTGCGCGCGCTCATAGGTCTGGGCCCAGGTGCGCCGCACCTTGCCGTGCACCACCGCCAATCGCTGGCCGTACACTTGCGCCGCTCGCGCAATGAAATCCACCGGGGTCAGCGGCTCATAGTTGGCGTCCCGGCGCGCCAGGCCGTGTTCGAACATGCTGCTCATCGTTGTCTCCTGTCGGGCGCATGGTGCGCCCGGATAGCCTGTGTGCGGAAAGCGTGATCGGAATCGCGGATCTTGCTGTCCGCGTGGGGCCGCTCGCTTGCTGGGTTCGCGTGCTGCATCCGCTTGCTGTATTCCGCTGCTTGCGAGTAGCGTATCCGTCGCCGGAGAAACCTGTCTGTCGCCTGCATGACAGACCTTCCGCGCACGTGCCAACTGCTAGTTTTACACGGTTCTTTCCATGTCCGATGTTTCAAACGCTGTTTCCGCCAACGCGCTTGCCGAGCTGTTCGGCGCCTGTGCCTGGTTCGGCGCGCTGGATGCTCAGCATCAGGCCCTGGTCCTGGCCACGTCGCGTGCCGACCATGTCGCCAGCGGCGCCTGGATCGCGCGCCGCAACGCGCCGTCGGACTACTGGCTGGGCGTGCATGCCGGCCTGCTGAAGCTGGCCATCTATAACGAATCCGGGCGCAGCTGCACGTTCTCCGGCGTACCGCCGGGCGGCTGGTTCGGCGAGGGCAGCGTCATCAAGCGCGAACTGCGCAAATACGACGTCGTCGCGATCCAGCCGTCGCTGGTCCTGCAGGTGCCGGTCGATACCTTCCATGCGCTGCTGTCGGCCAGCCTGCCGTTCTCGCACTTCGTGATCGGGCAATTGAACAACCGGATGGGGGAATTCATCGCCTCGATCCAGAATCATCGCCTGCTGGACGCCGATGCCCGCGTGGCGCAATCCCTGGCGCAGCTGTTCAACCCGCAGCTGTATCCGTCCACCGACCTGACGCTGGCGATCTCGCAGGAAGAATTGGGATACCTGACCGGCCTGTCGCGCCAGCGGGTGAACCAGGCGTTGCAGGCGCTGGCGGACCAGGGGATTCTGGGGCTGGCCTACAACCAGATCCAGGTGCTGGACCTGGGGCGGTTAAGGCTGTTCGGGGCGGATCAGCTTTGAGCGTAGCGCCCCTGCGCCGGCAGCGAAGGGGCCTTGAACCTGGATGCCGCTACAGGAATTTGCGGATCATGAAACTCACCAGCAGGGACAGGCCCGCGCACAGCCCAAGCGTGCCGGCATAGCAGATCAGCCAGATCCGTTGCGCTTCATCACGCGGGTCGCGGGCGTCCTGTCGCTTCGCGGACCGGCCGAGCCGTTGAATCAGCGCCACCAGCCCGCCCACCAGCACAAAGCCGCCAACCAGGGCAAGCAGCATCAGCAACTCGACCAGGCGGAACGACACGGCGCCGAAACCGCTGTCTTGCAGCCAGGCAGACAGGCGGGTCAGGTGCGACAGCGGCCCGAACACCAAAACCAGCAACGCGGCGCCTGCCACGAGCAGGATCAGGCGAACCGAGGCCACCGCCCGCGAAGGCTTGGGCGGGGGCACGTCCATTTGTCCGGAAGGCGTGTCGGTCGCCGATTTGAATTGAAGGCCATATTGATGGCGAAAGCTGCGGTGTTGAATCCAGGGCAGGGCAACCAAGGCAACGCCCAGCACCATCAGCTGATTCAACACGTCCTCGGCCGTAAACCCGGCGTCCGGCCAATAGCGGTTGACCAGGATCAGCGACCCCAGGAAAAGCCCCAGGAACAGGGCCACGATCACGGGGACGACGCATAGCGCAAGCAGCATTGCCCGGGTTTGGGGTTTCACCATGTTGAGCGGTCTAGTGCAAATGTCATCAGCGAATCCAGCGTGATCGACTGCAAGAAGCCGTGAAGGCGATCAAGCCGGGCGGTGGTAGACCGCCTCGACGTTGTAGCCGTCGGGGTCCAGGATGAAGGCGCCGTAATAATGCGGGTGATATTGCGGACGAAGGCCGGGCGCGCCGTTGTCCCTGCCGCCGGCTTCCAGCGCCGCCCGATGAAAGGCATCGACCTCGGCACGGCTGCGGGCCCGAAAGGCCACATGCACGCGCGGGGTGCTGGGCGTGCCGGGATGAATCCAGAATTCACCGCCCGGGTCGCCGGACTCGTCCGGCTCGCACACGCCAAAGCCCATGCCGGTAGGCGATACCTTGCGTGGCACATATCCGATCGCCGCAAGCGCGCTCAGGTAAAACGCCCGACTGCGCTCGAAGTCGCTCACGTTGATTTCGACATGGTCAAGCATTCGCAGCTCCTTGAGAGAGTGTGGGGAAACCCCGGCCGGTCAGCATAGGCTAAGGAGCTGAACAGGAACGCTTCGATTTGCAACCCGCGGGCGGGGCCAGGCTAGGGTTCCAGCAACGGCCAAACCTCGACCACCCCCTGCGCCACCGCACACGGGGTGCGCGACACCAGCGCTATCGCCTCGGCCAGGTCGGCCGCCTCGATGATGGCAAAGCCCGCTACCGGCAAGGCTGATGTCATGTAGGGCGCAGCGATCGTTTCCACCCCCGCTGCGTCGTGGTTGCGTACCTGCACCGGGGCGCCGGCAATGCCCATCAAGACGCCTTGTTGCCGCAAATTGGCATCGTGCGCATGGGCGGCATCGCGCAGGGGAGCGGCGGTGCGGTCGTAGCCGGCCTGGTCTCCGTAGCCGATCGTGATGAACTTGGGCATGCGGGTCTCCTGAAATTGCGGGGGGGGCCGGCGTGGCAGCTAGCGCGCCGTGGCCTCCCATTGCACATGTTCAATGCGGTTGCGGCCGTTGTCCTTGGCCACATACAACTGTTGGTCCACGGTCTTGATGAAGGCATCCCGCGTGGCGTTGCCGTCAGGAATCAGGGTGCCCGCGCCCATGCTCACCGTGACGCGCCGGCCATGGGGCGACAGTGCATGCATGATGGCTTTCTTTTCCAGCAGGCGCTGGCAGCGTTCGGCCACCTTCAGGGCGGTCGCGGCATCGGCCTCGGGCAGCAGCACCACGAATTCCTCACCGCCGTAGCGCGCCACCAGATCGCGCGGGCCATCCAGCGCCAGGCTCAGCGTCTGGGCGATATCCACCAGGCATTTGTCACCCTGGGTGTGGCCGTACAAGTCGTTGTACTGCTTGAAGAAATCCACGTCGAGCAGCAAGATGGACAGCGGTTGGCGTTCTTTGCCGGCCCGTTCCCATTCCAGTTCGAAACTGCTGTCAAAGCGGCGCCGGTTGGCAATATTGGTCAAGCCGTCCTTGAACGACAGGGCTTCCAGCTCTTTTTGCAGGCTCAGCAACTGTTCTTCGGTCTTCTTGCGTTCGGTAATGTCGAACATGAAGCCGATCAACGCCTGCACCTCGCCTTGCTCATTGCGCATCACATGGACGACGTCGCGAATCCAGACGTAGCCGTTGTCTTTGGTCAGGGCGCGGTAGTCGGCTTCATGGTCGACGCCCGCCTGGGATTGCGAAACGCAGAAATTGACCACGTATTCGCGGTCTTCGGGGTGCATGCGCATGGCCCAGTCTTCGACGCTGACCCAGCTGTCGACGCTCCAGCCCAGCAATGCCTCGATCTGGGGGCCGATATAGGCGAATTTCATGGACGCCCAATCGATTTTCCAGGGAATCGCCTTGGTCGACTCCAGCAGGGTCTTGTATACCGCGTTGTCATTCAAAAGCGTGCTTGCGTCGGCCATGCCCCATCCGTCCTCGATCCACGTGAGTAATCACTGTAGCCTGAAGCTATTGACCAGGGAATGACGGAATGATCGTTTCCGGCCGATGGCTGACGGTAGCGATTTCGCGTGGTTACGCGCGCAATGCGTGCAGGGTTCGCGTCAAGACTCGCAGACCCAGCCCAACGGCTCGTGTTGCGCGGAAAACTGCAGCGACGGCCAGTAGCCGTCCATGAACCAGGCATCGTCAAGCGGCGCCAGGTGCATGACATAGCCGCCATCAGCGGCCAGCACCAGGTCGGACGGCGCAAAGCCTTGCAGGAAGGTGTCCGGCGGCGCGTCCGGGTCGGCGGGTTCGCGGCCGGCTTCCCATAGGTAGCGCAGCGCCGCGTCGGTGCGCACGGGCAGGGTATCGGCGATGCGTGCGGCCTGTTCGAGCAGCGGCGCCGCCGATTGCGGGTCTGGCGCCAGCAGCACCAATCGAAGGCGGCCGCCGTGGGCCGCCGTGCAGTCCCGCCAGGTTTCCTGGGCGGCAATGCCGTCGTGCGTGCAGGGCTGCATGGCCGTCTGGCCGGCGTTCGAGCGATCGGTGTCCGTCATCGGGTTGTTCCTGCAAGGTCAGGGCGCCAGCCCGAATTCCTGCCTGCGGTCGAACAGGAACAGGCCATCTTCGTCCCACCCGGACGACCAGCCGCCCAGCCACAAGCGCATGGCGGCCACGGTGGGGTCATCGGCCGGCGCGGTCAAGCGGCTGCACAGCGGCCAGACGATCCAGCTGGAAACGTCATAGGTGGTGGCCAGGCGGTACAGCGGCTCGGATAGAAAATGGTACGCCGCGGCCCCCGCCTCACCGGTTTCGCTTTCCGCCATGTCATCCATCGCATCGCGCACGTCGACAAAGGGCGATTCGGCACGGGAATAGGCGTCGTTCAAGGACACCGCCGGGCGGGCCAGTATGCGCACCGGGGCGGCAGGGTCGGGCGTGTCGAAACCCGCCCGCCGGGTGATATCCACGCCTTGGCGCAAGATCGTCGTGGCCTGGTCGGCATCGATGGCCTGGGCCGGGGTCGACAGATAATCTTCGATGCGGGCCAGCATTTGATCGCCGCGGGGCAGGATCGCGAAGGCCCGTTTGCGGGCGTCTGCGCCGCTGGGCCAGTCGGCGGACCAGAAATTGAACAGCAGGCGAAAGTCATGGTCCAGGTCGGGCAGGGGATCAGGCACGCCTTTGTCGTCGGCCACCTCGTCCGGGTGATCGTCGCAGGTATCCAGGATCTGATGCCAGTGTCGCTGCCATGCCAGGGGATCCTGCGGGACGGGCGTGTCCGCAGGCGGCGTTGGATTCGGCTTGCCCTCAAAGGAATTCACTGCGACCTCCGCGAAATATCGTCGAGAGATTATCGCTTGCCGGCATGCGCCGTGGCTGCCGGTGCATGTCGCCAGCTTCGGCCTCGCTGAACCCGCTTGACCTTCCCAGCGTAGCCATCATTACGCTGGCGATCTTGTTTCGATCAGACTCGCCAGGGGCGACACCATGCCGAAAATCACCGTTCTTCCCCATCCCGACCTCGCGCCCGCCGGCGCCGTGCTGGACGTGCCGACAGGCATGTCGCTGTGCGAGGCCTTGCTCGATCACGGCATTCCGATCGAGCACGCCTGCGAGCAAAGCCGCGCCTGCACGACGTGTCACTGCATCGTTCGCCAGGGGTTCGACACGCTCAATACCGTGGAAGAGACCGAAGAAGACCTGCTGGACCGCGCGTGGGGCGTCGAGCCGCAGTCACGCCTGAGCTGCCAGGCCGTCGTGGGGGCAGAGGACCTGACCATCGATATCCCGAAGTACACGGTCAATCACGCCAGGGAGACCTGAGCGGCGCAGGCAGGCAAGCGTCTGCAATAACAGGCGGATCCACACGCCGCAACGGCCGTGAAAAATGTTTGAAAATGTTTTCCGGCTGGGATTCGAGCGGCTTGAAATTGTAGTCTGGCAAGATATTGGCTTGCCGCCGGGGTTCGTGCGGCCGGATTCATCTTGTTCGTAGAGGAGATTTCTTAGTGGTTCTATCCGCAACGATAGTATCGATCGCTTTCCCGTTTCGCCAATATGCCGCCAGCCTGTGGCGGCGCAGGCGAGGCAGGCCGTGGCTGGCGCTGGTGATGGCGATGATGCTCAGTTGCGTGGCTTTATCCTGGCAGCCGGATGCCAGGGCGGCAACACCACTGCTGCCGGCCGCGGCGGCGGCAGCGCCTGCCGACACCGCTTCCCCCAGCGCGTTATCCCCCGCCGCGCTGGCCGACCTGCTGGACAATCCCGACGCGCGCAAGGCCCTGGTGGATGCGCTGCGTGCGCAGGCGGCCGGGGCGGATCCGGCCGCCGCGCGCGCGGCGGCCTCGCAAGCACCGCCCGCGCAGGCAACGCCCGGGTTGCAGGAGCGCATGGCCGATGACGTGCAGCGCTTCCTGACCGGCGTGGCTACCGACATGGGGCAAGGCGTGGAAGACATGGTGGCGCTGGCCTCGGGGCGCAGCCTGCGCATGGACAGCGGCACGGCGGGCCATGCCTTGATGCCGCTGCTGATGGCGGCGGTGGCCACGATCATCGCCTTCCTTCTGTTGCGCCTGATCGCGATGCGCATCTACACGCGCATTGACCATTGGGTGGCGGAACACGGCAGCAAGCCGGTCGCCCCGTCCGCGCGCGGCACGCCATTGCCCATCCGGGTGCTGGGCCGGCGGGCGGGCGCAATCATCGGGGCCCTGGCGATCGACGTGGGTGTCGTGGTGCTGGCGGCGATGGCCGGCGGCGCGGCGGCCCTGTGGGGCACGCCCGGGCGCGGCTCGCTGGACACGCTGGCCGCCGTATTCCTGCGCGCCTTCGTGTCGGTCGAGATCATCAAGGTGGTGATCCGCACGGTGTTCGCGGTGCGGCACCCGCACCTGCGGCTCTTGCCGATGGCCGACGAATCCGCCAGGTTCTGGAATGGCTGGCTGGTGCGCATCGTGGCGGCGGCCGGGTACGGCACGCTGCTGATCGATCCGGTGATGTCGGCCACGCTGTCGCCGGCGCTGGGCCGGCTGGCGGGCATGGTCATCATGCTGGCGGTCTATGTTTACGCCGTGCGCACCATCTGGCAGAACCGTCAGGCCGTGCGCGAGCATCTCGACCGCCGCGCCGCGGGGGCCGCCACGTTCCTGGGGGCGCGGCTGCATTTCCTGTCGCGCATATGGCATGTGCTGGGCATTGGCTACTTCACCATTTTGCTGGTGGTCAGCCAGGTCGATCCGACCAATGCCTTGCCTTTCATGGCCCGCGCCACGGCGCAGACGCTCCTGGTGATCGGGGTGAGCAGCCTCTTGATCGTGCTGCTGAACGCCTTTCTGGCCAAACCCATTCGTTTGTCCGACGACCTGCGCCAGCGCCTGCCGTTGCTGGAAGCGCGCGTCAATGCCTACGTGCCGGCCATCCTGAAGCTGGTCGGCTGGATCATCCGCATCGTGGCGGTGCTGCTGATCCTGGACGCCTGGCGCGCCTTTGACCTGTCGCGCTGGCTGGCGTCGGACGCCGGGGGCGCGGCGATCAAGGTGACGCTCAATATCGTCATCGTGCTGTTGATCGCGGCGCTGGCCTGGACCGTGATCGCCAGCATCATCGAGCATCGCCTGAGCCAGCGGGAAGGGCGGGGCATGCCCAGCGCGCGTGAACGCACGCTCCTGGCGCTGTTTCGCAATGCAGCGCTGATCGTCATCGTGACGATGACGCTGATGGTGCTGCTGTCGCAGATCGGCATCGACGTCGGCCCGCTGATTGCCGGCGCCGGCGTGGTCGGCCTGGCAATCGGCTTCGGCGCACAGAAGCTGGTGCAGGACATCATCACCGGGGTGTTCATCCAGCTGGAAAACGGCATGAACGAGAACGACGTGGTGCAGGTCGCGGGCGTGTTCGGCACGGTCGAGAAGATGACGATACGGTCCGTGGGCATACGCACGCTGGACGGCGGCTACCACCTGGTGCCGTTTTCGTCGGTGGACGTGGTGGCCAACCACATGCGCGACTTCTCGTACCACCTGGGCGAATACACCATCGCGCACCGCGAAAGCGTGGACGACGCCATCGAGCATCTGCGTGCGGCGTTTGCCGAGCTGATGACCGATTCGGTGCTGGGGCCCGAGATCCTGGAAGAGATGACGGTGGCCGGGGTCACGGCCGTCAACGACAAGGGCGTGACCATCCGCATCCTGATCAAGACCACGCCGGGCATGCAGTGGGCGGTGCAGCGCGGCTACAACCGCTTGCTCAAGAAGCACTTCGACGCCGCCGGCATCGAGCTGCCGTACCCGCACACGGTCGTGTACTTCGGGCAGGACAAGCGCGGCTACGCGCCGCCGGCCAATGTGGCCATGCAGGCCGAACGGCCCGACGAGGGTGACAACGCCCGGGCGGCGGGACACACCCGCCGTCCCCTGGTGTCGGAATCCAGCACCGACGATTCGGCCGAGGTGCTGGGCAATGAGCTCGAAGCGCGTCAGGAAGCCGAAGACGAGGCACCGCGCACGTAGCGGTGAAGCGGACAGGAGCGGGTTTCAGGGCAGCCTTGGATGGCTTGGCTGCCAGGGAACCCGCCACTTACGCCATGATGGCCGGTTCAGTGGGTTGGGGGGGAACGCCGTAAGGGACGTCGGCCCATTCGATTCGGTTGCGTCCCGCCGCCTTGCCGCGGTAGAGCGCGGAATCGGCTTGTCGCAGCGCATCTTCCAGCCCCTGCACGCCATGGAAGTGGGGCGATATCCCGATGGTGACGGTGCAACGCAACGATTGGTCGGCCCCCGCCACCTTGATGGCCTGGCTTTCAATGTTGGCACGCAGGCGCTCGGCCAGGAACGTGACGCCTTGCGTGTCGGCGTTCAGGAAGATGGCCACGAATTCCTCTCCGCCGATACGACCTGTCAGGTCGCCGCGACGCACGGTGGCGCGCAGCAGGTCGGCCACCTGGCAGATGACCTCATCCCCGGCCTGGTGGCCGTAGGTATCGTTGATGCGCTTGAAATGATCCACATCCAGCAGCAGCAGGCAGGCCGGCGCGGCCTGTCGCGCGTTGAAGTACTGCTTCAGCGCATCCGCCAGCCCTCGGCGATTGAGCAGGTTCGTCATGGGGTCGCGCGCCGCGATATTGCGCAGGCTGTCCGTCAGCCGCCGCAGCACCAGCCAGACGATGGCGGGCGGCACGATGGTGGCCAGGGTGGACATGTAGATGTAGAAGATCATCTGGAAGCGGCTGTCCATGTGCAGCGCGTCCAGGCCATCGTCCACGATCTTCATGAATTTCAGCGCGTTCAGGACACAGATGCCGCCGATCAGCAGCGAGAAAAAGATCATTTCTCCGTACAGGTCTTTGGCAAACGTGCGCACGCCGTAGATCACGGTCAGGGTCATGGCAAAGAACAGCACGGTCGCCATCGCCGCCAGCATGGCGTAGCGGGCGGCGGGGCCGGCGCTTGCTTGCACCCACCATTGCGCCAGGCCATAGGCCACGGCAAAGGCGATCAATGGCCGCCACAGGGGAACCTGGCGCCCAAAGAAGCGCATGGCACCCAGCCAGTACGCAATCGGAGCGGCCAGCGTAAGAATATGGTTGATGACGCTCATCAGGCTCCAGGCCGGGCCGCCTTCCAGCAATTGCAGGATGTAGGCCGACGCCAGCAACAGGTTGCCCACGGCAAAATAATCCATCCCCATCCGGTTGCCGGGCAGGCGACGGCTGATCAACAAGAACATGCCGGAAAAGCACAACAGGTGTGCACACAGCATGGCAACGAGGGTGGAGGCAACCATAACGGGGATGGGGTAGAGGGGACGCGGAATTCCGGCTTGGGCGCTGGCTAGCGGCCGTGCATTACCAGACTTTCCACCAGGGTTTGCGGGGCGAGGGCGTATCCGGGGGCGGCATATGTTCGGGCGCCGCACCGGGTTCAAAGACCCACGTGCCGGACGGGTCCGTGATGACCTGTATTTCCTGACGAAAATCCGCCAGCTTGGCGAAGAAATCCTTCGCTTCTTCCGGAATGGGCGACGTCACGCCCAGCGGCTCGTCCGGTCTCAGTGTCGCGAGCTTGATTTCGGCTCGGCCTGCGAACGTGTAGCCGGGCAGGTCGCCGTCCGACTCGTGAAGGGGCGGAACGAATCCGATCTGCCTGAAAAGCGCGAAGGTCTGCTCGACATCGGGTTCGACAAAACCGGTATCGTCGCCGTCATCCGATAGGTGGGTCATGGGAAGTCTCTTCGATGAATGGCCGTATCACTCGCCTTGCAACGCGCGCCGCAGCGCGGCCCGGGCCAGGATGCGGGTGGAATCCAGCGTCGGCAGCGCGCAGTTGCCGTCGTTCAGCACCAGTGGCAGTTCGGTGCAGCCCAGCACGACCGCGTCGCAACCGGCGTCGCGCAGCCGCGTCACCACGCCTTGCAGCAACGCGACCGACGCCGGCCGGAAATCGCCATAGACCAGTTCGTCCATGATGATCCGCGCGAGCAGGTCGCGGTCGGATTCCGGCGGACGCACGCATTCCAGGCCCTGGGCCGCCAGCTTGTCGGGATAGACGGGGCTGTCCACCAGCCAGCGCGTGCCGGTGATGCCGATGCGGCAAAAGCCGCGTTGGGCGGCTTCCAAGGCGACTTCTTCGGCGATGTGCAGCCAGGGCAGGGGCGATTGCGGCAGCACGTGGCCCAGCGCCTGGTGAATGGTGTTGTCAGGGCAGATCAGGAAGTCGGCCCCTGCGCGCGCCAGCTTGCCGGCCGACGACAGCATCAGCGCGCCCACGCCGGCCAGGTCGCCCTGGTTGAGGCACACGACATAGTCGGCCAGCGAATGGGTGTGCAGCGAGACCTCGGGGTGGGCGTGCGGACCCAGTACCTGCGCGCCTTCGGCGCAGATTGTGCGATAGCACAGCGCGGCGCCTTCGGCCGAACAGGCGACGATGCCGATGTGCAGGGGTGGGCGGGACGTCATGCGAGGCTTCTCCTTGCGTATGCGGTCTGCGCCAGGCGGCGGCGCTACGATGGCGCGCCAGGCAGGCGCTGCCGCGGTGTTACTCAACCGTGCTCTTGGTCAGCGCCCGCACATGCCGGGCGATGCCGCGGAACTGTTCAGCCATGGCGTCCTGCTGCGCCTGCGGCAGCCGCGACAGGAACAGCTCGTCAATCGCGGGCCCGTAGATCTTCCACATCTTGCGCCGCAGCGCCAGGCCTTCAGGCGTGATGCGGGCGTAGGTGGCGCGGCGGTCTTCGTCGCTGCGGAACCGTTCGACCAGCCCGGCGGCTTCGATCCGGTCCATCAGCCGCGTCAGGTTGTAGCGCGCGATGACCATGCGTTCGGCCATCTCGAACATGCGGGCGGTGCCCTGCGGCGCGCGTTCCAGCGCCCACAGCGCGTCGTACCACGCGAGCGGCGGCAGGTCGGCGGCGGACAGTCTTTTTTCGATCTCTTCCACCACCAGCGCATGCGCGGTCAGAAAGAGGCTCCACGCGTCGGGCTTGCCCGTGGCCATGCGGTCGTTCCTTGTCTGGAGATTTTGCTGCCGCGATTGTAGAGGCGGCAGCCGACAAAACCGCCAACAGTTGCACTTGCAATTGTTCGGGAACCTTCATACGATTGCAATTGCACATTATGCAAATGCAATTCACGATATGAAATGAAGGCGCCGGTGCTTTCCGTCCAGGCGCCGCTTTCCCCAAAGGAGCAAGCCATGGAAACCGAGATCGACCCTATCGACGCCGACCCGCAGGAAACTCGGGAATGGCTGGACGCCATGCAGGCCGTGCTGGCGCACGAAGGCCTGCCGCGCACGCACTACCTGCTGGACCAGCTGATCAACCAGGACCGCGAGCGCCTGGGCGGCTATGCCGCGCCGGGCGCCACGCCGTACGTGAATACCATCGGCGTGGCGGGGCAGGCGCCGTTTCCGGGCGATGTGGGCATCGAATCGCGCCTGGACGCCTACCTGCGCTGGAACGCGATGGCCATGGTGCTGCGCGCCGGCAAGACCTCGGGCGTGGGCGGGCACATCGCCACCTACGCGTCGGCAACCACCCTGTATGAAACCGGCTATCGCCACTTTTTCCGCGCGGCCACGCCGGACTACCTGGGTGACATGCTGTACATCCAGGGGCATTCGGCCCCGGGCATTTACGCGCGTGCCTATCTGGAAGGGCGCATCTCGGAAGACGAGCTGGATCGCTTTCGGCGCGAGATCGGCGGCGGCGGGCTGGCCTCGTATCCGCACCCGCGTACCATGCCGGGCTTCTGGCAGTTCCCGACGGTGTCGATGGGGCTGGGGCCGCTGATGGCGGCCTACCAGGCGCGGTACATGCGCTACCTGGAAGACCGCGAACTGATTCCCGCGCAAGACCGCCGGGTGTGGGGCTTTCTGGGCGATGGCGAACAGGACCAGCCCGAAACGCTGGCGGCCGTGGCGATGGCCGGGCGCGAGAAGCTGGACAACCTGATCTTCGTGGTCAATTGCAACCTGCAGCGGCTGGACGGCCCGGTGCGCGGCAACGCCAAGATCATCCAGGAACTGGAAAGCGTCTATCGCGGCGCGGGCTGGAACGTGATCAAGGTGGTGTGGGGCGGCGGCTGGGACGCGCTGCTGGCGCAGGACCACGACGGCCGGCTGCGCCGCCGCATGATGCAATGCGTGGATGGCGAATACCAGGTGTTCAAGGCGCGCGGGGGCGCCTATGTGCGCGAGCATTTCTTCGGCGCGGACCCGGTGCTGCTCGAACGCGTGGCGCACCTGTCCGACGACGAGATCGGCGCGCTGAACCGGGGCGGGCACGACCCGGTCAAGGTGCATGCGGCCTACGCCCAGGCGCTGGCGCACCGCGGCCAGCCTACCGTGATCCTGGCCAAGACGGTGAAGGGCTACGGCATGGGCGCGGCGGGCGAGGCGGCCAATACCAACCACCAGCAAAAGAAGATGGCCGACCCCGCGGTGCGGGCGTTTCGGGATCGCTTCGGCATTCCGGTGGCCGACGAGCGGCTGGCCGAGATTCCGTACATCAAGCCGGCGCCCGGCAGCGCCGAGCAGGCCTATTTCGACGCGGGTATCCAGCGCGCGGGCGGCCATCTGCCGCGCAGGCCCGCCGGCCCGGGGCAGCAGGCCATGCCGGCGCTGGCCGCGTTTGCCGCGCACCTGAAGGGCAGCGACGGGCGCGAGTTTTCCACGACCATGGCCTTCGTGCGCATCCTGGCGCAGCTGCTGAAGGACCCGGACATCGGCGCCAAGGTGGTGCCGATCGTGCCCGACGAATCGCGCACCTTCGGCATGGACGGCATGTTCCGCCAGGTGGGCATCTATTCGCACGTGG
>ERZ1032107.135-NODE-135-length-16929-cov-13.260934_pt1 | contig 16929 bp, 18 predicted proteins | sample MGYA00516713_ERZ1032107 | MGnify/ENA primary metagenome ERZ1032107 (study PRJEB33718, sample SAMN03160116) | human skin metagenome | collected 2014-04-10 | study: EMG produced TPA metagenomics assembly of the PRJNA266117 data set (Human skin bacterial metagenome...
CCGCGTGCGTGGCGGTATCGGCAAAACGCACGGTGCTGGTGCGCACCACCGGCACGTTCACCGGCCCGGCCCCGCCAGTCAGGTCGGGGCTGCCGGCGTGCACCAGGCGGGTCTGCACGTGGGCTTGGTCCAGGCCGCTCATGCGCGCTGCTCCTGGCCGGGCTTCATCTGGGTGGCGTTGTAGTTCACGATCTCGCCGGTGGTCAGGTCGATGCCGATGCGGCCCGACAGGGTTTCCAGCGGTTGGCCATACAGGTGAAAGTGCAGCGTCGGTTCGTCGCCGGTCACGTGGATGCTGTGGATGTCGTCCGGCAGGAACGACACCGGCTGGCCCGGCTGCACCACCACTTCACGCACCTGTTCCAGCGTGGCGCGGCCGGCCTGCGAGCCATCGTCGCTGCGGCGATAGACGCGGTTCAGCTCCTGCCCCGACAGCGCCACGATGGCCGCCCAGGTGGTGTGGTTGTGCGGCAAGGTGGTCTTGCCGGGATTGATCGAATTCAGGTACAGCGCCGGTTCGCCCGCGCCGTCGTCCGGGTTCAGCCGATAGCGGGTGGACGCGCCCACGCCCTGCCCCGGCGCGGGCGGCGGAAAGTCGGTCGCGGGAAACAGCGCCCGCTGCTCGGCCAGTTGTTCCAGGCGTTCGGTGACGCGGGCCAGCAGGTCTCGGGTCAGCGGTGCGGCGGCCAGCAGGCCCCGGATATCGACCAGGGCGTCCTGCACCTGGCGGCGGCGTTCTTGGGAAACGGAAGTCTCGGTGGTCATGGCGGTTCTCCGGAAGGTCGGAAAAAAGGTCACACTGCAAGACGCAGCGGATCAAAGGTCAGGTAGGCGTCGATCGGGTCGGGCTGCCCGCGCCGTGCGGGCGGCTCGGCCGACGTGCGTTGCAGGAACGCGCGGGTGCGTTCGCTGTCGGGATGGCTGAAGATGCGGGCCGGCGGGCCGTGTTCCACGATGCGGCCGGCCTCGGTGAAATACACGGTGTCGCTGACTTCCTGCGCAAAGCGCATTTCGTGCGTCACCAGCACGCAGGTCAGGCCGTCGTTGACCAGGTCGCGGATCACGGTCAGCACCTCGCCAACCATTTCCGGGTCCAGCGCCGAGGTCACCTCGTCGAACAGGATCAGCTCGGGGCGCAGCGCCAGCGCCCGGGCGATCGCCACGCGCTGCTGCTGGCCGCCCGACAGTTCGCCGGGATAGGCGTTTTCCTTGTGGTCCATGCGCACCTTGGCCAGCAGTTCGCGCGCCAGCGCCTGCGCCTGGGCGCGCGGCTGGCCATTGACCTTGATGGGCGAGATCACCAGGTTTTCCAGCACGCTCAGGTGCGGAAACAGGTTGTATTGCTGGAACACGAAGCCGACCCGCTTGCGCAACGCGATCAGTTCGCTTTCGGATTTCAGGGCGTCCACCCGGACGCCGCCCACCTCGATTTCGCCGCGTTGCGGGCGCAGCAGGCCGGTGATGCAGCGCAGGATGGTGGACTTGCCCGAGCCCGACGGCCCGATGATGGAAACGGCGTTGCCCGCCCGCACTTCGACGTCGATGCCCTTCAGGACCTCGGTCTGGCCAAAGGCCAGGTGCACGTCCCGCAAGCGGACCAGCGGGGTGTCGGCGGCGGCGCGCGCGCCGGTGTCAGTGGTGCGCATAGCGTCGCTCCAGGTAGCGCGTCCAGCGCGAGATGGGATAGCAATAGGCGAAAAACAGCGCCAATAGCGTGAAATAGACCAGCACGGTGAAGTCGCTGCGCGCCACGGTGTTGCTGGCCACCGTGGCCGTGTCGACCAGGTCGTGCACCCCCACCAGCGAGGCCAGCGAGGTGCTCATGGTGATGCTGGCGTACAGGTTCATCCACGACGGCAGCATGCGCCGCACGCACTGCGGCAACACGATCATGCGCAGCACCTGGGTGCGGCGAAACGCCAGCGACTGCGCCGCTTCCCATTGCGCCTCGGGAATCGACTGGATCGCGCCGCGAAAGATCTCGGCCACGTTGGCGCTGGCCGGCAGGCCCAATCCGATGACGACCTTGATCCAATCGGGAAACGGCAGGTTCCAGCGCCCCAGGTTCAGCTCGAACGGAAACACGTAGGTCGTGAAATACACCAGCACCAGGATCGGCGCGTTGCGAAACGCCAGCACATAGACGCGCGTCAGGCGCCGCAACAGCGCCGACGGCGACAAGGACAGCGCGCCGATCACCAGGCCCAGTGCGGTACCCAGCGCCATCGCCAGCACGCTGATCTGCACGTTCATGCCCAGCCCGCGCAGCAGCGCCGGCGACCATTGCCACAAAAAGCGTACCGCCGCGGGCGTGGTGTCCGTCAGCGCCCATCCGGCGCCCAGCGCAACCAGCGCCAGGAGCAGCACGAACCACGGATCGCGCAGCAGTGCGCCCGGCCCGAAACCGCCCGCGCGGCGGGACGCCTGCGCATTCAATGCCAGATCATTGGCCATAACCAGGCATCCTCAAACGGGTTTCCAGCCAGCGTCCGCCCACGCTCACCAGCCAGGTGAGCAGGCCGAAATACAGCAGGATCAAGAGCAGCAGTTCCAGCACGTTGTCGCGGTGCGACCAGATCATGATCGATTCATACGTCACGTCGCCTACCGCGATGGCCGATGCAATCGCGGTCATCTTCACCAGGTCCACCAGGTTGTTGACCAGCGCCGGCAACGCAAAGCGCAGCGCCAGCGGCAACTGCACCTGCGCCAGGATCTGGCGCCGCGAGAACGCCAGCGACCGCGCGGCCTCCAGCGTCACGGACGGCACGGCCTCGATCCCTGCGCGCAGGGCCTCGGCGTGGAACACGCCCTTGTGCAGCGCCACCACGATCACCACCCACATGAAAGGCGTGATCGGACTGCCGCCGCCCAGCTTCTGCGTGATCAGCATGTTCAGCACCAGGAAGGCGCAGTACAGCTGCACCAGCGTGGGCGTGTTGCGGGTCAGTTCCACAAACGCCTGCAACGGCCGCGCCAGCCAGGCCCGGCCACTGGTCAGCCCGGCGGCGATCAGCACGCCGAACGCGAGGCTGACGGGAATGGTCCAGAGGCACAGCTGCACCGTCACCAGCAGGCCATGGCCGAACGCGGCCAGTTCGCCGGGGTCCAGCACGAAGCTGTAGTTCAGGCCCAGGGGCTTGAAGAAATGCACCCAGGCCTGCAGTACCTGTTCGATCATGCAGCGGCCTCCAGCGTCTTGGCCGGCCGCAGCGCCGCGACCGCGCGGCCGATGCGCACCACCGCTTCCTGCAGCTTGGCGTCCGACGCCGCGAACGACAGCCGCAGGTACGGCGACAGGCCATAGGCCGCGCCGCGCACCACCGCCACGCCTTCGGCGTCGAGCAGCCAGTCGACCACGTCGCCGTCATCGGCGATGACACGGCCATCCGGACGCGCCAGGCCGATCAGCCCGGCCACGCCGATCCACGCAAAGAACGAGCCTTGCGGCACGGCCACGCGCAACCCCGGCACGGCGCCCAGTCCGTCCACCACCACGCGGGCCCGGCGCGCATAGGCCTGCCGCGCCGTCTCGACGAAATCGTCCGCCACGCCCTGCAAGGCGGCCAGCGCCGCGGCCTGGCCCAGCGAACTGGGGCCGGACGACACCTGCGACTGCACCGCTTCCAGCACGCCGATCAGCGCCGCCGGGCCCACGCCCCAGCCGATACGCCAGCCGGTCATGGCGTAGGCCTTGGACACGCCGTTGACCGCCAGCGTGCGGCCGGCCAGGTCGGGCGCCGCGCGCAACAGATGCGTCGGCGGCTCGCCGAACCAGATTTCCTCGTACATCTCGTCCCACAGCACCAGCACCGACGGATGCTCGCGCAGCACGGCGGCCAGCGCCGCCAGCTCGTCGCGGCTATAGACGGCGCCCGACGGATTGCCGGGCGAATTCAGGATCAGCCACTTGGTGCGCGGCGTCAGCGCCTGGCGCAGGCCGTCGGGGGTGAGCTTGAAGCCATCGGCCTGGTCGGTAGCCGCCAGCACCGGCGTGCCGCCGTTGACCCGCACCGAATCCAGGAAGGTCGGCCAGTACGGCGTCGGCACGATCACTTCGTCGCCTTCGTCCAGCGTGGCGGCCAGGGCCAGGTAGATCACCTGCTTGCCGCCGTTGGAAATGATGACGTTGCCGGCCTGCACGTCCAGGCCGTGGCGCTGGCGATAATCGTCGGCCACTGCGCGGCGCAGCGCCGCGGTGCCGGCGGTGGGTGTGTATTTGGTCTGGCCCTGGGCCAGCGCCGCCGCGGCGGCGTCCTTGATGGCCTGGGGCGTATCGAAATCAGGCTCGCCCGACGTCAGCACGACAATCGAGCGGCCCTCGGCCGCCAGCCGCGCGGCGCGTGCGCCGGCAGCCGCGATGGGCGACAGTTCCACGCCGCGGGCACGGCGCGAGAACACGCCGGGAAACAGGGATTCAGTCATGACAGGACCTTTCGGGGATTCAGCAGGTTCAGAGGGGCTGGCGCGCACGCAGCGCGGCCAGCAATGGGGCGTGCGCCGTCATGGCTTGGCCTGCGCCTCGGGCGGCGCGCTGTCGAACTTGCCGGCCTGGGCGTCGGCCTGGGCCTGTTTCAGGTAGTCGGCGGGCACGCCGAATTTCTCGGCCTCTCGCACCAGCAAGCCGGACTTGTGCCAATCGCGGATCACACCGTCGACGAAGGCGCGCGTGTCCGCTTCGTTGCGGCGCGTCCAGATCACCGTCGGCGACGGAATCAGCTGGTCGGACGTGGCCAGCTCGAAGCCGTCCCATTCCTTGCCATTGGGGCCATGCAGCGTCTCGTACAGCGCTGGCTGGATGTGCACCGACGCATCGCAGCTGCCGCCCTTGAGGGCCAGGAGCGATTCCGGAATGTTGCGCAGGCCCTTCACCACCGCGCCGTAGGTATCCTGCAGCGGCTTGGCAAAATTGCTGCCTTGCGACACGCAGGCCACCTTGCCCTTCAGGTCTTCCCAGCGCTTGATGCCGCTGCGCTTGGACACCATCGCCGCGCCGCCCACCAGGTTGTAGGGCGTGGGCGCATAGCTCAGGATCTCGCTGCGTTCCTGGGTCCACTGGATGTTGGCAATCAGCAGGTCCACCTTGCCCGCTTGCAGAAACTGCACCCGGGTCGCCGCGGTCACAGGCACCGTTTCCAGCGCCACGCCCAGGCGCTGGGCGATGTCGCGGCCCAGTTCGGTCTGAAAGCCCCCGACTTTGCCGGTGGCCGGGTCCAGCACGCCGAACGGCGGGCTGGCGCCGTCCACGCCCACCACCAGTTTGCCGCGCTGCTTGACGCGATCCAGTGTCGCGTCGGCATGCGCCGCCGTCGTCGCCAGGGCCGCCAGCGCCAAGGCGGCGGCCCACTTCATTGCTTGCTTGGTCATCGTCTTATCCAACACGTGCTTGCCATTCACCGGGCTCAGCTGCCCTGCTTGTACTTGTCATGCAGTTCTTGCAGCAGCGGCTGTGCCGGCTCGATGTCCAGGCGCTTTTCCGTGGCGATCAGCCAGCCCGTGCGGTGCCAGCCCTGGATCACCTTGTCGACCGCGGCGATGGTGTCGGCCTCGCCCTTGCGGGTCCAGACCACCGAGTTGGCCGGCAACACCTCGCTGCCGATAGGCGCGTGGTAGGCCGCCCATTCGGGGTTGCTGCGCAACAAGGGGTGGATCAGCGTCGAATCGTGCACCGCCGCCACGCACTGGCCGCCGCGCAGCGCCAGCAGCGAATCCGACGAGCTCTTGTAGCCCTTGACCACCGCGCCGTAGTCGGCCTGCAAGGGGCGCGCGAAGCTGCTGCCCTGCGACACGCAGACGGGCTTGCCGCGCAGGTCTTCCCACTTGGCGATGCCGCTGTCGCGACGGGTCGCGGCCGCGCCGCCTACCCGGAAGAACGGCGTGGGCGCGTAGCCCAGGATCTCGGCGCGTTCGGGGTTCAGTTCCATCGACGCGATCAGCAGGTCGACCTTGCCCGAGATCAGGAACTGCGTGCGGGTGGCGGTCTGCACCTGCACCAGCTCGGCCTTCACGCCCAGGCCCTTGGCCAGTTCGCGCGCCAGGTCCGGGTTCCAGCCCACCAGTTCCTGCGTCTTCGGGTCGATCGAGCCGAACACGCCGCCATTGGCCAGCACGCCGATGGTGACGGTGCCGCGTTCCTTGATCTTGTCCAGGGTGGCATCCGCATGGGCGGCGCCAACGCCGGCCGCCAGGGCCAGGGCGACGGCGGTGCGCAGGAACAGGCCGGGGGTATTGCGAGTTTTCATGTTGTCGTGCCGTATGCATTGAACGGAGTTCTATGCTGCGTGGCCGCGGCGCTCAACACAAAGAAGACTTTCAGATATGGATATGAAACCGCTGGCGCACTCGGGGCGTGCTGCCGAACTTCGCGCCCGCCCCTCGCTCAGTCGAGCTTGACGTCGGCCGTCGCGATCACGCGGCGGTAGGTCGCGATATCGTCGCGCACCGTCTGGTCGACCGCCTCGGGCGTGCTCGCCGCAATCGAAAACCCCAGGTTTTCCAACAAGGCGGCCGTCTCCGGCTCGCGCAGCACCGCCACCACGTCGCGATGAATGCGATCCACCAGCGGCTTGGGCGTGGAGGCCGGCACCACGAAACCCTGCCAGCTTTCCACCGCGTAATCCGCCAGGCCCGATTCCTGGATGGTCGGCACCTCTGGCAACGCCTTGGACCGGTATGGCGTGGTGACCGCCAGCGCCACCAGCTTGCCCGACCGCACGTTCTCGGTAGCGGCGGCCAGCGTGATCAGCATCGCATCCACGTGCCCGCCCAGCACGTCCAGCATGGCCGGGCCGCCCCCCGGATAGGGAATCTGGTTGGTCCTGGCGCCGATGCGCTCGTTCAGCAGTTCCACCGCCAGGTGTTGCAGGCTGCCGTTGCCACCGGGCAACGCCAGCGAAATCTCGCCAGGCCGCTGGCGCACCAGCGCCACGAATTCCTGGAAGGTCGTCACGCCCAGCCCAGGCCGCACCACCAGCAGTTGCGGGTTGATGACGGCCTTGGTCACGCCTTGCAGATCACGCACGGGGTCGTAGTGCTGCTTGCCGGGCTGCAGCGCATTCAGCGATAGGGCGTCGCCGCCCAGCAGCAGCGTGTAGCCGTCGCCGCGTGCGTGGGCCACGGCCGCGTTGCCGATCGCGCTGCTGGCGCCCGGCTGGTTCTCGACCACCACGCTTTGGCCCCACTTCTCGCCGAGCTTCTGCGCCACGGTGCGCGCCAGCTTGTCGGCGCTGCCGCCTGCGGCAATCGGCACGATCAGCTTGACCGGCCGGGTCGGATAGCGGTTGGCATCGTCACCGACCGCCGGCGCCGCGCCCGTCATGTTGCTCAATAGCCCCGCGCCCACCACCACGCCTGCCGCCAGGCCCAGCGCGGCCTTGAGGACGGATCTGCGTTGACTGCCCATCGAAAGACTCCTGGATTGCTTCATGAAAACCAGGATAGGGGCGCGCCGGGCGGCCACCAAATACCGATAGGCAATGTGGAAATGCCGCGCCGTCGCCCTGGGAGAGATGTTTGCGGCGCGCGCTGGATGCCCTACGCCAGGAACGCCAGCATGCGCCGCGCCAGCTCGCGCGGCTGCTCTTCGGGCAGATAGTGGCCGCAGTCCGCCAGCACCCCGCCTTGCAGGTTGCGCGCCAGCGGCTGCAAGGCCTGGTACAGGTCGGGCGCGCTGCCCTGGTCGCCGCCCAGCGCCAGCACCGGCAGCGTCAGCGGCGTCTCGCGCAGCGCCCGGTTCTGGATGGCGTCCTGGTGCGCCGCACGGTAATAGCCCAGCATGCCGCGCAGGCCGCCCAGCGTCTGGTACACGCGTTCGTATTCGTCGATGTCCTCGCGGCTGAACACGCCCGGCTTGTTCGCCGTCTTGCGGCTGAAGAACCATTCGATCAGCACCCGCTCGCGCCCGGCCAGAAGCGCTTCGGGCAGGTCGGGCACCGTGTTGAACAGGAAATGCCAGCTCTTCCAGTTGTCCGGCCCCAGCTCGATGGCCGGCTTGAGCGTCACGCCCGGAATGTTCGCGTCCAGCAGCACCAGACGCTCGACCTCGTGCGCATGGCGCGCCGCGTACGGGTAGGCGATCCACGCGCCGATGTCGTGGCCGGCCAGCGCATAGCGCGTCAGGCCCAGCGTATGGAACAGCGCCCGCAGGCGCTCGCCCGCCGTGTGGGTGTCGTAGCCGTCCAGCGGCTTGTCCGAATCGCCCTGGCCCGGCAGGTCCACCGCGTACAGGCGAAAGTGCGGCGCCAGCAGCGGCATCACGCGGCGCCAGGCGTACCAGCTCTGCGGAAAGCCCGCCAGCAGGATCAGCGCCGGCCCCGCCCCGCCTTCCACCACGTGGTAGCCCAGGCCGTCCACCCGCACGCGGCGATGCCGAAACGGCACGCCGTCCAGCGCGAACACATCGGCATCATTGAACGTATCCATCTCTGTCACCCCGCTCAATGCAGCGCGCCGCCGCCGGCCTTGATGTCGGCCGTCACCGCCAGCGTCGTCGCCGCCATGATCTTGATCGCTTCGATCAGCGTGTCCAGCGCCAGGCTGGGCTGGCCAGGATGGTGCGCCGCCATTTCCGGCAAATAAGGCACGTGCACGAAACCGCCGCGCAGCGCCGGTTGCTCGGTGGCGATGTAGTGCGCCAGGCCGTAGAAAATCGTGTTGCAGTTGTAGGTGCCCGCCGTCGACGACACCGACGCCGGCACGCCCGCGGCCCGCAGGTCGCGCACGATGGCCTTGATGGGCAGGGTCGAGAAATACGCCGCCGGGCCGCCTTCGACCACCGGCTCGTCGATCGGCTGACGCCCTTCGTTGTCGGGAATGCGCGCGTCCACCACGTTGATCGCCACGCGTTCGATCGACACGTCGCTGCGGCCGCCGGCCTGGCCCAGGCAGATAACCACGTCCGGCCGCGTCTCGGCAATGGCCTGGCGCAGCACGCCCACCACCTTGCCGATCACGCACGGCAGTTGCCGCGCCACCAGCGTGGCGCCGGCCACCTGCGCGCCATCCAGCCGCCGCACGGCCTCCCACGAGGGGTTCAGCGTTTCGCCATCAAAGGGTTCGATTCCGGTAATCAATACAGTGGGCATTGCCGCATCCTTGCGTCTGAGTTCTGACGGCCATCGTAGGTGCGCGGCATCGAATTGTTGAAATCGATAATTGATATTCGTACTATTGACCGCATGAATCTATCTGCCGTCGACCTGAACCTGCTGGTCGCCTTCGAAGCCCTCTACGACACCCGCAACGTCACCCTGGCCGGCCAGCGCATCAACCGTGCGCAGCCGTCGGTCAGCAGCGCGCTGGGGCGCCTGCGCCTGCTGTTCCAGGACGAACTGTTCCTGCGCACCGCCGACGGCATGCAGCCCACGCCCAAGGCCACGGCGCTGATGCCCGCGGTGACCGCCGCGCTGGATCACATCCGCGCCGCCCTGGCGCAGGGCGCGGGCTTCGAGCCGCGCACGGCATCCGGGCGGCGCTTCACCCTGGCCGCCAGCGACTACGCCGACGTCGTCATCGTGCCCCACATCGTGGCCGCCCTGCGGCGCGAAGCGCCGGGCATCGACCTGCGCGTGGCGCGGCTGGACCGCGCCGCCCTCTACGAACAGCTGGACAACGGCACGGTGGATCTCGCCATCGGCGGCCATCTGGCGCCGCCCAAGCGCATGCTGCAGGAAACGCTCTACACGGAAGATTTCGTCTGCATCGCCGACAAGCGCCACCCCGCCTTGCGCAGCCGCAAGCTGGACCTGGCGCGTTACCTGGCCCTGCCCCACGCGCTCTTCACGCCCAGCGACGACGGCTCGGCCCGCGGCGTGGTCGACGCCGGCCTGGCCCGGCTGGGCCACCGCCGCCGGGTGGCCTGCACCTTTGCCCACATCGTCGCCCTGCCCCACGCCGTGCAGGGCACCGACCTGATCGCCACGCTGGCGCGGCGCGCCGCGCAGCGGCTGGCGGGCGACGGCCTGACCCTGCGGCCCTTGCCGCCCGAGGTGGACCCGGGCCCGTTCAACATCGACATGGTGTGCAGCCGGCGCGCGCCGGGGGATGCGGCGCTGGGGTGGTTGCAGGGGGTGGTTCGGCAGGCGGCCGCACGGCTGAATGAATAAAAGCCGGACCCAGTTTCCTGGATCCGGCTTCATCTGTCCGGCTTGGCTTGTGAGGTCAGCGCCTCAATTGGGCTTTTCCTCGAAGCCCGCATACCCGTCGATGTATGCCCGCCCCGAACACCGCACCATCGCCACGCAGTTCGGCGCGCCGGTCTTGCTGCTGCAAACGTCGCGGGCCGCATCGCGCGCCGCCTTGGGATCCGGGTTCTGCGCCGTGAAGCCGGTGCCGCGGCCCTTGCTGCCCTTGGCCCAGGCCAGGCCCACGCAGGTATCGGTGTAGGTCAGCACCTTGGTGCAACCCTCGCAGTCTTCCCACTCCAGCAGCTTGCTGATGGCGTCCTTTTCGTTGGGATAGCCATCGGCATACGACAGGCCGCCGGAGTTCGATTCGGCAATGGCGCCCCAATACTCGCGGTCGTTCAGCTTGGCCGACAGCGCTTCGAGCTGGGCGGACGTGGCGGTCTTGGCGGCTTGCAGGTCTTGTGCGCTGTAGCCCGGGCCCACGCACAACGGCATCGTGGCCAGGCGGCACTTGCCATCCGGGCTGCCGGCCGTGCAGCGACGCATCGCCTTCTTGGCCGCCAGTTCGGGCGACACGCTGTTGCCGGGAAACAGGTCGTTGGACGTGAGGTTGCGCGCATACACCATGCAGCTGTCCGAGAACCAGCTCAGCGATTTGCAATCCTTGCCGCCGGCGCGCCGGCATTCGGCCACCCCGGCCGCTTCCGCTTCCTTGCCCGTGTCTTCGGGCAGCGCCCAATAGATCTTGGCGTGCTTGCCGTCCGTGGCGATGCCGCCATACAGCGTGTCTGCATGCGCGGCCGGGGCAAATACCCCCGCCATCAACGCAAACGCGGCAATAGCCGAGCGAATCATCGGAACAAATCGGGCAAGCATCATCGTCGTTATCCGGATCGAGTGGATTTGGCGGCCACGATCTTAACAAGCGGGTTACGCCTTCCGTCCCCCTTGCAAACCGCCCCCAGGCATATTGAGTAACAAATTTCACAGCAATCTGAAAGAAGCTGACCCCGATTTCCGGTAAAAATGGCGGACTTTTCTTAAGCAGGCAGTCAGCCTGCGGTCATCCTCCCGGCTTTACAGAGCTGACGGCCGCGCCCCCGCTTGTCACGAAGAGAAACAAACACGTTGCGCGCCCTGGCTCCGGCCAACCGCCGCGCCCGTCCGACCGCAACGGAGCATCGCCCGCACACCATGACGTCGCCCTTGAATGCCTTTCCCCGCCGGCCGTTCCGGCTTGCCGCAGGCCTGATCGCCGCCGCCAGCCTGGCCGGCTGCGCCCCGATGCCCACCGGGGGCAGTTCGTCCCTGCCGTCGCTGGGCAAGGTCTTCAGCGAAGGCCTGTCGTTCTCGCCCAGCGTCAACGTGGCTCGCAACATGGAAGGCCGTTCGATCAACGACGCCATCGCCGCGCTCGGTGAACCGTCCAAAAAACGCGCCGTCGGCAACACGATGGAATTGGAATGGTCCGACTACCAGACGGCGCCCTACCAGGAATGGGTGGTCACCGGCACCAGCCAGCAGGTGGTGGGCATGATTCCCGCCAGCAACACCACGGCCGCCACGCCGGTTTTCCAGCAAAGCAGCACCGGCTACATGCAGAACCGCTCGCGCGTCTATGAATGCAAAGTGCTGATGCGCATGAAAGACAGCGTCATTGTCGGTTCCACCGTCGATGGCAATGTCTGCCCGGAATTCATCGCGGCGCTGCGTAAATGGGCCGGTGAAAACGAAGCGCGCAATTATGTCGTGAAATAGGCGCGGCATAATGCCGCGCATTAACGGCGGGCGCGCGGGATTTATTTTGGCCGCCCGCGGTATTCAGCTTCCTGACAGCTTATATAAGCGTCGGCATTAATGCGGATGCCTGAAGGTTTGTCGACATTATTTCGTCGCCAATGATCCGCCAGCAGGGCATTTACCGGGCAATCATTGAAAAACCCCACAATCCGTCACCCCACCCATTAATTTTCCGCGGCGCCTGCCGTTAGTCATCCTGAATATCCCCGGCAAGTCATCACTGGGCAGTTGTTGCCCGCCAGGAATACCGCAGACATGACTACAATTTCCGCCTCATTGCCACCGGTCGTCATCGCGCCGCAGACGCCCTCGCCTGCCGCCTCGCGCGTCACCCAGGTCAACCGCACGGCCGACGTCCCCGCGTCCACCTCGGTCACGCTGGGCCAGACGTCGACCGTCCTGACCTATTCGCCCAATACGATTTCCGCCAATCCGGTGCAGGCGCCCGACACGCTGTCGCCGCTGATGTCCGACAACGTGCGCTCGTCGTCGCTGACCGGCCAGTTCAAAGGTCTGGCCGCCGCACTGCTGTCGCGCTTCCAGACGGACGGCGGCAACTATGCGCAAACGGTCGCATCGCCCCGCGCCGCCGCCGTGGACAGCCTGGAAGGCCCGCAAGCGAAAGCCCAGGCGGACAACTCTGTCGCGCTGCGCATCACCACCGCCAGCGGCGCCAAGGTCAACATCACGCTCGACAGCACCGACAAGGGCCTGTCGGTGCAGATCGACGTAGGCGACGCCAAGCTCACCGAAGAAGAACGCAACGCCATCGCCGGCCTGTCCAAGTCGTTCCAGGACGCCGTTGACGGCCTGGCGTCGGTGCCGCCCAAGCTGGCCCTGGGCGCGCTGTCCAAGATCAATTCCAACGTCTTGTCGTCGGTCGCGCTGGAAGCCACGGTCGGTGCCGAAGGCCCCGACCGCGTCAGCTTCAGTTTCAAGGCAGACGCCGGCCAGCGCTCGCTGACCATCAAGACCCTGGCCGGCTCGGCCCAGATCAATGTGGACGCCAGCCAACCCAGCCAGTTCGGCAGCGCCAAGCAGCAATCGGCCGCGATCGACAGCTACCTGACCAAATTCGACAGCGCCCAGAAGCGCGGCGAAGGCGACGCCGCCCTGATGTCGTACTTCAAGGCCGGTTTCTCGGACCTGCATCGCAGCTACGGCGCGTGGTCGCCCCAGGGCACCACCACGACCCGCCTGGGCATGCCCGCCGACGTGCATCGCACGATGCTGTCCGGCCTGGCCGACTTCTCGGCATCGATCAACCAGACGCCGATCGCGTCCAACCCGGCCCAGCCGCGCGAACTGGACAGCTTCTCGTACGAAACGTCGCAGAACACCAGCAGCAGCGGCCGCCCGCAGTTCGACCTGGCCATCACGCAGCAACAGCAATCGACGTTGAGCGCGAGCTTTCACCGCGCGCTGACGCCCGACCAGAAGCTGAACCTGACCACGGACCCGGAGACGCAGAACTACGCCTACTACCAGATCCGCGACAACTACGAGAACAAGACCCAGATCGGCTACGACGCCGGTGAACTGGCCCTGGCCTCGTTCACCGAGACCAGCACCCTGTCGACCACGGTGTCCAAGTTCATCAAGGGCAAGCTCGTCGACCAGAGCACGCTGCCGTCCACCGAGACCCGCACCCGCGACCTGATGGAACTGCTGCGCGCCGCCGACCTGGATGCGCCGCTCAAGGACACCAAGACGCCGCGCGACCAGATCGAGGCTTCCTTGATCCGCAAGCAGGAAGACCTGGCGCAAGCCGTGGCGCGCGCTCGCGGTTGAACGCCTGCCGCCTTCCGGCACAAACAGGGCGCCCCGATCGGGGCGCCCTTTTTTTGGCCGGATCTTGGCGGAATCTTGACCATCTTGGCCTGATCTTGACCCGATCTCGGCCCTGTCCGACACGCCGGCTACGCGCCTTCGGGCAGCTTCGCGATCACCTTGATCTCGAAGTCAAAGCCGTACAGCCACGTCACCCCCACCGCGGTCAGCGTCGGGTGCGGCGCCTGGCCCCAGTAGTCCGGCACGACTTGCCAGATGGTCTCGAACCTGGACGCCGGGTCCACCATGAACACGGTCACGTCGACCACGTCTTCAAACGTGGCGCCCGCCGCCTTCAAGATGGCGTTCAGGTTGTCGAACGCGAGCCGCACCTGGGCCTGCAGGTCCGGCTCGGGCGAGCCGTCTTCGCGGCTGCCCACCTGGCCCGACACAAACAGAAAACCGTTGGACCGGATGGCCGGCGAGTACCGGTTGCGGTCATACAGCGCCTGGCGCCCAGCCGGAAAAACCACATCACGTGTTGCCATTCAATTGCTCCCAGGGGCATCTGCCCGCATTGATCATGCAGGCACTTTACGGACCCCTTGCCGCGCGATAAACGCGCAACCCTGCCCATCACTGTTTGTAAAATGCAAACAATCCCTCAGACCCCGGAGTGGCAATGGACCGTTTCGATGCCATGCAGGCATTCGCCCGCGTCGTGGAAACCGGCAGCTTCACCAAAGCGGCCGACACCCTGCACATGAGCAAGACCAGCGTCACGCAGCTGGTGCAGCAGCTGGAAGCGCGCTTGCGCGTGCGGCTGTTGAACCGCACCACCCGCAAGGTCAATGTCACCGCTGACGGCGCGGTGTACTACGAACGCGTGCTGCGCCTCCTGGCCGACATGGACGACGCCGAAACCAGCCTGTCCAGCGCCGCCGCCGTACCGCGCGGCCGGCTGCGGGTCGACGTGCCCAGTCCGCTTGCCCGCATGATTCTGGTGCCCGCCCTGCCCGCCTTCCATGCCCGCTACCCGGACATCCAGCTGGACATGGGCGTCAGCGACCGCATGGTGGACATCATCGGCGAGAACGTCGATTGCGTCGTGCGCGGCGGCGAGCTCACCGACCAATCGCTGATCGCACGCCGCGTCGGCGACCTGCAACTGCGCGTGTACGCCGCGCCCAGCTATCTGCAGCACGCCGGCAAGCCGGCGCATCCGGCCGACCTGGAAGATTCCCATCACCGTATCGTCGGCTTTCTGTGGTCACGCACCGGCAAACCCCTGCCCTACGCCATGCGCCGCGGCGACGAAAGCGTGCACGCCCAGGGCCGCTACATCGTGGCCATGGACGACGGCAACGCCTACCTGGCAGCCGGCCTGGCCGGCATGGGCATACTGTGGTTGCCCGACTACATGGCCCTGGAACACTCGGCCCGAGGCGAATTGGTGCCCGTGTTCGAAGACTGGCGGCTAGACCCCATGCCCCTGTACATCGCCTATCCGCCCAACCGGCATGTCAGTGCCAAGCTGCGGGTATTCATCGAGTGGGTCGCGGAATTGATGGCGGAACACGCGCCGCTGATGCGGCCCGACGCCTAGCCGAACCACGGTACGGCATCGATGGCGGGCAAGGCGTCGCCCTCCCCCGCCGGCTGGATGACCAGTTCCGCTGCGGGGTCCCGATCGTCTTCGTACGACACCGCAAACTGCCGCAGCGTGACGCGATACAGCCCAGGCCCGATGGGCAGCTGCAATTGTTCGTCGCGGGTAGGCATTTCATCGTCGAACTGCGCGGCCATGGTCAGCTGGGTGTAGTCGGTGAGCCAGAGTCCCCCCTCGCCCACGCGTACCAAGCCCGACACCGTGCGCCAGGCCGCCCCCGGCGAGGCCACATCCGCGATGCGCAAGGAAGCATCGGCCAGATCGGGCCCGGGAAACGCCGCAAACAGCGTCTGCGCATTCATCTGCTGCACCACGCGTTCGAGCACCTGGGCAAGCGTCCAGTCTTCGTGCACATACCCCTGATAGGTATCGGGGCAGACCAGCGCGACAAAGCCGTCTTCGTCGACATGGGCGTGCAATTCGAACGGGGTGAGGCTCATGGCGGGGTTTCCTGTGCGATTGGCCGTACAGCAATGGCGACAAACGAGTATCCGCCAAACGCCGGCAACGGGACAAGCTCGTATCGACCGCAGGCGCGCCGCCCACCTGTGCTTGCCCGGTAGCAGCGACGCATCGTCGTCACCGCCGACCATTCACGGATTGCCGTCAAACCTGCACGGGCGCCGGCGAAATTTGAAACATCGACAAACGTTGTGTTTATCAATCCTCCGATAGCCGCGTCTGAATTTGGTTAGCATTCACCCGCAAAATGCAAAAAAATACCCATCGGCGGCAAGCATCCCAACCGCCGGACGAATGCACCCCTATGCCTTCACCAAGCCCCCCCATGACCCACATCGACCGCCTGCGCCTGCCCGACGATGACCCCACCTTCGGCGGCAACCGCATTTTCGACCTGTTCCAGTATTCGCCTGCCGTCACGGCCAACGGCATGGTGTTCATTGCCGGCCAGATCGGCCTGCGCGCCGACGGCACGATTCCCGAATCGGCCGCGGAACAGGCCGATCTGGCGTTCCAGCGCATTCAGGCCGTTCTTGCGCACCTGGGCCTGGACTTCACCGATCTCGTCGAGCTGGTGACCTATCACGTAGACGTAGGCGCGCAACTGGCCGACTTTCGCGCCGTGAAGGAAAAATATATCCGTTCGGATTTTCCGGCCTGGACGATTCTGGGCGTCGCAGCCCTGGCCCGGCCCGAACTGGTGATCGAAATCAAGGCGATTGCCGCCACCCGACCCGTCGAACCCCGCAAAAAGGACTGAATCCCATGCCGTTGACTTCCCTGCTTGCCCGCGTCTGCCTGCTCGCCGTGTTCGCCCACGCGGCGGCGTCAGCCCATCCGACGGGTCAACCGGAACAGGAGTCCGCAGAAGCGTCCTGGGACCAAAAGATGGACCAGCGCCGCGCCGGCATCGACGCCCTGCTGGGCAAGGCGCGGCAGGACGGCATGGCGCTGCTGGTGATTCCCACCCTGAACCTGGATGCCCAGGGCAAACGCGATTTCCACGACCCGGCCACGCGGATGCGGTTCATGCAGCAAAGCAGCACCATGATGCATTGGAATCACAAGGCCGACGACGGCTACGCAATCTCGGTCGGCCATGCC
>ERZ1032107.137-NODE-137-length-16868-cov-35.271932_pt1 | contig 16868 bp, 17 predicted proteins | sample MGYA00516713_ERZ1032107 | MGnify/ENA primary metagenome ERZ1032107 (study PRJEB33718, sample SAMN03160116) | human skin metagenome | collected 2014-04-10 | study: EMG produced TPA metagenomics assembly of the PRJNA266117 data set (Human skin bacterial metagenome...
CTGGAACGGCCATTGCTCCGGGCTGATATGCCCGGCGGCAGGGTCGGTCCACACCAGATAGAAAGGCCCGGCGCTGGGTTTGTCGGCAGCCAGCGCAGGCCAGGGCCGGCTCGGGTCCTCCACGGCCAGCCAGGCCTGGGCGCCCTGGCGTTCAAGCAGCGGCGCGGCGCTGAGCTCCGCGGCAAAGCCGTCCAGGGCCACGGCTTGAAGATGGTCTTCGGCCTTCAGGCCCTTGAGCAGGGTCGCCATGGGCACGGCGCGGTACTGCATGTCGCGCTTGTAGGACACATCGTCCTTGATGGTAATGGTCTGGGCCTGGGGGTGCCTTAGCAGTTCCTCGGTCTGCCAGGTGTGGCTGGCGGAGCCCAGGTCGATCAGCAGTTGCGCGGCGTGCAGCGGGCTGCTCAGCAGCAGGGCAGCGCCAAGGAGGAATACTTTCAATTGATGGCCGTCGGGTCGTCGTCAGTGGGTTCGTCGCCGGGAAGCACGTCGTCCGGTCGCGACACATGGTCGAACAGGGCGTCCCGGAGCTCTTCGTAGTTGCCGCCGTTCACGATACCGAAATAGCCGTGCTTGACCAGCGTGTCTTCGGCTTCAAGGGCGTGCTGGTTGGTGTCGCTGTAGATCACCACGGTGGCGTTGGGGTCCAGCACCACTTTGCGCAACTGGTAGGCCAGGCCCTCGGCGCTGATGCCGGTGCCGTCCTCCAGTTCGAGATTGACCTGCAGCGAGTTGTGCACATTGCCGGCGGCAAAGTCGCTCTCGTTGCGCAGATCGAGGATCAACGCCCCATCATTGATTTCGTCCACCGCGCGGTTGACGTCGATGATTCCGGCGTGAGCGTGAAAGGCGCTCAGGAGTGTGGCGAGTGCAATCCAATGGCGCATGAGTCTTCCCCTTGGTGTTCCTCAGGAAGACTGGCACACAAGTTCGTGCCCCGGTAGGAACCGGGGACAATTTTCCGTCTCGTTGATCGAGCAGCCACAGATCAGCCGATCACTTTGGTGAGATTCGGCAAGATCAACAGCAGTGTGGTTGCGAAAAGAATGAGCCCCGCCTGACGTACTTTCGAATGCTTGAACATGGCTGAATGCCTTTTGTTGTTATTCCTGAGCGTCAATGCATGCCGGTGGGTGAACTCCATTACGAGTCACTATGAACCGGCTATGTGTCCTTTTTCTTACTTGCCCCAGTGCAGAATCCGTCTGGAACTTCCTACAGTTTCTACCTTAGGGGCCTTGAATCCTCTGGCTTAGATCCAATTCGTATGAATTTATATTTCTGATTTATTAAAAGGCTATATATCGGCCCGGGCGTGCCTTGGCCGCCCTCTGGCTAGACAGCTCGCGACCCTTCATCGGCAGAGCCCTTAGCTGCCTACCGTTCGTCTGAGCGTCGGCGTCAAGGCGGCTGAGCGCATCGGTCATTGAATCCGACGCTGCCGCGCCTAAGGTGGGAGCTCGACATTTTCCCCTGCACAGCGGTTCGAGGACGTCATGACCCAAGCTTTGATATTCGATGCGTTACGCACGCCCCGCGGCAAAGGCAAGGCCGATGGCGCCCTGCACAGCGTGAAACCGGTGAACCTGGCCGCGGGCCTGTTGCGCGCCCTGCAGCAGCGCTGCGAACTGGACACCAGCCAGGTGGACGACGTGGTCCTGGGCTGTGTGACGCCGATCGGTGATCAGGGCGCCGATATCGCCAAGACCGCGGTCCAGGCTGCGGATTGGGATGTAAGCGTGGCCGGGGTGCAGATCAATCGCTTCTGCGCTTCCGGGTTGGAGGCAGTCAACCTGGGGGCGATGAAGGTGCGTTCCGGGTTCGAGGAACTGGTGGTGGTTGGCGGCGTCGAGTCCATGTCGCGGGTGCCCATGGGCAGCGACGGCGGGGCCTGGGTGCTGGACCCGGAGACCAACCTGCACAGCCATTTCACCCCCCAGGGGATTGGCGCCGACCTGATCGCGACCCTGGAAGGCTTCTCCCGGGAGGACGTCGACCGCTTTGCCCTGCACTCCCAGCAGAAGGCCGCCCGCGCCCGGGCTGGCGGGGCCTTTGCCAAATCCCTGGTGCCGGTGCAGGACCAGAACGGCATCGTGCTGCTGGACCATGACGAGTTCATTCGCGCCGATTCGACCCTGGAGGGCCTGGGCAAGCTCAAGCCGAGTTTCGAGATGATGGGGCAGATGGGCTTCGATGCCACGGCGCTACGGGTCTACAGCCATGTGGAGCGGATCGACCATGTGCACACCCCCGGCAACAGCTCGGGCATCGTCGACGGCGCGGCGCTGATGCTGATCGGCTCCGAAGCCAAGGGCCGCGAGCTGGGGCTCAAGCCCCGGGCGCGGATCGTGGCCACGGCGGTCACCAGCACCGACCCCACCATCATGCTCACCGGCCCGGCGCCGGCCACCCGCAAGGCCCTGGCCAAGGCCGGGCTGCGGGTCGAGGACATCGACCTGTTCGAAGTCAATGAAGCCTTTGCCTCGGTGGTGCTCAAGTTCATCAAGGACATGGCCATCGACCCGGCCAAGGTCAATGTCAACGGCGGCTCCATCGCCATGGGCCACCCGCTGGGGGCCACCGGCTGCGCGATCCTCGGCACCTTGCTCGATGAGCTGGAAACCCGGCGCCAGCGCTATGGCCTGGCGACCCTCTGTGTCGGCGGCGGCATGGGTATCGCCACCATCATCGAACGCCTCTGAGCCCCGACTTCAAGGAATCCCTTTCATGACCGATGCCATCCGTTACGAAAAAGGCCAGGACCAGATCGTCGTCCTGACCATCGATATGCCGGGCCAGAGCGCCAACACCATGAATGCCCTGTACCGCGACGCCATGGCCGGTGCCGTGGCGCGCTTGCAGGCCGAGCAGGAATCGATTGCCGGGGTGATCATCACCTCGGCGAAAAAGACCTTCTTCGCCGGCGGTGACCTCAATGAGCTGATCAAGGTCGGCAGGCCCGAGGCCAAGGCTTTCTACGACATGGTGCTGGCCCTCAAGGGCCAGCTGCGAGCCCTGGAAACCCTGGGCAAGCCGGTGGTCGCTGCAATCAATGGCGCGGCCCTGGGCGGCGGCTGGGAAATCTGCCTGGCCTGCCATCATCGCGTTGCCCTGGACGATAAATCGGTACAGGTCGGCCTGCCGGAAGTCACCCTGGGCCTGTTGCCCGGCGGCGGCGGGGTGGTGCGCATGGTGCGCATGCTGGGCCTGGAAAAGGCTCTGCCCTATCTGCTGGAAGGCAAGAAAGTGCGCCCGCAGCAGGCGTTGCAAGCTGGCCTGATCGATGCCCTGGCGACGGACCGCGACGACCTGCTGGCCAAGGCTCGGGCCTGGATCCTCGCCAACCCGGGCGCGCAGCAGCCCTGGGATGTGCGCGGCTACCAGATCCCTGGTGGCACGCCGTCGAACCCGAAGGTTGCGCAGATGCTGGCCATCGCCCCATCGATTCTGCGGACCAAGACCCAGGGTTGCTTCCCCGCGCCGGAAAAGATCCTCTGCGCTGCCGTCGAAGGCGCCCAGGTGGATTTCGACACCGCGCAACTGATCGAGACCCGTTACTTCACCGAGCTGACCACAGGCCAGGTGGCGAAGAACATGATCGGCACCTTCTGGTTCCAGCTCAACCAGATCAATGCCGGCAGCTCACGGCCACAGGGCGTGCCGCCGCAGGTCACGAAAAAACTCGGGGTGCTTGGCGCCGGCATGATGGGCGCGGGCATTGCCTATGTCAGTGCGGTGGCGGGTATCGAGGTGGTGCTCAAGGACATCAGCCCCGAGGCGGCCGAGAAGGGCAAGGCCCACTCGGCGGCGCTGCTGGAGAAAAAGGTGGCTCGCGGGCAGTTGAGCCGCGAGCAGCGGGACGCCACCCTGGCGCGGATCCGCACCACCGCCGAGGATGCCGACCTGGCCGGTTGCGACCTGATCATCGAGGCGGTGTTCGAGGATCGCGAGCTCAAGGCCAAGGTCTCCCGGGCTGCGCAGCAGGTGGTCGGCGGTGACGCGGTGATCGCCTCCAACACTTCGACCCTGCCCATCACGGGCCTGGCTACGGCAGTGCCGAACCCGGACAAGTTCATCGGCCTGCATTTCTTCAGCCCGGTGGAAAAAATGCCCCTGGTGGAAATCATCAAGGGGGCGAAAACCAGCGATGAAACCTTGGCCCGCGGCTTCGACTTTGTCTTGCAGATCAAGAAGACCCCGATCGTGGTCAATGACAGCCGTGGTTTCTTCACCTCCCGGGTGTTCGGCACTTTCACCAACGAAGGCATCGCCATGCTCGGCGAGGGCATCGCGGCGCCGATGATCGAGACCGAAGCGCGCAAGGCCGGGATGCCGGTGGGGCCGCTGGCGATTTCCGACGAGGTTTCCCTGAGCCTGATGAGCCATATCCGCCAGCAGACCGCCAAGGACCTGCAAGCCGAGGGCAAGCCGGCCATCGAACATCCGGCATTTGCCGTGATCGACCTGCTGCTCAACGAATACAAGCGCCCGGGCAAGGCGGCCGGTGGCGGTTTTTACGATTATCCGGCCGGTGCCCAGAAGCATTTGTGGCCGCAGTTGCGCACGCGCTTCTACAAGGCCGACGGGCAGATCTCGCCCCAGGATGTGCGGGATCGCCTGCTGTTCGTCCAGGCCATCGAGACCGTGCGTTGTGTGGAGGAGGGAGTGTTGCACTCCACGGCGGACGCCAACATCGGCTCGATCTTCGGCATCGGCTTTGCCGCCTGGAGCGGGGGCGCCCTGCAGTTCATCAATCAGTACGGGGTGCAGGATTTCGTCGCCCGTGCGCAGTACCTGGCCGAGCAATATGGCGAGCGTTTCCGGCCGCCGACGCTGCTTCTGGAAAAGGCTCGCCTGGGCCAGTTGTTCTGACACCGACAGGCGCTCAATGAGCTGATCCGGGGCTTGCCTTGCCGTGGTATTTCAAGGCAGGCTCTGGACTGTTCATTATTGCCATCGCCTTGTCAGGAATTTTTTATGTCGCTACGCATCTGCATTCTTGAAACCGATATCCTGCGTCCCGAACTGGTCGATCAATATCAGGGTTACGGGCAGATGTTCCAGCGCCTGTTTTCCCAGCAGCCCATCGCTGCCCAATTCAGCGTCTACAACGTGGTCCAGGGGGAGTACCCCAGCGATGACCTGGAATTCGACGCCTATCTGGTGACAGGCAGCAAGGCCGATTCGTTCGGCACCGATCCCTGGATCCAGACCCTCAAGACCTACCTGTTGGGGCGCTACGAGCGTGGCGACAAGCTGTTGGGCATCTGCTTCGGCCATCAGTTGCTGGCATTGCTGCTGGGGGGCAAGAGCGAGCGCGCGAGCCAGGGCTGGGGTGTCGGTACCCACAGCTACAAGCTGGCGGCCAAGGCGCCGTGGATGAGCCCGGTGGTGGAGGAGCTGACGCTGCTGATCAGCCATCAGGACCAGGTTACCGCCTTGCCGGAGAACGCCACGGTGATCGCCTCCAGCGATTTCTGCCCGTTCGCGGCCTACCATATCAATGATCAGGTGCTGTGCTTCCAGGGCCACCCCGAGTTCATCCACGACTATTCCCGCGCCTTGCTGGACCTGCGCCAGGAGTTTCTCGGCGAGCAGATCTACCAGAAGGGCGTGGCCAGCCTTGAGCGCGACCATCACGGCACCACTGTGGCGGAGTGGATGATGCGTTTCGTTGCTCACAAGCCCGAGGCTGCCTGAACCCGGCCGCGGCCCTGCCGCAAGGCGCAGGGCCGTGGCCCCTTCAGAGCCAGCCGGAACGCTTGAAGCTGGCCCAGAGGCCGACACAACCCACGCTGATAAAACCCAGGACGCCAAAGTAGCCGTAGTGCCAACTCAGCTCCGGCATGTTCTGGAAGTTCATCCCGTAGATCCCCGCCACCGCCGTCGGAAACGCCAGGATCGCGGCCCAGGCGGCGAACTTGCGTTGCACGATGCTTTGCCGTGAAGCCTCCAGCAGTACGCCGATCTCGATGGTCTGGCTGGCGATATCGCGCAGGGTCGAGAGGTCTTCCATCTGCCGGGTGACGTGAATCTGCACATCCCGGAAGTACGGCCGCATGTTCTTGTCGATAAAGGGAAAGCTGAGCTTTTGCAGCTCTTCGCTGATCTCCACCATGGGCGCTACATGCCGGCGCAGGCGCAGCACGTCGCGGCGCAGGCCGTGCAGGTGCTGGATGTCCCGTTCGTTCAGCGAGTCGCAGAGGACGTTGCGTTCCAGCTCGTCGATTTCCGCGTGGATGGCTTCGCTGACCGGCTGGTAGTTCTCGGTAACGAAGTCCAGCAGGGCATAGAGCACGAAGTCTTCACCGTGCTCCAGCAGCAGCGGGCGCGCCTCGCAGCGCTGGCGTACGTAGCCATAGGAGGCCGAGTGCCCGTTGCGCGCGGTGATGATGTAGCCGTTGCCGGCAAAGATGTGGGTTTCGATGAACTCCAGCTTGCCCTGCTCGCGCACCGGCGAATAGGTGACGATGAATAGCGCGTCGCCGAAGGTTTCCAGCTTCGGCCGGCTGTGCTTTTCCAGGGCATCCTCGATGGCCAGTTCATGCAGGTTGAACTGACGCTGCAGGTTGGCCAGCTCGTGGGCGTTGGGTTCCTCCAGGCCGATCCAGACGAAGTGGCCGGGCTTGGCGGCCCAGGCGGCCCCTTCGTCGAGGCTGATATCCGTGACTTTCTTTCCGCCGCTGTAGACGGCGGCAGCAACAACTCTACCCATGGTTCCGGTTCACTTCTTCTTATCAAGGGGGCGGTGACAGATCAGGTGCAGCTTAGCCTGCAATGCTCCATCAGAGTCATTGGCCGCGAGGGAGTTCGCGGACAAATAAAAGCCCGCGCAAGGCGGGCTTTTTGTGGCGCCGGGGTTCAGGCGGCCTGCAGCTGGCGGTCCATGCTGGCGATGCATTCGCGCATCTGTTCGCGGCACTGGGCGATCAGCTGGGGCATGTCGTCTAGGGTCAGCCCGGCCGTGGGGATGGCGGGCAGTGAGCGGATCAGGATTTTGCCGCTGTTCCAGCGATCCAGGCGCATGTGCTTGATGTAGCTGCTGACGCACACCGGGACTATGGGCACGCCTGCGGCGATGGCCATCTGGAATGCACCTTTCTTGAAGGGCAGCAGCTCTTCCCCGAGGTTGCGGGTGCCTTCCGGGAAGACCCAGATCGAGGTGTCCTTGTGCTGCAAGGTGTGGGTGGTGGTGAGCATCGAGCGCCGGGCCTTGTGCGGGTTGCCACGGTCGATCAGCACGTTGCCTGCCAGCCAGAACAGCTGGCCGAACAGCGGCACCCATTTCAGGCTCTTCTTGCCGATGCACACGGTCCTTCGCGGCACCACGTTGCCGAATACGAACAGGTCGTAGTTGGACTGGTGGTTGGCGATGATCACGCAGCCCTGGGGTTTGTCCATCAGCGGGCCGACCTCGGCCTTGACCCGCAAGCGCAGGATGCACATCGCCGGCCAGGCGTAGAGACGGGCGCACAGTCGGCTGTTGTCCGGGTTGAATGGGCGGCACAGGCCGAGCAGCAGGCCCAGGCTGCCTGCCAGGATAAAGTGCAAGCCCATCAACGACATACGAAGCAGATACAGCATCTAAACGGCCCACCCGGGGACAAAAGGTGGCGCAGTGTACGGATGTGCACTGTTTTCGGCAATTGCCGTTCTCAGCCGGGAGATGGGCGATGTTTAAGTACATGTTTCCAGCAATGGCTGGCGATGGTGATCTAGAGCGGTCGCGGCTTGTTGGCAAGGCATGCAGTAAAAAGCCCGGCGCGAAGGCCGGGCTGGTTCAGGTAGCAAATCCGCGGGTTTCAGCCCAGGTGCTCCTGGTCTTGGATGATCGCGTTGTCCAGGGCATCCAGCAGTGCCTTGCGCACCTTCAGCTTGGTGTTCTTGTGCGCCACCATGTTGATCTTCTTCAACTGGCGTGCAGCGGCCAGGGCGGCGCCTTGCAGTTCATCGGGCGCTACCACCTTATCGAGGAAGCCGGCATCTACCGCGCTTTGCGGGTCGAACATCTCGCCATTGATTACCGAGCGATGCAAAGCCGAGCGACGCAGGCGGTCACGGGCCAGCTCGATACCCGCGTGGTGCATGGTCATGCCGATCTGCACTTCATTGAGGCCGATGCTGAAGGGGCCTTCGACACCGATGCGATAGTCCGCCGACAGCAGCAGGAACGCGCCCTTGGCCACCGCGTGCCCTGGGCAAGCGACGATCACCGGGTAGGGGTGGGAAAGCAGGCGGCGGGCCAGGGTCGAACCCAGGGTTACCAGAGCCACGGCCTCCTTGGGGCCGGCTGTCATGACCTTGAGGTCGTAGCCGCCAGAGAGAATCCCCGGCTGGCCGGTGATGATCACCACCGCGCGATCGGCGGTAGCCTGATCCAGCGCCGCATTAAAGGCCGCAATCACGTCCGGGGAGATGGCATTGACCTTGCCATTGCTCAAGGTCAGGGTCGCGATACCGTCTTCGAGATGGTAGGAAATCAACTCACTCATGACGCAATTCCTTGTATTGAAGTGCTGCAGAAGTTACCCACCACGGTAGCTGCGGTAAAGCGCCATGACTGACTGGTGAGTCAGCCCCGAGGCCGCCAAGGGCCCTGCATCACACAGCGGGTAACGCATGGTTTCTTCTATAGGGTTGTGGGCAAGGCTGAAGAATGGCCGGTTTGCCTTATTGCATGGGGGGCTGCATTGCCCTTGGCCGGGGATCGAGCTTAAGCGCATGAAAATTCTGAAAAAAAAGTTTGCCATCTGAAAAGCGATCGACTACATTAGCGCGCCTCGACAGACTGAATCGGTTTGAAGAGATACGGTGAAGTGTCCGAGTGGCTTAAGGAGCACGCCTGGAAAGTGTGTATACAGGAAACTGTATCGAGAGTTCGAATCTCTCCTTCACCGCCACATTCTACAAACACAAACCCCTGACTTTCCTAAAGAAAGTCGGGGGTTTGTGGTTTTTGGCGTCTGAAAAATGTCCCGATCGAGCAGGTAGGGGGAAGTTGTGTTGGGTTGACCCCGGGGCAGCCTGTAGCAGGCTCTGGTGCGCGCTCATTCGGCAAACCACGCACCAGCTACGCCTGAAGGGTTACCACTGGCCGCTTATGAGGCAGCCGACGATTTCCCAACCGCTGTATTCCCACCAGGAATATCGGCTATCGGAGCAGGTTCTGGCCAGGCTGGCCATCTGGATTTCGCCCGCTGCTTTTTGGGTTCCGAAAGGGGTGTCAGTAGAAGCTGTCACCTGATTGACGGTCTGCGGAGCCTTGATCGGGGTCGGATGTACGGAAGCGTTCGCGACAGTTGCGGTGAAAGCGATCGTCGCGGATACGGCCAGAGCAGTTATGGACTTTTTCATGTGCGAATCCTTTCAGTCATCTGACAAGCGGCTTGTACCTGAGCCTGACCTGCCTTTATCAATAGCCTGAACAGATCGGGCGCGCGCATGGTGTGACGCCAGGAAAGCCTAGCACCGCGTTATTTCCCGCACAGTCGCTCAACGGCACTATTGACAAAGATATAAAAAACTGGGTTTTTCAGATGGTGGCGGCTGGTGAAGTAATGAAGAGCTTGAGCACATGCTTCCAGGCTGGTCTTTAAAGCTTTAATGCCAGCTGTAGTAACCCGACGACAACCGGCCCATTTTCAGCCTTTACGTGCGTTTGGGAGGTGGAGCGATCCATCGTCGCCCATGGCGTGCAGCCACTCGTCGGCGCCTGTCTGTTTTGAACGGCTGGTCGGCAAATGACTGTCTAGTCTGAAATGCCGTGACGAGCAGTATTTTCCAGGCAATCAGGAGCTTGCCGGTACTGGTCGGTTGTTGGAGGGAGCTGGGTATGAGGAGTCTTGCTTATATTGAAGACAACGGGGATGAGTTCCCAATCAACAACTTGGTGCGTTGCGGTCAGGCTGCATTCGAAGCAGAGGTTGAATCTTCTGGCACAGTTGTCAGCAAGAGAAAGGCGGCGGTGCCTGTAGCCAGCAACAAGATGTTTTTCCCCAGGGCGTTGCCGAAGAGAAGGTAACGTAGGATGCAGGCGGCCCCGCTTTATGCGGGGCTTTTTATTGCCTGGAGGTTTTTCAGGGGAAAGATTGGCGAGGTCCCATTGTTCGCTAGGGAGCTTTTTGGGCTATTTGTTAAGATGTTTTTCTATGTGTTTAGGAATTTTCTTATCTCAATTTGTTATAAGTGGCGATATGTTCCTTATCCCGATTCAAACGGGGCTGCGCATCCAGCGATGATGCCTTTTATATGAAACGCGATAAGGAAATAAACGTGAAAGCCATTTTCAAACTCCTCGCATTGTCCACGCTTGTTGCCACCGCCGCAGGTTGCACCAGCTACAACATCAGCCAGCCATCTTCGCCAATCGACAGTCAGGTCAAGGCTGACCTGAAGGCGGATGTAGCAGTGGGCGAAGCGATTTCCGGTCAGTCGTCGGTCAACATTCTGTTTGGTTTCCTGAAGTTCGGTGGCGATAGCCAGTTTGCCGACGGTGTGGCTTACGGTGGCGATGGCGGTGGTGCGCTGGGTGGCCTGGGCCTCGATCCGGTCAGTGCGGTCAAGTCCGCTGCGGCTTTCAAGGCAGTCAAATCTTCGGGCGCCGACCTGATCGTTGCTCCGCGTTATGAAGTGAGTGAAGAAAACTACTTTGTCTTCAAGAAAGTCTCGGTCACGGTCAAAGGCAATAAAGGCAGCATCCGCAGCATTCGTTGAGTGCAACTGCGTTCGAGCCTCTGTGGCGGAGATCGGGGCGTTGCACTGGTAACGTTCCAAGGCGTTGCCTGCCAGCGGCCCGGTCTGAACATTTTCGGTAAGGTGAGCTGAAGATGCCTCGGGATAGGTGAAGCCCAAGGTTTGTTGGTGTTGCTCCCACTGACAGGCTCTTTTCACATAATCTTCACATCTGCCTGAGTAGGCTCGAACCATCCGTTAAAAGCAGCATCCCTAGCCCGTTCCCCAGCGGGCTTTTTTTTGCGCGGGGATAAAACTCTTTTAAAATCAGCTGTCCAAGGCGCCTGGGAGCAACCCGGGTGCGCCGCGATAGCTCGAATTGGCCAGCGTGGCACTGGGCTTTCTTGTCAGTCCGACAGTCTTTCTTTGAGGTTCAAGTCATGCGTTTAACTCTACCTGCCCTGGTTGTGGGACTTCTGCTGGCTCAAGGCGCTATGGCCGGCGATGGCACTGCAGCCATTGGTGGCGGGCTTGGCGGGGCGTTGGGCAATGTGGTCGGGCAGAAGCTCGGTGGCAGTACCGGGGCGGCAATCGGCGCGGGTGTTGCCGGTGCGGCAGGCAGTGCGGCCGGGGCGCGCAAAGGCAGCCGGGCCAAGGCGGCCATCGGTGGTGGCCTGGGTTCGGCCGGTGGCTCGCTGATCGGTAATCGTCTGGGCGGTAGCACCGGCTCGACCGTCGGCGCCGGTATCGGCGGCGCGGCCGGTGGCGCCCTGGGTAGCAGCATGGGTCACAAGAAGCGTCACTGATTCTGCCTTGCCTGAAGAAAACCCGGCCCTGCGCCGGGTTTTTTGTGTGGCTTGCCCCTGGCTTCGCCATACTCAAGGCTCTGAGTCCCGATGTTCAAGGAGACGATCATGCACCGCGAGACGCCAGGCCAGGCACAGCCCGCTTCCGACGAGCCGGAGGTGATCAACGACCCCGGGAATGAAGACCCCGGTTCATTGCAGGACGATGCACGCGTACCTCTGCAAGAGGCGCCAGAAGGCGACAAGAGCCCGCCTGGTGCAGCCGACTAAGGTCCGCAGCAACCGCCGTCCAGCCCCCTCGGTTGCTCCCGACCCAAGCCCGCCGCTATGCTGCTGAATCCTTTAATTGATGAATTGCCAAGAAGAACTGGCCGTACCTGAGCCGCTCCCTGGAATGTATTTTTGCTAACGGATCAGATGCGATGAATGCACAGTTGAATGATTTGGGGCCGATCAAGGCCGTCATTTTCGACATGGACGGCTTGCTCCTGGACACCGAGGGCATCTACACCGAGATCACCCAGTTGATCGCCGAGCGTTATGGCCGCACCTACGATTGGACCATCAAGCAGAACATCATCGGCCGGGGAGCCGGCGACCTGGCGCACTATGTGGTCCAGGCCCTGGACCTGCCCATCAGCGCCGAAGAGTTCCTGGTGATGCGCGAACCGTTGATGCGTGAGCGCTTTCCCCGCGCCCAAGCCATGCCCGGGGCCCAAGAGCTGGTGCGGCACTTGAAGGAACACCGGATTCCCATTGCCGTGGGCACCAGTTCGTCGCAGATGTCGTTCGGCGAGAAAACCACCCGCCATGGCGACTGGTTCGCGCTATTCGACACCATCGTCACCGCCGACGATCCGGAAGTGACGGCGGCCAAGCCGGCGCCGGATATCTTCCTCACGGCTGCCCGCCGCCTGGGGGTGGCTCCGGCCGAGTGTCTGGTGTTCGAGGATTCGCCGTTTGGCGTGACCGCGGCCAGGGCCGCTGGCATGAGCGTGATCGCAGTGCCCGATCCGGCGATGGCCGATAGCAAGTTTGCCCACGCAGATGCGATCCTGCGATCGTTGAAGGCCTTTCAGCCCGCAGCGTGTGGCTTGCCCAGGCTGGATTGGCCAGCATAAACCCGTGCTTGCCCAGGCGCTGCGCTGGAGCTCCTGGGCCGTTCTAGCTTAATGGCTGCGTACTGCAGACAGGTCGATTTCCAGGGCCATGATGCTCAGCCCCTCACTGATCCTGGAGGGGCCGAGGCGCCGAATATTGAACTTTCTCTTGATCAGCAGCCGTGCGATCGCACTCGGCGAAACCGTCAGTAGTTTGCGTGCCCCCAGAGACTTGGCGTACTCGAAGGCTTCAAGCAGCAGCGACATTGAGTGGGAGGAAGAGTAGGCATTCAGAACATCGGTCTCTTTATCGAGCGATACAGCGGCGAACCTGGACAACTCCCAGACATGAGTTTGAGAGGGCGGCTGATCTGAACCCAGCAGGTCGGGAAATACTTCCGATAATAGATAAGGGCGGGTTGTGGGTAGCAGGCGTGCTGTCCCCACAATGGCGCCTGTTTCATCTTTGGCCGCGAGGTAAAGCGTGTCATCCCGGTCAAACTCGTCGAGTTCCAACTGATCGGGGCAATCCAATGGCCAGCCGAGCTTTTCCACAAATACCTTATAACGATAAGAAGCAATGTCCTGCCTTAGCTGCGAGCCTAATGCTTTACCATTTCCGGAAAAAATACGCATCATACATCCTCGGCGTTCAAGTCGAGCGTGATCGTAAATTAGCGAGTAAAGCCGGGTACCTACCATTATTGGTAGGTAGGTGGCTTTTTTTGCCGGGCAAAGGCTTTGCGGTATTAGTGCTGGTCGCCGGACAGGAGGTATGGGCAGCCGGCGCCAGCATGGCTCAAGAGCAGAAGAGTTCCTGAGACTGAGGTGCAAAAGGGGAAGGTGAAGGCAGAGAAAGTTTTCGGTTTGGGTTTGTCTTATTATTTTCTATTATTGTTATTTAGATCAGTAGTCCTGTGAGGAATGCTTGGACAACGGCAGCAGTTTTGTTGGCGGCGCTTAGTTTTAGAATGGAGTTCTTGATATGAAAGTTTACCGTGTTTTCTGAAATGGCCAGCAAGCAGGATATTTCAAATGAGGTCTTGCCGCTGCCGGTCCACTTTAGAACTTCTTTCTCACGGGAGGTCAGCTTAACTTCGTAGGGGTTGGCAAGACGTGTGCTGATCCGGTTTGAAAGTGTGATGTGAGCCACACTTACCAGCCAGCGCATTTTTATTTCGTTGGCATCCAGTTCCTGGCGGGTGATGGGTTGTGACGATCTGCTGAGTGATAGCATGCTGGCTGCACCGGCAGCATTGGTACTTGACTGTGACCATCCAACTTTTAGTCCAGCTGCCCGCGCTTCTTCCCAAAATACAGGTGCTTCGCGAAATACCGCGTCCTCCCATATGATCGGTGCCTGGGATTGTCTACCTTGTGCCACTATTGGATCAGTGGCCAGGTAGTTTTCAGTGTCGTAGCGCCTCTGCCATTGACGAGGATAGTTGTTGAACATCACGACTTTCTCCTCGGGAAAAATCACCTGTAGCCCGTAAGCACAGTACTCGAATTCAAGCGTTGTAGCCGCATCTTGAATTCGCTTGACTATTTGAGCTTCGGAAAGTTTCAGGTCCGTTATCATCAGTAAGTCATCTTGCCAGCTTTTCATAAATACCCTCCTTGTATAGTCATCTTTCGTATTGCGGTGACATCGAGTTGCGTCGCGAATCTGACCAGTTCTACGATGGAAATCAAGTTTATAAATATGAAACATGCGTAGATGTAAGTTTGGCGTCAGAAAAAAGATGTGGCAATGGGCGCTTGCTAGCAACTTGTCCGATGGCGTCTTGCCGGAATAGAAAGAGTAAAGACTTCGTCTCGCTGAGTACCTACCAATAGTGGTAGTTACAGATGAGCGGTAATGTCTCTAGATTGTTGAAGGACGGACGGGCTGCGCTGTTTGAACGCGACGGCAGTCTAGATGAGCTCCACAGGGAATATAAAAATCAATGGAGAGAACTGCCCGTGCTTAAGAAGGTACTTGTCAATGTTGAGGCGACGCCATCGTGCCCAGCAGCATGCAGTATGTGCCCCCGCTCAGTGATCAAGGACTATGGTTTTATTTCGCTTGAGACCATGGATAAGATAGTTTCGCAGATAGACCCTTCCTATGTCTGGGAACTTGACTTGGCGGGCAGGGGGGAGCCGACCATTCATCCAGAGTTTCATGAGCTTTTGCGAATGATGCGTCGCTCTGGAGTCTTGACTGACGTGACAACAACGGCAGTCACTTTCAATCAGCGCAATATAGATGCCTGTGTACAAAACGTTGATGTCATCCGGCTATCTGTCAGTTCTATTCAGAAAGAGGTTTTCGATAAGGTTCACATTGGTCTGAACCACGAGAAGATCTGGCGCAACATTGCCGCGTTGGCCGAGGCCGCGGCGGATAAGGTCATTGTCCATTTGACTGGCGGCCCGGCGATCTATAGTACGTTGCCAGCGACCGTCGCACATTTGCGTAGCCTGGGTTTCAAGCGGATCTATCTGTTCCCGCTCTGGAACCGAGGCGGGGATATCAACGCCAAACTCGAAAGTGAATACCGTCAGAAACTTGTGCGCGAGTTGGGTTTGAACCTGTCTGAGAGCGAGTACAAAACAGGCATGGGCAAGGTCAAATTCATGCTGAATGCCCTGCTGGGTACCCTTGAAAATAGAAACTTTTGTGCCATTGGCGATGGCAGCGTCAGTATCAGTTATACCGGCGAGATACTCGGTTGTTTCCAGGATTTTGGGCACGTATCAAATATTGGCCATATTGATAATGACAACCTGAAGAAGATTGTGAAAAGCAGGGTGAAACAGTTGGGAAATATGGAGATTTGTCAGGGCTGTAATTCACGCAAGGCGGTTTTCAAACTGCCAATGTTCTTGGCCAGCTAAATAGCTTTCTGCACTGTTGTACAGGGATGACGCGCCGTGAGTATGCAGGAAACCGATTTCTTATTGCTGAATTGTTGTAACTTGCCGTGGCGTCCGATATATCCGTATGCCTTTGTTCAGATTAGTGAGATTGCTCGGCGATTCGATATCAGGGTCACACGTATTGATTTGCTGTACGTTGAACATTGGTACGAATATCTTAAAAACGTGATAAAGACCCAGCGTCCGAAGATGATTGGTATACATCTGCGGCAAGGGGACTCCCTTGATCTTTCCAACTATGATGCGGTAGATGGCGAGCCTGGGAATTACTTTAGAACCTATTACCCCGTTGAAGACAGCAGGCGCCTGATTCGCCTGGTGAGGGAGTTGTCGGATGCACCTATCATCATGGGTGGCTTTGGTTTCACCACTCATGCCAGAAAGTTGGCTAACTATCTGGAAATCGACCTTGGCTTGCAGGGCTGTCCAGACGGCTTCTTTCGCTCCTTCAACGACACTCTCTCTGGCCGAAACCTGGGGGCTGTGCCTGGACTGATTCACAAGAACGGGGCTGAGTACCTATATAACGATGTCGGTTTCTACAAGCCAGCCGAAGTGACCGAGTACCGGCTGGATATCGTTAACGAAATCAAGGCCTTTTACGGGCCGGCATTACAGTCGAAAACGCCACCGACCATTGCTGTGGAGGTTTCGCGTGGATGCCCGTTTCAGTGCTATTTCTGTGTTGAACCTGACGTCAAGGGCAAGCGGATTGACAAGCGTAATCTGGATGTGGTCGAAGCTGACCTGGAGTTTCTATTAAAGAACGATCTTTATGACTTCTGGTTTATCTGCTCTGAACTGAATATCGGTGGTGCTGGTTTCGCCTTGGAGCTGGCCGAGCGGGTGATTCGTCTTAATGAGCGTTATAAGAAGCGTCAGATTAAATGGTCAGGATATTCGCTGCCTTCGCTGGGTCACGATGAGCTGAAGACGATGATGCGTGCCGGTTACACCGGCGCCATGAACGATATTCTTTCGTTGGACGAAGATAACCTGAAGCGGGCGAAGGTGCCGTACAAGAGAGAGCAGGCCGTTACCTTTCTCAAAAGCCTGTCTTCGATACGTGCGGAAATTCATGAGGAAAGAACGCGAAAGCTGGAAGAGCAGGCGAAGTTTACCGCCAGTGCGCCAATTGAGTACTCCAATCTCATCTCGTTCTTTCTGGGGAATGCGCATGCGGACAGATACACCATCGCTCGCACATTGGCATTTCTCGAAGAAAGTGGACTGACAAACAAGTACGAGGCTGGGTATGTGATTCCCAGTACTCGAGTATTTGGCATAGGTCGGACTCAGGGTTTTGTTGCGAGGGATACCACTTACTCCTTTGGTCGTGATGGTGTTATCGCCACCGACTCCAAAT
>ERZ1032107.138-NODE-138-length-16864-cov-13.267654_pt1 | contig 16864 bp, 17 predicted proteins | sample MGYA00516713_ERZ1032107 | MGnify/ENA primary metagenome ERZ1032107 (study PRJEB33718, sample SAMN03160116) | human skin metagenome | collected 2014-04-10 | study: EMG produced TPA metagenomics assembly of the PRJNA266117 data set (Human skin bacterial metagenome...
TTTCTGCCTGTCTCGTGGGCTCGGAGATGTGTATAAGAGACAGATCAGGCACAGGGCGGCGCTTTGGGCGCCGGGGCCGGTGCCGGGGTGGAGCGTGGCGGTCTCGGTGGGCAGCTGGATGTCCAGGGCAACGGCAGGCGCGGCGGCACAGGCGGCGGCCAGCGTCAGGAGCAGGCCAGCCAGGCGGACGGGGCAAGCGGGAGTTGGGGATCGGGTCATGGCGGGCTCCTTACGCGGCGTCGACGCGCACGGTTTCGACCCCATTGCGCATGTAGCCGGACGGGTTCCAGAGCGGGTCCAGCGGCTGGGTTTCTCCAGCCATGTTGGTGGCGCGCACTTTCAGGGCATAGGCACCGGCTTTGTCGGGCGTGAACTCGGCGTGCCACTCGCGGAAGGAATAGCGCCCCAGGTCCTGGCCCAGTCTGGCGGCGTGCCAGGTCTTGCCGTCGTCGGCCGAGAACTGCACCTCGCGGATGCCATGGCCGCCGTCGAAGGCAATGCCGCGCACCGGTACCGGCCGGCCGCGCGCCACGCGGGCGCCGTCGGCCAGGCTGGTGATGAAGCTGCGCACGTTGTAGCGGCCGATGGGGCGGGTTTTCTCCGGCGCCTTGCCCACGGGGGTACAGGCGCAGTCGTTGTCCGGGATACGGTAGGCCTTCTGCATCCAGAAGCCGTCGAACTCGGTGTCCAGCACCTTGATGTCGGCCAGGTGCTTGACCCAGTAGGTGCCGTAATAGCCCGGCACCACCAGGCGCACCGGAAAGCCATTGAGCATGGGCAGGTCGGCGCCGTTCATGGCGTAGGCCAGCATGACCTCGCCGTCCAGCGCGTGGGCCGCGTCCAGCGCCTTGACGAATTCGGGCGTGCCGGGCAAGACGGGGCGGTCTAGCCCTTCGAAAGTGACCTGGCGGGCGCCGGCCTGGATGCCGGCCTTTTCCAGGATGCGCTTGAGCGGAATGCCCAGCCAGCGGGCGTTGCCCATGGCGCCGTTGCCCAGCTGGCCGCCGCCCACGCGAGGCTCGAAAAAGCCGCGGCTGTTGCCGGAGCACTGGGTGACGGCCACCAGTTCGACCGGCGCGCCGAATTGCTGCTTCAAGTCGGCCAGCGACAGTTCCAGCGGCGTGCCGACCTTGCCGCTGACGCGCAGGCGGTAGGCGGCCGGGTCGATGGCGGTGGGGATGTTGCCCAGGTGGTAGCGCACGAAAAACGCGTCGTTGGGCGTGATGACGCCGTCGTTGAACACCGCGAATGGTGTTTCCAGTTGCGGCGGCCGCGAGGTCTGGCGGATCAGGGGGCGCTTCTGGGGGTAGGCGATCAGCTCGCGCTCGCCGTTGGCGAACGGCAGCGTGACGGTGGCCGGGGCGGCCAGGCTGGTCAGGGCGTGGCCGGCCAGCGTGCCGGCCGCGCCCACGGTACAGGCTTGACGCAGGAAGCGCCGGCGCCCATCCGGATCGAATGTGCTCATGCTTGTCTCCTCGTTGTTTTCTAGTACCCTGCCCCTCGCGGCGCGGTCGGATCAGGCTACGCCTGACGGGCTGACAACGGGGTGAACAGCGCCTGAATTGTCACGTTCGCCGTTCCAATAACCGAATTTTTCGCACGATATGCCCCGGCGGGCGGTTGCCTGCCCGCCGCCCGCGCAGGCAACCGCCCCTGGCTACATGATGAGACTACTGACCTTCAACCGATCCGCCTTTGTCGCCCTGCTGGCCGTGACCCTGCTGGAGGTGCTGATCGCCACCCTGGGCAAGCCCTACCCGCTGTTGCGCGGTTTCGTGGGGGATGTGGTGGCCGTGGGGTGGGCCTACCTGGTGTATCGCAGCTTCATCCGCGCGGGCGTGCTGCCCCTGGCGGTGGCGGCGCTGCTGACCGGCTATGCGGTGGAATTCGGCCAGTACCTGGCCCGCTACCTGGGCTGGCGGATCGAACAGCCGGTGCTGCGCATCGTCCTGGGCAGCGTGCCCGACTGGTGGGACATGCTGGCCTACACGCTGGGGTTCTTCCTGGTGTTGTTGCTGGCCGGGATCAAGCGGCGCTGGCAGCGGCAAGCGGCATAGCACGCCTGAGAAGGTTGCCGCCTGGCCTGCCTGCTTCGTGCAGGGCGGGCCAACTGTCGCGCTTCATCCAAGGCGCTTTGCGCCAAGCGTTTCACCACACGCATCAGGCGCGACCCATCAGGCGGTTCAGCCCGCCTGCCCCACCGGCGCGTCATTGCGCCCTTTGTTTTTCTGGCCCGTGGACGCGGGCAGCGGCTGCAGCCGTTCGTTGCGCAGCGGCGCAAAGCATTCCGACCAGGACTTGGGCAGCAGGGGCGTGGCGTGGCGCACGGCATCGCGGCGGGCGTAGTGGGCCAGCAGTTGCTGGCCGATCGGGGCGTCTCCCAGGGGATGGCGGTTCGTCATGGTATTTCCGTATTGCATTGAAAGTGTATTCATTGTACCGCACTGTGCACGCTTTGATCAAACCCGAGTCGGCGCTGCAAGTCCTTGATAACAGAGGGTCGGTCCCTTTATATGGCCGAAACGGACGGGAATACCCTAGGCGACTAAAACGGTAGACGGTATACAATGTTCATCATCGGCCAAGGGCAGCATCCGGCCGGCCCCCTCTCCCCCCATAGGACCTGGAGCGCGTCATGGCAGAACTGATGAACCGAGATGAATTTCGTAGCGCGTTGGAAAACGCGATCAAGGGCAAGAGCGCCAATGCTTCGCCCTTTTCCATTGCCTGGGCTGAAGGCAAGCTCAGCCGCCAGCATCTGCAGCGCTGGGCGGAAAACCACTACCACTATGTCGGCCCCTTCGCCGACTACCTGGGCTACCTGTATGCCCGCACGCCGGACACCTACACCGAAGCCAAGGATTTCCTCCTGGCGAACATGTACGAAGAGGAAATCGGCGGTGACCGCCACACCGACCTGCTGATCCGCTTTGCCGAAGCCTGCGGCACCACCCGCGAACGCGTCACCAACCCCGACAACATGTCGCCCACCACGCGGGCGCTGCAAAGCTGGTGCTACGCCGTGGCCATGCGCGAAGACCCCATCGTGGCCGTGGCTGGCCTGGTGGTGGGCCTGGAATCGCAGGTGCCGTCCATCTACCGCAAGCAGACGCCGACCCTGCGCGAGAAGTACGGCTTTACCGACGAAGAGGTCGAGTTCTTCGACCTGCACATCGTGTCCGATGAAATCCACGGCGAACGCGGCTACCAGATCGTGCTGGAACACGCCAACACGGTGGACCTGCAACAGCGCTGCCTGAAGATCTGCGAGATCGGCGCGCAGATGCGGTTGCTGTACACCACGGCGCTCTACACCGACTACGTGCAGCAGGAAGTGGCGCTGCCCGAGCTGGGCCTGGCCGCCTGAGCCCCTGGCCGTGGCGCCGCCTGCGCAACCTGCGCGGGCGCTGCCGCGGCCGCTGACACGGATATCCCGATCCATGCCCACCGTTGTATTCCACAAAGGCGGCCAGACCTACACCGGCGTGGTGCAGGACAACACCAATCTGGTCGTGCGCGCCGGCATCCGGCAGTTTCCCTTTCCGCACCTGCGCTACGAGTGCGGCATGGGCAAGTGCGCCAAATGCGCCTGCCGCGTCCTGTCCGGGGCCGAGCACCTGCCGCCCGTGAACTGGAAAGAAAAAAAGCAGCTGGGCGATCGTGTCGACGACGGCTATCGGCTGGTCTGCCAGCTGTGGATCGGCCACGACGTCGAACTGGCGCAGGACACGGAAGGCTAGGGCCTTTCGCCGTGGCCCCAGACCCGACCGACCCCCACCAGGAAGCCCGCATGAATCCAGGCGATGCGCCCTATGTGATCCTGACGACCAAGCCCGGCGTGTTTCGCACCGAAGCGGGCGAGGGCGCCGAGATCATCGAAACCTATGACTACACCTGCGGCGGCCGAACGCGCGCGGTGTTCAGCATTGCACGGCTGACCGGACCGACCCGGCTGGTCGTCACCGAAGAGACGCCGCCGTATGTCGTGAACCGCGTGCCGTCCAAATTCCTGGATCACTTCGCCTCGATCGAGGCCGCGCGCCGCGAGCTGGATCACCTGACGCGATTCGGCAGCAGCGACACCACTTTGACGCGACGCGCCCATCCCGTCGCCGCGGAGCATTGAGCAGCATGGTCAACATCACTTTTCTTTCGAACGGCGGCAAGGTCGTCACCGCACCCGAAAACAGCAATCTGCTGCGCGTGTCGCTCAAGGAGCGCGGCGGCATTCCGTTCAAGTGCGGCGGGGGCCTGTGCGGCACCTGCAAATGCCGCATCGAACAGGGGCTGGAAAACACCGACGCCATCAAGCCCAAGGAACGCAAGCATCTGCGGCCCGAGGATTTCGAGGCCGGCTACCGCATGGCGTGCCAGACCTTCGTGCTGGGCGACGTGGCCGTGTCGTGGGTGGTGCAGAACGGCAAGGGCGTAGTGCAGGCCGCGGCCAGCGTGCCTGCCGCCGCAGAACCCGCCGCGCAGGCGGACTCGTGATCGCCGGATGACGCGCCGGCCGCTCAGGCGGCCGACGAGTGCGCCTGGCGCGTTTCGGTGTAGGCCTTGGCGGCGTTGTGCACGTGCTGGCTCGCCAGCAGGGCGGCCAGGTCGCCGTTGCCGGCGATGACGGCGTTCAGGATCTGCGAGTGTTCGTCCCAGTTCTGCTTGGCCCGGTGCATGTTGCTGGGCGCGAACAGCAGCGCGGTGCGGTCGCGCAAGGATCGCATCAGGTCGGTCAGCACCACGTTGCCGCCGATGGTGGCCAGCATTTCGTGGAACTGCGAATTCAGCGCCAGGAACTTGTCCAGCTGTTCGCTTCGCGCGGCCTCGGTGCCTTCGCGCAGGAAGGCCTGCAGGCGTTCGACGGTTTTGTCGTCGCGGCGCTGCGCCGCCAGTTTGGCGTTCAGGCCTTCGAGCGTGGCACGCACTTCGACCATGTCGTAGGCCACCGCGTCGGACAGCACCGACACCGACGCCCCGCGGCGCGGCTCGATGGTGACCAGCCCTTCGGCGGCCAGCGCCCGCAACGCTTCGCGCACCGGGATGCGCGACACCCCCATTTCTTCGGACAGGCGGCCTTCGACCAGGCGATCGCCCGGCGTGAATTCGCCGCTGAGGATGCGCTCGCGCAGCTTGTCGCGGATGACCGCGAACAACTGCGGATGCTGCTCGCCGATCTTCAGCGGGGCAGAAGGCTGCGTGTCTACGGCTTGCGGGCTGACGGGCATGGTGGTCATGGCGAGCGGGGTGGGTGGAATGGATACAGTCTTCATTGTATTACCGGGTTGTATCAGCGGGCGGTGTGGCGGCGATGCGGGCCGGCGGCGTCAACCCGTCCACAGGGCCTTGGCGATGACGCCGACAGCGCCCAGGGCGCAGGCGCCCAGCAGCACGCCGCGCACGGCGCGCGGGGGCAGCAGCCTGCGCAGGCTGCTGGAAACGGCAAAGCCGGCCAGCAGGAAGGGCGCCAGGCTGAGGGCCAGTCCGGCGTGGTAGCCGGTATAGCGATTGGCCAGCGCCAGCATGGCCAGCGAGAAGATGGAACCCAGGAACAAGACCATGCCCAGCGTGGCGCGCAGCCGCGCGGGCTCGGCGTGCTGCAGCACGATGGCGATCGGCGGGGCGCCTACCGAGGTCATGGTGCCCATGATGCCCGAGGCCACGCCGGCGCCCGACACGCGGCCTGGCGTGGCGGCAAAGCGCAGGCCGGCCAGGCTGAGCGCGACGGCAGCCAGGATCATCACGGCGAACAGCAGGCCCAGCGCCTGGGCCGAAAAGCGGGCCATGGCATAGATGGCGATCAGTGTGCCGGCGGCCCGGCCCGTCAGGGCATAGCCTACTGCGGGCCAGTCGATCGCGGCGCGCTCGCGCAGGGCGGTCAGCAAGGAAATGAAGCCGCCCAATGTCAGCAATGGGCCGGGTGCCAGCTGGGGGAAGCAGAGTGCGGCGACCGGCGCGGCGAACATGGCGAAGCCGATGCCGCCCACCCCCTGGGCCAGCGCGGCGCCGAACACCACGACCGCCATGGCCGCGTAGTGCCAGGCATCGGGAATGAAAGCGGTCATGCCATTACGCCTTTATGTATACGGTAGTCCAAGCGATTTCTTCCCATGCACCATGACCGAGCACGATGCACCAGTTAGTACCCTGATTTCCCTGGGATATTCAAGATAATTTCAGAATTATCGGTTTCCCTAGGCACTGCATATTTCGATGGGTATGACTCCAAACTAAATATAGTATACCGACGTGGCGACTTAACAGCCACGTCGACAAGGGGAATCACGCATGCAATCGGACGTCGTGCTCAACGCCGCTCACTGGGTGTATCTGGCCAGTGTGGCCGCCATCATCCTGACGATGATCCTGCGGGCCAATGTGGTGGTGCCGTCGGTGATCGGCACTTTCCTGGTGGTGCTGGCCATCACGGGCAACCCGATCAGCGGGCTGATCGGCATTTTTTCGGCCAGCTTCGTAGCGGCCAAAGAGCTTTTCAACATCTTTCTGGTCATCACCTTCATGACGGCGCTGCTCAACGCGCTCAAGACGCTGCAGGCGGATGTGCGCATGGTGCAGCCGTTCCGGCGAGTGATGCGGGGCGGGCATTCGTCGTTCATCATCCTGGCGCTCTGTACCTATGTGATCTCGCTGTTCTTCTGGCCCACGCCGGCGGTGCCGCTGGTGTCGGCCATCCTGCTGCCCGCGGCCATTGCGGCAGGCCTGCCGCCCCTGGCGGGTGCGATGGCGATCGCCATTGCCGGGCAGGGCATGGCGCTGTCGTCGGACTACGTCATTGGCGTGGCGCCGGGCATCAGCGCCAAGGCGGCGGGCGCGGCGGTCAGCGCGGCGGTCGTGGCAGACCGCGCGCTGGTGTTGTCGTTGATCACCGGCGCGGTGGCGTTGACTGCCGCCTACCTGCTGATCCGCAAGCACATCGTGGCGGCCGACCCGGCGCTGTTGTCGGCCTGGCAGGCGCGGGCGCAGGACGGCAGCCTGGCCGAGATCGAGCACTCGGGCTCGTTCGACAAGGCTGAGCTGGCCCGCGGCACCATGGGCGCCAACCCCACGCTGCCGCGTGGCCCCGGGCTGGACGAGGCCGAACGGCGCCGTGTGCGCTGGTCGCGCGTGTTCGCGGTGGTGACGCCGCTGGCGTTCCTGGGCGTGATCGCCGTGATGGTCGTGCCGCGGCTGGTTCCCGGCCTGCCGGCCCTGCGCGGCGGCGACGCGGCGGCGCTGGTGGGCGGCGTGGCCTTCGTGGTGATGATGTTCGTGACGCTGGCCGCCGAAGGCCCGCGCAAGATGCTGGACGTGTGCCCAGAGCACGTCACCGACGGCTTTGTGTTCGCTTTCAAAGCTATGGGCTCGGTGTTGCCGATCGCGGGCTTCTTCTTCGTGGGCGCCAATGAGACCGCGGCCCAGATCCTGGGCATGCCCCAGGCGCAGGCGCCGGGCCTGCTGTTCGAGGTGATCTCGGCGGGCCAGCACCTGATTCCCGAAAACCACTTTCTGGTCGCCTTCGGCGTGCTGCTGGTGGGCATGATCACCGGCATCGACGGCTCGGGTTTCGCCGGCCTGCCGCTGACCGGCACGCTGTCGGGCGCGTTGGGCCCGGTGGTGGGGGTGGACGCAGCCACGCTGGCCGCGGTGGGCCAGATGGGAGCGGTCTGGACAGGCGGCGGCACGCTGATCGCCTGGTCTTCATTGATTGCGGTGGCCGGCTTTGCACGGGTTCACGTGCTGTCGCTGGTGCGGGCGCTGCTCGTGCCGGTGCTGTTGGCGCTGTTCGTGTCCACCATCTGCGCCGTTCTGATCTGGCAGTGAGCGAGACGGCCACCCGGCGGTGGCCGCCTTCGGGTTTACGCGGATCGAATAGATTAGATTAAAGTATACAATGTTCAGAAATTACCTCAGACGGCCCATTTCCGGGCAATCAGGCCAGCCCGGCAAAGGAAGGACACCCGTGGACGATCTTTCGCAGCAGGAATTCCAGAACCATATTGGCGGTGAATGGGTGCCTTGCGCCTCGGGTGCCACGGCCCCCAACCTCAATCCCGCCGACACGACGGACGTAGTGGGGCGGTTTCCGCTGTCGGACGCGACCGACGGCGCCCGGGCGGTGGCCGCCGCGCAGGCGGCGTTTGCCGCGTGGCGCGACACGCCGATCTCCAAGCGCGCGGCCATTCTGTTTCGCGCCGCCCAATACCTGGAAGACCACGCCGACAGCGTGGCGCGGGAACTGACCCGCGAAGAGGGCAAGGGCCTGGCGCTGGCGCGCGACGAAGTGCTGCGGTCGGCCCAGACCATCCGCTTCTACGCGGTGGAAGGGCAGTCGTTCACCGGCGAGACCTTCGTCAACGATGATCCGGACATGGTGGTCTACAGCCAGCGCGAGCCGCTGGGCGTGGTGACGGTGATATCGCCGTGGAATTTCCCGATCTCGATTCCGGCGCGCAAGATCGCCCCGGCGCTGATCAGCGGCAATACCGTCGTCTTCAAGCCGTCGTCGGACGCGCCGCTGTCGGGCTACCGGCTGGCCGAAGCCTTCGTGCAGGCCGGGTTGCCTGCCGGCGTGCTGAACCTGGTCATCGGGCCGGCGTCCAAAGTGGGGGCGTCCATCACCACCGCGCCGGCCGTGCGCGCAATTTCGTTCACCGGGTCGACCGCCGCGGGCGAGCAGATCCACCGCGGCGCGGGCCTGACCACGCGCACGCAGATGGAACTGGGCGGCAAGAACCCATTGATCGTGCTGGCCGATGCCGACCTGGACCGCGCGGTGGATCTGGCCGTGAAAGGCGGCTTTTCGCTGTCGGGCCAGGCGTGCACCGGCACCAGCCGGCTGCTGGTCGACCGCAAGGTCTTGCCAGCCTTTACCGACAAGCTGCTGGCAAGGATGAAGGCGCTGACCATCGGCAACGGCCTGGACGGCAATTTCGACCTGGGTCCGCTGGCCACGCAGAAGCAGCTGGATACCGTGCTGAGCTACGTGGCGGTGGGCAAGCAGGAAGCCACCCATCTGCTGGGCGGCGATCGCCTGACCGGCGAGGGCTTTGACCGCGGCTATTACGTCACGCCGGCCCTGTTTACCGATGTGACGCAGCAGATGCGGATCGCCCGCGAGGAAATCTTCGGCCCGGTGCTGGCCCTGATTGCGGTGGACGGCTATGACGAGGCCATCGCCTGCGCCAACGACACGGAATACGGCCTGTCGGCCGCCATCGCCACGACCGATGCGCGTTATGCGCATCGCTTCGCCCGCGACATCCAGGCCGGCACGGTGAAGATCAACCGCACCACCACCGGCAACCTCATCAACGCGCCGTTCGGCGGCCTGAAAAGTTCCAGTACGTCGACGTTCCGCGAGTCGGGCCGCGTCGGGCTGGAGTTCTACACGCAGATCAAGACCGTCTACCGCGCCGGCTGACGGCCAACCTGGGAATCACTGACATGAAGCAGATCTATCGCCTGGAACTGGAAGAAGCGCGCGCCATGGTGCGCGCGGCCATCGCCCGATCGGAACAGATCGGCGTGCTGGAATCGGTGTGCATCGTCGACGACGGCGGATACCCGATAGCGCTGGAGCGCATGGACGGCGCCCGCATCACCGGCCCGCAGATCGCCTGGAACAAGGCCTTTACCGCCGCGGGCCACAAGCGCTCGACCCACCTCTTCACCACGCCGCCCAACGGCCCCGCGCTGCCGGGCAACGAGGCCTTCGGCATCCAATGGAGCTTCGAGGGCAAGTTCGCCGCCTTTGTCGGCGGCTTTCCCATCGTGGTCAACGACGAGGTGATCGGCGGGGTGGGCCTGAGCGGCGGCAACGGCGAGCAGGACACCCAGGCCGGCCTGGCCGCGTTGACGGCGCTGGCCGAACTGCTGGAGCCGCACGGCCTGAAAGTGCTGGTGCAGGCCGACATCAAGAAATAACCGACAGCCGGCTGGTGACGTCATGGCATATCGCGTGCATATCCTGGAAACCGAGCAGACCTTTCTGGTGGAGGAGGGCGAATCCGTGCTGGACGCCGCCACCCGCGCCGCGGTGAAGCTGCCGCACGAATGCACCTTCGGCGGCTGCGGCACCTGCCGCGTGAAGCTGGAGGCGGGAACGGTGACCTACGACGAATTCCCCATGGCGCTGACGCCGGAAGAGGCGGCCCAGGGCTACGCGCTGGCCTGCCAGGCGCGACCCCAGAGCGACCTGAGCCTGAGCGTGCCCGACCGGCGCGCGTTTGCCGAGCCGCGGCGCCTGCCCGCCCAGGTGCATCGCATCGCGCCGCTGTGCGATGACGTGATACACCTGACGCTGGCGCTGCCGCCGGATACGCCGCTGGACTACGCGCCGGGCCAGTACATGAATGTGCTGCTGCCGGACGGCGAAACCCGCAGTTTCTCGATGGCGTCGGCCCCGGCCGGCAATCTGGTCGATTTTCATGTGCGCCGCATCCCCGGCGGCCGCTATACCGACCACTGGCTGGGCCAGGCGCAGGCCGGCGCGCCGCTGGAGATCGAGGCGCCGCTGGGCGTCTTCAGCTACCACGAGGAAGACTGGCGGCCGATGATCATGCTGGCGACGGGCACCGGCATTGCCCCGATCAAGGCCATCCTGGAATCGCTGCTGGACAATGACGACTGCCCGCCGGTGACGCTGTACTGGGGCATGCGCACCGAAGCCGATCTGTACTTGCGGCAAGAGATCGAAAGCTGGGCGGGGCGCCTGTACGAGTTCAACTTCGTGCCCGTGCTGTCGCGCGCGGGGGCGGACTGGCAGGGCCGCCGCGGCCATGTCCAGCAGGCGGTGCTGCAAGACCATGCCGACCTGTCGGAACACGCCATCTACCTGTGCGGCGCCCCGGCCATGGTCAGCGAAGCCACGACGCTGCTGGCCGCGCGCGGCGCCAGCCTGGACCATGTGTATGCCGACAGCTTCACGTTCCAGCATGCGGCGATGGCGGCCGCCACCCCCTGAGCCCTCGATCCTTCACGCGGCCTTCGGCCGGTCTTGCCGGAACACCAGCACCGGCAGCTTCGTGCGCGCCAGCACCCGTTGGGTTTCGCTGCCCAACAGGAAGCCCGTCATGCCGTGGCGCCCGTGCGAACCCATCACGATCAGGTCGCAATGATGCTGCAGCGACGCTTCGACGATGGCTTCGTGGGGATGGTCGTTGACGGCGACCTCCGTGCTGCAGGGCACCAGGGCGTGGCGCGCCTCCATTTCCAGGCCATCGAGATACGCGGCGGCGTTCTTGCGGGCCTGGTCGGTGGGCGGGGCCTGGTGCGCGCCCAACATTTCGGCCTGGTAGACCAGCAGGTGGTCTTCCGGAATGGCGCGCAGGATCGTGATCGAAGCTCCCATTTCCTTGGCGAAAACGAGTGCTTGCTTGAAGGCCGATTCGGACGTGAGAGAGCCGTCCACGGCGACGAGCAGATGCCTGTACATGTTGCGTCTCCTTTGAAAAAAGGAAGGTCCAGCAACGGGTGAATTCAGTATAGGCCTGCGTCTGGCTGCAATCCAGTAGTGCGTTGGGAGGAGGGGGGGGCGAGCCGGGCACCTGGCCCGGGGCCTGGCCGGCTGCCCCGCCGGTGCCCGCTATGCGATGCGGCGCAGCGTCTCGCCGTCCCCGGCCAGCCCCCGCGGCAGGGCCTCGATCAGGCTGCGCGTATACGGGTGGCGGGCGTCGCGCCACAGGGTGGCGTTGGGCCCTTCTTCGACGATCCGGCCCGCATTCATGACCAGCACCCGGTCGGCCAGGTAATGCACCACCGACAGGTCGTGCGAGATGAACAGGTACGACAGGCCGAATTCCGCCTTCAGGTCCACCAGCAGGTTCAGTATCTGCGCCTGCACCGACACGTCCAGCGCCGACACGGGTTCGTCGCAGATCACCAGCGCCGGCCGCAGCACCAGCGCGCGGGCGATGCCGATGCGCTGGCGCTGCCCGCCCGAGAATTCGCTGGGGTAGCGGGCCAGCGCGGCCTGCGGCAGGCCCACGGCATCCAGCATGTGGGTGATGCGGCGGCGGCGCTCATGGCGGTCGGTGACGTGGTGGATGCGCAGTGCGGCTTCCAGGATGTCGGCCACGGTATGGCGCGGGTTGAGCGAGGCGTAGGGGTCCTGGAAGATCATCTGCACGCTCTGGCGGTAGGCGGCCAGGTCGCGTTTGCCAAGGTGAGTGGTGTCCTGGCCGCGCAGCAGGATGTGGCCGCCGGCGGGGGCCAGCAGGCGCACCAGGGTGCGAGAAAGCGTCGATTTGCCGCAACCGGATTCGCCCACCAGGCCCAGCGTTTCGCCCCGCTCGATCTGGAACGACACGCCGTCCACGGCGGTGTTGGCGCCCTGGCGGGTCGGGTAGTCCACCCGCAGGTCACGCACCTGCAACAGCGGCACCGCATCGGGCACGGCGGGGTCGTTGGCGGCCGCGACGCGGGGCGGGGTGACCAGCCCGAAGACGGGCCGTCCGGATGCCGGGTCCAGCCGCGTGCGGATTTCCGGCAGGCGGCGCTGGCGATAGTGGGTAGCGTCGTCCAGCCGCAGCGAGGCGCCCAGCAGGCCGCGGGTGTACGGATGGCGCGGTTGCGACAGCAGCGCCGACGCCAGGCCTTCCTCGACCTTCTCGCCGGCCACCATCACGGCGACGCGGTCGGCCCAGTCGCCCACCACGGCCAGGTCATGCGTGATCAGCAGCAAGCCCATGCCCAGGTCGGCGCGCAGGTCGTCCAGCAGCCGCAGGATCTGCGCCTGCACGGTGACGTCCAGCGCCGTGGTGGGCTCGTCGGCCACCAGCAGGGCGGGCTCGCAGGCGATGGCGGCGGCGATCATCGCACGCTGGCGCTGGCCGCCCGACAACAGGTGCGGGTAGTCGTCGACCCGGCGCTGCGGCTCGGGCACCCGCACCAGGTCCAGCAACTCAATGGCGCGCTGGCGCGCGGCGCGGGCCGTGGCGCCGCGGTGCAGGCGCAGGGCCTCGCCGATCTGTTCGCCCAGCGTCAGCACCGGGTTCAGGCTGGTCATGGGTTCCTGGAAGATCATCGCGATGCGGTCGCCGCGCAGCGCGCAGCGCTGGCGCTGCGGCAGGGTCAGCAGGTCGCGGCCTTCGTACAGGATGTGGCCGCTGGCACGGGCGTGGCGCGGCAACAGGCCCAGCAATGCCAGCGCGGTGGTGGACTTGCCGCAGCCGGACTCGCCCACCAGCGCCAGCGTTTCACCCGCGCGGATCTGCAGGTCCAGGTTGTTGACGGCCTGGTGGCCGGGGAAGGCCACGTTCAGCCCTTGGATGTCGATCAGTGTGCTCATGGCGTTCGTGTTGGCAAGGCCCAGGCAGGTCAGCGCGCGGGGGCGGGCGCCGTGGCCGTGCGGCGCCGCAGCTTGGGGTTGAGCGCGTCGTTGATGGCATCGCTGAGCAGGTTCAGCGCCAGCACGGCGGCCATGATGGTCAGGCCGGGCAGGGCGGTCATGTACCAGGCGGTGCGCAGAGCCTCGCGGCCGGCGCCCACCATGCTGCCCCAGCTGACCACGTTGGGGTCGCCCAGGCCCAGGAACGACAGCCCGGCCTCCGACAGGATGGCGTTGGCCACCAGCACGGCGGTGGTGACGATGATGGGCGGCAGGGCGTTGGGCAGTATCTCGCGGAAGATGATGCGGGCGTGTCCCGCGCCCAGCGCCTGGGCGGCGCGCACGAATTCGCGTTCGCGCAGCGCGATGAATTCGCCGCGCGTCAGGCGCGCGATGCCGGTCCAGGACGTGACGCCCAGCGCGAAGATGATGGTGGACAGCGACGGCCCCAGGATCGCCACCAGCACGATCGCCAGCAGAAACGACGGCACGGTCTGGAACAGCTCGGTCACGCGCATCAACACCGCGTCGGTGCGCGGGCCGGCGTATCCGGCAACGGCGCCCACCAGCAGACCGATACCCAACGCGATGGCGGCGGAGGCGCCGCCCACCAGCAACGACACGCGCGCGCCGTGGAACAGGCCGGCCAGGATGTCGCGGCCCATCAGGTCGGTGCCGGCGGGAAACTCGGCGTCGCTGCCCGGCCAGGTGAAGGGTGCGCCCACCATCTCCAGCGGGTCGTCGGGGTACAGCCAGCCGGCGGTGGCGGCAGCGCCCAGCAGCAGCGCCAGGATGGCCGCGCCGATGGCGGCGGACGGCGCGCGCAACAGGCGCAGCGTGGCAAGCAAGCCGATACGCAGCGTCATGCTTTTCTCACACGGGGATCCAGCCACCCGTAGGTGGCGTCGACGGCGATGTTCATCACCGCCACCAGCGCCGCGCTCATCAGCAGGATGCCCAGCAGCAGGTTGACGTCGCGGCTGGCGATGGCCTCGAACGACAGCTGGCCCAGGCCGGGCCAGGCGAACACGGTCTCCACCACGATGCTGCCGCCCAGCAGTGCGCTGCTTTGCAGGCCCAGCATGGTGACGACGGGCAGAATGGCGTTGCGCAGGGCATGGCGCCAGATCACCCGGGCCTCGCCATTGCCGCGAGCGCGCGCGGTGCGGATGTAGTCTTCCTGCAGCGTTTCGATCATGGACGCGCGCGACAGCCGCGCGTAGATGGCCACGTAGTAGATCGCCACCGTGGCCACCGGCAGCGCCAGGTGCCGCGCATAGTCCAGCCACAGCGCCCAGCCCTGGTAGGCCGCGCCCACGTCGCGGATGCCGCCAACCGGCAGCCAATCCAGGTGCACGCCGAACCCCACGATGAGCATCAGCGCGGTCCAGAACATGGGCGCCGAATAGCCCGCCGTGGCCAGGGCCGACAGCAGCGTGTCCAACAGACCATGCGGCCGCCGGGCCGCCAGCACGCCCAGCAGCACCCCCAACACTACTGACAGCCCCAGCCCCGTGCCGATGAGCGCCAGCGTCGCCGGCAGCCGGCCAAAGATCAGCGTTGCCACCGGCTCGCCATAGCGGAACGAGTAGCCCAGGTCCAGCGACGCCAGGCTTTTCAGGTAGTAGCCCAGTTGCGCCAGCACGCTCTGGTCCAGCCCGTAGGCCAGCCGCAGCTCGGCCACGTGGGCCGGGGTGATGCCGCTGTTTTCCGCGGCGATCACGTCCACCAGGTCGCCGGGCACCAGCTTGAGCAAAAAGAAATTCGCCACCGCCGTGGCGCCCACCACGAACAGGATCTGCAGCAGATAGCGGACGGGGCGGGGCAGGCGCGCGAACATGGCTGGTGGGTCCCGCGGCGCTCAGGCCTTGCCGAGCCAGACGTTGGCGAAGTTGTTGCGCGAGTGGGACGACGCGTCGGTCACGTTGCGCAGCTGCTTGTCCCAGACGCCGAACCAGCGGAATTCGAACAGGCCGATCAGCGGCAGGTCGCGCTGCGCCAGCCGCTGCACCTCGTTGTACTGTTCGATGCGCTTTTTCGGGTCGGTCTCGACCTGGGCGGCCTCGATGGCGCGGTCCATGTCGGGGTTGTTGTAGCCGGACGCGTTGTACCAGGGCGTACCGCGGGCTTCAGCCTTGCTCCAGTAGCGGGTCTCGACGCCCAGTTGCGGGTCGATCAGCACCGTGCCCCACGAGCTGATCAGCTGGAAGTTGTAGTCGGTGAAGACGTTGCGGGTCCAGGTGGCCAGGTCCAGGCCGCGCAGGGTGACGTCGATGCCGATCTTGCGCAGCGCCTGCCGCACGAATTCGCCCGTGCGCCGGTAATCGTCGCCGAACGGAATGTAGTCGTGCGTCAGCGCAAAGCGCCAGCCGCCGGCGCCGCGCGGATAGCCGGCCTCGTCCAGCAGTTTTTCGGCTAGCGTGGGGTCGTAGGCATACTGCTGCACGTTGGGGTTGTGGTACGGCTTGACCAGCGACGGCACCGGGCTGACGAAGGGTTCGGCATAGCCGTTCCAGACGGTCTTGACCAGCGCCTGCTTATTGACCGCGTGGGCGATGGCCTGGCGCACCTTCAGGTTCGACAGGATCGGGTCGCGCAAATTGGCTTCCAGCCATAGCCACGCGGCAAAGCCGTTGTAGCCGGACGTGTCCACCGCCAGCTTGGGCAGCTTGGACAGGCGGGTGGCGTCGGTGAAGGCCACCGGATTGCGTTCGCCGTATGAGACCGCGCCAGTTTCCAGCGCGGTGGCGCGGCCGGACACGTCGGGCACGATCTTCCAGACGATGCGGTCCAGGAAGGGGCGTTCGGGCTGCCAGTAGTGCGCGTTGCGTTCGAGCACGATGTAGTTGCCGCGATTCCATTCCTTGAAGACGAACGGCCCCGTGCCCACCGGCTTGTTGTTGTAGGGGTTGTTCTGGATGTCGGTGCCTTCGAACAGGTGGCGCGGCAGAATCGGTGCACCGAGCGAGTCGATGGCGTTCAGCGCCACCGGCGTGGGCTGCGACAGGTGCAGCACCACGGTGTGGTCGTCAGGCGTTTCCACCTGCTTCAGGTACTGGAACACGCGGCGCGCGCTGGGCGCGTGCTTCAGCCAGACCTCTTCGGCGGACCACTTCACGTCGGCCGAGGTGAACGGCTTGCCGTCATGCCACAGCACGCCCTGGCGCAATTTGAAGGTGATGGTCTTGCCGTCTTCCGACACGGTCCAGCTTTCGGCCAGAACCGGCCGCGGTTTCAGGTCGGGGCCGTATTCCACCAGGCCGTCGAAGATCTTGCTGGCCACGGCGCCCGTGGGCGTGGACGAGTTCAGATAGAAGGCCAGCGTCGGCGGCTCGGGGTGCACCACGGCGTTCAGCACGCCACCCGGGGTGGCGCCTTGCAGCGTGTTCGGCAGGCTCTGCGTGTCGGCATGGGCCGGCGCGAAGATCACGTTGGGAAACAGCGCGCCGGTGCCCATCAGCGCACCGGCGCTGAGCAGCCAGCGGCGCAGGGGGTTGACGGTGTCCTGCGGCGCGTCGGTGTCGAACGCCGGGGGCAAGGGCT
>ERZ1032107.140-NODE-140-length-16844-cov-15.673894_pt1 | contig 16844 bp, 17 predicted proteins | sample MGYA00516713_ERZ1032107 | MGnify/ENA primary metagenome ERZ1032107 (study PRJEB33718, sample SAMN03160116) | human skin metagenome | collected 2014-04-10 | study: EMG produced TPA metagenomics assembly of the PRJNA266117 data set (Human skin bacterial metagenome...
CCGGTCGGCATAACGCGAGACGATGCGCAGGAACGACAGCCCGCGCACCAGCGCCGACGGTGCGAACAGGTTGAACGCGCCGCCCGCCCCGGCCAGCGCCGCGCCGGTCAGGAACCAGCCCGACACGCCCAGCAGCCCCACGCCAGCGGCCACCGTCGCCAGCGCACAGAACAGGGCCAGCAACAGCCCGCTCTTGCGACGGACATACAGGGGCAACAGCAACAACAGGTTCTTCATGCGTCTTTCACTTTCGCGTCGGCAATGCGCAGCACGCGGGAGAACCGCGCGGCGACGGCGGGCGAATGCGTGGCCAGCAGCAGCGTGCGGCCGGCGGCGAACGCCAGGATTTCATCGAGCACACGCGCTTGCGTGGCCTCGTCCAGGTGGGCGGTGGGCTCGTCCAGCAGGATCAGGCCCGGGTCACGCAGGAACAGCCTTGCCAGCGCTACGCGTTGCGCCTGGCCACCCGACAGGCCATGGCCGCGGCTGCCCAGCGGCGTGGCCAGGCCCTGCGGCAGGCTCTCTGCGAATTCCAGCACGCAAGCGCGGCGCGCGGCCTCCAGCACCTGGGCGTCGGACGCGGACGGGCGACCCAGCCGGATGTTGTCGGCAATGGACCCTGCCAGCAATTGCGGCTTCTGGCCGATCAGCGCCACTCGCGCACGCAGGTCGGCTTCACGCCACTGGGCGAGCGGCGCGCCGTCGATCCGCACGTCGCCGGTACAGGGCCGCAGGCGGGCAATGGCTTCGATCAGCGTCGACTTGCCGATGCCGCTTTCGCCCATCAACGCGACGTGTTCGCCCGCCGCCAGCGACAGCGCGGCATCGGACAGCACCGGCAGCGGGCGGCCGGGCGCGGTCATGCTCAGGCCCGCCACCGCCAAGGCGGCAGCGCCCGGCGTGACAACTGCCGGCGCGGCCGGCTCGGCCTGGGCCGCTGCGTCTTGCGGCAGCCCGTCAAAGAGCGTGGCGATCTGCGTCACCGCGGCCAGCGCCGCGGCACGGTCATGGTAGTGGGCCGCGAACTGGCGCAGCGGCGCGTAGACTTCGGGCGCCATCAAGAGGCAGAACAGCCCGGCCTGCAGCGTCAGCGGTGACCAGCGCACGTCCAGGAAGCCCAGGTAGGTCAGGCCGATATAGACGGCTACGCCCGCCACGCCCAGCGCGGCGAAGAATTCCAGCACCGCGGACGACAGGAAGGCAATGCGCAGCACCGACATCGTGCGCTGGCGCAGCGCGTCGCTGGCAGCGGCGACCGACGCCGCCTCGGCTTCGGCGCGGCCGTAGAGCTTCAGGGTGGACAGGCCGCGCAGCCGGTCCGCGAAAAAGCCCGACAGGCGTGCAAACGCCCGCAGGTGCCGGCGGCTGGCGCCTTGCGCGCCCCACCCCACCAGCGCCATGAACAGCGGAATCAGGGGCGCGGTGATCAGCAGCACCAGGCCTGCCACCACGTCCACGGGCAAGAGCACCACGGCAAAAGCCACGGGCAGCAATGCGGCCGCGGCCATGGCCGGCAGGTACTTGGCGAAAAATCCGTCCAGGGCCTCGACCTGGTCGACCAGCGCACTGGCGATTTCGCCCGACGCCTTTCTGCGGCTCCAGTCGGGGCCTTTGTCCAGCAAGCGTGTGAACAAAGCCTGGCGCACATGGCGCTTGATGCGTTCAGAGGCATCGGCCCCCGCACGCTCGCCCAACCAGGTGATGCAGGCGCGCACGCCCATCAGGGCCGCGATGGCCAGGATGCCGGCCAGCAGTTCCTGGCGCGGCACCTGCCTGGCAATGGCCGCGTCGAGCACGTTGGCCAGCAGCCAGGCCTGCACCACCAGCAACACGCCCGACACCAGCGGCGCGGCCCCCGCCAGCATCAGCGGAAACCGGGCCGCCCGGGCCAGGGACATCAGCCAGCGCGATTGCTCGCGCGGCGGCTTGCGCAGGCTTGCCGAAGGATCGTGCTCGAGGCTGCTAGCGCCGCCGCTCACTCGTCTTCACGGCTGGCACGCGGGTCATGCGAGTGACCTTCGCGCAGCTCGAACCACATTGCGTTGAGAATAGCGAACGCACACGCCAGTCCCAGGCCGAGTATCCACGAGAAATACCACATGGTGGAGGCTCCTTGTCAGTATGAGTTGGGCGTGTCGCCCACGGATTCATGGGTCACCTTGCCGCGCATGACGCGGTACACCCAGGCGGTGTAGAGCGTCACGATCGGCAGGAAAATGACCACGGCGATCACCATGATCCACAGCGTCATGTGGCTGGACGACGCGTCCCAGACGGTCAGGCCGGCCTTGGGGTTGGTCGAGGACGGCATCAGGAACGGGAACAGCGAGAAACCCACCGTCAGGATGACGCCGGCAATCGACACCGACGACGCCAGGAACGACAGCACGTTGGCGCGCAGCGTCAGGAACAGCAGCACCAGCACCGCACCGGCCACACCCAGGATGGGCGCGATCCACATCAGCGGCCAGGTGGCGTAGTTGGCCATCCAGGCGCCGGTCTGCACCGCGACCGTCTTGAGCATCGGGTCCGACGGACCTTGCATGTCGACCGTGCTGGTGATGGCGTGGCCACCGATGCCGCCGGCTACCCAGAAGCCGCCCGCGATGAACAGCGCCAACGTCAGCAGCGCACCCAGGCGGCCCCAGTTGCGGGCCCGCGACGAGATCGGGTCTTCGGTGCGCCATGCCAGCAGCACCGCGCCGTGCATGGCCAGCATCACCACGCTCAGCACGCCGCACAACAGCGCAAACGGCGTGAACAGCTGGTAGAAATGGCCCTGGTAGACCATGCGCAGCGCATTGCCGTCGAACGTGAAGGGCACGCCCAGGATGATGTTGCCCACCGCCACGCCAAACACCAGCGAGGCCACCACACCCGAGAAGCACAGCACGCCGTCCCAGCTATTGCGCCAGCGGGTGCCTTCCATCTTGCTGCGGTACTTGAAGCCCACCGGACGCAGGATCAGCGCGATCAGCGCCAGCATCATCGCCAGGTAGAAGCCCGAGAACGATGCGGCATACAGCAAGGGCCAGGCGGCGAAGATGGCGCCGCCCGCCGTGATCAGCCACACCTGGTTGCCTTCCCAGACGGGGCCGACGACGTTGATCACGACCCGGCGCTCGGCGTCGGTCTTGGCCACCACGGGCAGCAACGCCGCCACGCCCAGGTCAAAGCCGTCCATGACGGCAAAGCCGATCAGCAGCGCACCCAAGAGCGCCCACCAGACCACCCGCAAGGTGGCGTAGTCGAAAGGAATAAGGGTATCCATGGCTTCTCTCCCCTTAAGCGCGCACGGCGGCGCGGACAGGATCGGCGGCGGCGCCGGCAGGCGCGGGCGCGTCGGATTTCGGTCCGGCCTTGATCGCGTGCAGCATCACCTTGACGCCGATGATGAGCAACACCGTGTACAGCACCAGGAAGATCGCCAGGCTGATGGCCAGGTCGGCGATGGTCAGGCCGGATGCCGCGTAATACGTCGGCAACACGCCTTCGATCACCCAGGGCTGGCGGCCGTATTCCGCCACGAACCAGCCGCTTTCAATCGCCACCCACGGCAACGGCAAGCTCCACAGCGCGACCTTGAGCAGGCCACGGCGGCTGTCCAGGCGACCCCGCGAGGCCAGCCAGAACGCCACGCCGAAGAACAGGATCAGGTACATGCCCACGGCCACCATGATGCGGAACGCCCAGAACAGCGGCGCCACGTTCGGCACGGTGTCCACGGCCGCCTTCTTGATGTCGTCTTCGGTGACCTTGCTCATGTCGGGCTGGTGCCGCTTGACCAGCAGCGCGTAGCCCAGGTCCGGCCAGGTGCGGTCGAACACCATGCGCGCATCGGTATCCTTGGGATTGGCGCGGATCTTCTGCAGCGCGTCATACGCCACCATGCCGTCGCGGATGCGGTTTTCGGCGCGCAGGATCAGGTCGTCGATACCCAGCAGCGGCGTGGTCAGCGAACGCGTGCCGATGATGCCCATGACGTATGGGATCTCGATGGCGAAGTCGTTCTTGCGCTCGGCCTGGTTGGGAATCGCGATCAGGTTGAAGGAAGCGGGCGCGGGCTCGGTGTGCCACATGGACTCCATGGCCGCGATCTTCATCTTCTGGTGTTCGGTCGTGAGGTAACCGCTTTCGTCGCCCAGCACGACCACCGACAGCGCGGAAGCCAGGCCGAAGCTGGCCGCCACCGCCATCGAGCGCTTGGCCAGGTCGGTGTGACGTCCCTTGAGCAGGTACCAGGCGCTGATCGACATGACGAACATGGCGCCGGCCACGTAGCCCGCGCTGACCGTGTGCACGAACTTGGCCTGGGCCACCGGGTTGAAGATCACCGCGGCGAAGTCGGTCATTTCCATGCGCATCGTGTCCGGGTTGAACACGGACCCCACCGGGTTCTGCATCCAGCCGTTGGCGATCAGGATCCACAGCGCCGAGAAGTTGGTGCCGAACGCCACCAGCCAGGTCACCACCAGGTGGCTGACCTTGGACATGCGGTTCCAACCGAAGAAGAACAGGCCGACGAAGGTGGCTTCCAGGAAGAAGGCCATCAGCCCTTCGAGCGCCAGCGGTGCGCCGAAGATGTCACCCACGTAGTGGCTGTAGTAGGACCAGTTCATGCCGAACTGGAATTCCATGACCACGCCCGTGGCCACGCCCAGCGCGAAGTTGATGCCGAACAGGGTGCCCCAGAACATGGTCATCCGCTTCCAGATGGGGCGGCCGGTCATGACGTACACGCTTTCCATGATGGCCAGGATGAACGACAGGCCGAGCGTGAGGGGAACGAAAAGGAAGTGGTAAAGCGCGGTCGCGGCAAACTGGAATCGCGACAGGTTCACTACGTCGAGATCAATCATTGGGGCGCTCCCATGCAGGTGAGTAGCCACAGCAACCGGCATGGTTCCCAGGCCGTCTCTCGCGCCATGATACGGGCGATGTATACAACTTCATAGAGGTTTCCTGAAAAATCGGGGCGGATCGAAATCAGCTTTTGCCCCGCAATTTGCCGGCGAATCCAAGCACTTTCTGCACTTTCGAACCCAGCTTCATCAGGTTCTGCAGCGTCTCGGGCGGCAGGCGTTGAACCTCATCGAACCATCCGGTGGACAGTTCGATGAGCTCCAGCATTTCGGTCATGCGTTGCTGCGCATAGGCTTCGTTGGGCCCCGACGGGGGCTCGAGCAGCGTGTCGCGCAGCAAGGTCAGGGTGGGATCGATTTCGCGCTTGCGCTTCTCTTCCATGAGGATGCGGAAGATCTCCCAGACGTCTTTGGGGGTCTCGAAGTAGTCGCGGCGGTCGCCGACCTGGTGCACCAGCTTGACCAGGCGCCAGGACTGCAGCTCTTTGAGCCCCAGGCTGACGTTGGAGCGCGAAAAACCCAGCGTTTCGGCAATGTCGTCGGCGTGCAGGGGCTCGGGCGACAGGAACAGCAGGGCGTAGATCTGGCCGACGGTGCGGTTCACGCCCCAACGGCTGCCCATTTCGCCGAAGTGCAGGACGAAACGTTCGTTTTGAGGGGTAAGCACCATGAGCAATCCAGACCAGTCAGCAACCACGGCGGCCATTCCCGACCTGATTGGTCGGATATAACTAGTTACGCCGTTTTCAGAAATTCCTGAAATTATCGAACAAACTGTGCGAAAGCGCAAACCACACTCGCCAAAGGGGTATTGCCGCAAGCGCAGGTGAATACGCCGCTCCCCCCTGCAAATTAGAGCCCTGTTGTTGCAATCTCACGACGAAAAAAAGCCACCGGCCGGTCAGGCGGGTGGCGAGGTATTGCGGCTGCGGGACGCCATCGCGGCGCCCGGCCAGGGAAAGATCAGCCGGCCTTGACGGTCACGGCGGCCGATACGCGCTTGGCCTTGGCACGAGCGGCGGCGACGTCTTCGGCCACGGCCAGCCCCACGCCCATGCGGCGGCGGACAAAGGATTCGGGCTTGCCGAACAGGCGGATGTCGGTGCCCGGCTCGGCCAGCGCCTGCGCCACGTTGTGGAACGACACGGCCTGCGCGTCGACACCGCCGTAGATGACGCTGCTGGCGCCAGGCTGGCGCAGCGAGGTGTCCACCGGCAGGCCCAGCAGGGCGCGGGCGTGCAGCTCGAATTCGTTCTGGGCCTGGGTGATCATGGTGACCATGCCGGTGTCGTGCGGCCGCGGGCTGACTTCCGAGAACCAGACCTGGTCGCCGGCCACGAACAGCTCGACGCCAAAGATGCCCAGGCCGCCCAGTTCGGACGTGACCGCCAGCGCGATATCGCGCGACCGCTCCAGCGCGGCGGGCGACATCGGGTGCGGCTGCCAGCTTTCGACGTAGTCGCCGTCGACCTGCTTGTGGCCGATGGGCTCGCAGTAGCGGGTCTCGACCTGGCCGTCCGCGCCACGGGCGCGCACGGTCAGCAGGGTGATTTCGTAGTCGAAGCGGATGAAGCCTTCGACGATGGCACGCCCCCCGCCCACCCGGCCGCCTTCCTGGGCATAGCGCCAGGCGGTCGCGACGTCGTCCACGCTCTTGATGACAGACTGGCCCTTGCCCGACGAGGACATGACCGGCTTGATGACGCAGGGATAGCCGATGCCGCCGTCGATGGCCTGGCGCAGTTCGTCCTCGGTATCCACGAAACGGTAGGGCGAGGTCGGCAGGCCCAGGGTCTCGGCCGCCAGGCGGCGGATGCCTTCGCGGTTCATGGTCAGCTGGGCCGCCCGGGCGGTCGGGGTGACCCGCGCCACGCCCGCCGATTCCAGTTCCACCAGCAAACTGGTGGCAATGGCCTCGATTTCGGGGACAATAACGTGCGGCTGCTCTTGCTGGATGACCCGTTTCAGGGCTTCCGGGTCCGTCATCGACACCACATGGGCGCGGTGCGCCACCTGGTGGCCTGGCGCGTCCGCATACCGGTCCACCGCAATCACTTCCACGCCCAGCCTTTGCAGGGCGATGATGACCTCTTTGCCCAATTCGCCCGATCCGAGCAGCATGACTCGGGTGGCCAAGGGGGACAGGGGCGTGCCAAGGACGGGGCTGGGAATGCTGGACATGGAGCGGGCCTGGAAAGGAAAGATTGATAGCCGGATAAAAGAGCCGCCAGGATGCCATACCCCCCTGCCCGGGGCAAACCCGCAACCTGATATTAAAATCCCCTGATGACCGACCATCCCACCACATCGTCCGACACCGCGCTGGCATCTGCGCGCCGGACGCTGCAAATCGAAAGCCAGGGCATCCTCGACCTGTCCGCCCGCCTGGACGACAGTTTCGCGCAGGTTGTCGCCATGCTGCTGGCCTGCCGCGGCCGCGTGGTCGTCAGCGGCATCGGCAAGACCGGGCACGTCGCCCGCAAGATCGCCGCGACCCTGGCGTCCACGGGTACGCCCGCCTTCTTCGTGCATGCCGCCGAGGCCGTGCACGGCGACCTGGGCATGATCACCCGCGACGACGTGCTGATCGCCATTTCGTATTCCGGCTCCGGCCAGGAATTGCTGACCATCCTGCCGGTGGCGCGCCGCATGGGCGCGGGTCTGGTCGCCATCACCGGCAACCCGCAATCCGAACTCGCCCGCCTGGCCGACGTGCACCTGGACGCCAGCGTGGCGCAAGAAGCCTGCCCGCTGAACCTGGCGCCCACCGCCAGCACCACCGCGGCCCTGGCCCTGGGCGATGCCCTGGCCGTGGCCTGCCTGGAAGCCCGCGGCTTCGGCCCGCAGGACTTCGCCCGCTCGCACCCCGGCGGCGCGCTGGGTCGCCGGCTGCTGACCCACGTGCGCGACGTCATGCGCCAGGGCGACGCCCTGCCCATCGTGGCAGCGGGCACGCCGGTGTCGCAGGCGCTGGAAGTCATGTCCGCCAAAGGCATGGGCATGACCGTGGTCACCGATGCGCAACACCGCCCGCTGGGCATCTTCACCGACGGCGACCTGCGCCGCCTGATCGCGCGCTACGGCGACATCCGCAGCCTGACGGTCGACGAAGGCATGACCCGCTCCCCCCGCAGCGTCAACCCGGATGCGCTGGCCGTCGAGGCCGCCCGCCAGATGGATGACCAGCGGCTCAATCACATGCTGGTGCTGGACGCCGACGGCGCCCTGCTCGGCGCCCTGCACATGCACGACCTGATGGCAGCCAAAGTGGTATGACTATGACCCTTCCTCCTTCGATCACCCACCCGGCCGAAGCGCTGGTCCTGGCCCGCATCACCCCGGCCGTGCGCGAACGCGCCGCCGCCGTGCGCCTGATGGTTTTCGATGTGGATGGCGTCCTGACCGACGGCAGCCTGTATTACGGCGAAACCGGCGAAGCGCTCAAGCGCTTCCATGCGCTGGACGGCCACGGTCTGCGCCTGCTCATGGAAGGCGGCCTGAAGGTCGCCCTGATGACCGGCCGTTCCGGCCCCATCGTGGCGCGCCGCGCGGCCGAACTCGGCATTTCCGAAGTCATGCAGGGCGTGCGAGACAAAGGCGCGGCCCTGGCCGAACTTGCGCTGCGCAGCGCGGTCCAACTGAACCAGACCGGCTACATGGGCGATGACATCATCGACCTGCCGGCCATGCAACGCGCCGGCTTTGCGGCCAGCGTGCCGAACGCACCGGGCTACGTCAGCCAGGCGGCCCACTGGATCGCCACGCAACCGGGCGGCGGCGGCGCGGTGCGCGAATGCTGCGACCTGGTGCTGGCCTCGCAAGGCCGCCTGGGCAGCTTCCTGGCGGCGCCGGGCCTGCTCGGCCCGGGTGCCATCCAGTAAGCGCCCCTAACTACGCCCTGACCGGCAGACCCGATGAAAGATCGTTTTCCTTCCCTGATCGCGCTGTTCCTGCTGCTGGTGCTTGTTGCCAGCACGTACTGGGCGGCCGACTACGCGCAGCGCGCCATCCAGTCGGATCCGCCGCGCCGCGTCACGCACGAAATGGACGCGTGGTCGCGCAATTTCGTGATGCTGCGCACCGACCCCACCGGCCGTCCGATCAACCGCCTGGAAGGCGAATACGCCGAGCATTTCCCGGACGACGATTCGTACCACATCACCGAGCCGCGAGCCATTGGCCAGCGCGAAGCCAACCCGATCACCGTGGGCGTGTCCAAGACCGCCATCATGGAACAGGGCGGCAAGCGCATCGTCATGAATGGCGACGCGCATGTGCACCGCCAGCCCGACGCCAACAACGACGTGCTGGACGTGCGCAGCCAGCAGCTCATCCTGCTGCCCGACGACGACGTGGTCTATACCGACCTGCCGGCCGAGGTCATCAAGGGACGCTCGCGCATGAACGGCAAGGGCATGCACTACAACAACAAGACACGCCAACTGCAGGTATCGGCCTCCACCGACGTGGAGATCGCCGGCACGGAAAACAAGTCGCGCCGCCAGACCGAGACCCCTGCCAACACCTCTGACCAGAAGAAACCATGACCGACCTTCGGATTCGCATTGCCCCCACCACGCGCCTGCTGGGCGCGGTGCTGCTGATGGCATCGGCGGTTGCGCCGGCGCTCGCGGCCGACCCCAAGCCGGCCGCCGGCTCGACCAAGGCCGCGCCCGCCGAGGAACCCACCACCACGATCCTGTCGGACACTCTGCACTACGACGACGTCAAGAAGCAAAGCGTGTTCACCGGCAACGTCAACATGACGCGCGGCCTGATGACGCTGACCTCCGACGTGCTCGAAATGCGCGAAGACGCCGCCGGCAATCAGTACGGCACCGCCACGGCGAACAAGGGCAAGGTCGTGACCATCCGCCAGGAACGCCCCGAGACCTTCGAGCTGATCGAAGGCAAGGGCCTGCGCGCCGAATACGACGGCACCAAGAGCACGTTCGACCTGATCGGCCAGGCCGTGGTCGTGCGCTACGTCTGTGGCAAGCCTTTCGACACCATCCGCGGGGACCGGGTACGCTACAACGAAAAGAGCGGCACCTACGAAGCCCAGGGCGGCCCGAATTCGGCCGCCGCGGGCGGTCGGGTCCGTTCGGTGGCCGAACCGCGCGCCAAGTCCGATGCTGCAGTGGCCGAATGCCGCAAGCAGCAAGAATCAAAGAAAGGGCGTTAAAGCGCCTCCCATGCACCACCATACGCAGCCACGATGAACCAACCCTCTGTGCAGACTCCTGTGACCTCCGCCCCTTCGGGCGTCAAGCAGGGCAGCCTGCGCGCAACCGGCTTGCGCAAGACCTACAACGGCCGCACCGTGGTGCAGGACGTGTCCCTGTCCGTGGTCAGCGGCGAAGTCGTCGGCCTGCTCGGCCCCAACGGCGCCGGCAAGACCACCAGCTTCTACATGATCGTGGGCCTGGTGCCGGCCGACGCCGGCCGCATTGAAATCGACGGCTCGGTCATCACCGCCATGCCGATCCACAAGCGCGCCCGCATGGGACTGTCGTACCTGCCGCAGGACGCCTCGGTGTTCCGTCGCCTGACGGTCGAGCAGAACATCCGCGCAGTGCTTGAACTGCAATTGGGGCCTGATGGCCGTCCGCTGTCCACGCCCAAGATCAACGAGCAGATGGAACTGCTGCTCGAAGAACTGCAGATCGGCCACATCCGCAGCAACGCCGCCATCTCGCTGTCGGGCGGCGAACGCCGTCGCGTGGAAATCGCCCGTGCGCTGGCCACCAGTCCGCGCTTCATCCTGCTGGATGAACCCTTTGCCGGCGTGGACCCCATCGCGGTGATCGAAATCCAGCGCATCGTGCGCTTCCTGAAGGGCCGCGGCATCGGCGTGCTGATCACCGACCACAACGTGCGCGAAACGCTCGGCATCTGCGACCGCGCCTACATCATCAGCGAAGGCAAGGTCCTGACCGACGGCCACCCCGACGAAATCGTCGGCGATCCGGCCGTGCGGCGCGTCTACCTGGGCGAGCACTTCCGCATGTAACAGGCCCCTGGGGAAAGCCCCTAGGGCCCTTCGTGGCCCCCTGGGAGCGCCCCCTGGGAATCCGCCATAAAAATGCCATGAACTTGCGCTAGGTCAGCTTGTTTTATCGGCCCGAGTCTATACACTAGTACTAAACGAACCCTCTCAAACAAGGAGAACGCCTAACGACCCCACCGCGCATTTTGCGCACCATTTTTTCCTCTTTTAGAAGGAGAGCACACTATGAACCTGAGCATCTGCGGTCGTCACCTCGACGTCACCCCGGCCATCCGGGAATATGTCATGAACAAATTGGCGCGAGTGCTGCGGCATTTCGATCACGTCATCGATACCCAGGTCATGCTCTCAGTAGAGCCCCTGCGGCACAGAGCCGAAATCACCATGCGTCTTAGCGGCAAGGATATTCATTGTGAAGCAACCGATGAAAATCTCTACGCAGCGATAGACCTTCTTGCTGACAAAGTCGACCGTCAGGTCATCAAGCACAAGGACAAGGTACGAAGTCACACGGCAGAGTCCGTGAAGCGGCAAGCGGCGAGCCTCTCGCCACCCCAGCAGTAACGCGCTTCATGACCCGCTCGCCGTGCGAGCCAAGCTAAACAGCGATTCTTGAATCCTGCCTAAGTCCCGGTGTCCCGCTAGACGATTCGTCCAGCCGGGGCATCGGCAAACTCCCCTCCTGCAGTGCCCCTCCCCTGATTTGCCCCCATTTTTTTCCCTAATTCTCGACGTGCGTCGACGAATCCGCTTCGCCCATCCCTCGCCCGTGAAATCGCCGCACTTTGCGGCCCGGACTGCGTGCGGGTGCACGAGAATGCCCACAACGCGCCGCTATCGGTCTATGCTGTCGCTCTCGCCCCGGGGCCCATCCGCCCTGGCATGCGCCGAGCCGGGCCACTCGAAGCCCGCCGCGCAAGGCATCTTGGCCCGGCATTTTTGCAGTGCATCATATAACCCTATAATGGTCCGATGAATCATTTGTCGCGCATCCTTCCCGCCGGCAACGTCGTCCTCGATATGCTCGCCACGAGCAAGAAGCGCGCGTTCGAACAGGCTGGCCTTCTCTTTGAAAACAACCATGGCTTGGCGCGCGCGCTCGTGTTCGACAGCCTGTTCGCACGCGAACGCCTGGGTTCGACCGCCCTGGGCCAAGGCGTCGCGGTGCCGCATGGCCGCGTGAAGGGCCTGGAACAAGCCCTGGCCGCGTTCATCCGCCTGGCGCAACCCATCACATTCGACGCACCCGACGGCCAGCCCGTCTCGATGCTGCTCTGTCTGCTGGTGCCGGAAACCGCCACGCAACAGCACCTGGATATCCTGGCCGAACTGGCGCAGCTGATGTCCAACAAGGCATTGCGTGAAGCGCTGGCCACGGAGGCCGATCCGGCCATCGTCCACAAGATGCTTACCACCGGCCAACTCTGACCCCTCGCGGAAACGCTGCCATGCTTACGGTGCAGGAACTCGTCGACGACAACGCCGACAAAATCCCCTTCAACTGGATTTCCGGACAAGGGGCCGCAGACCGCGCAATTCCCGATGACGGCATGGCAGCCGCGGACCTGGTGGGTCACCTGAACCTGATCCACCCCTCGCGCATCCAGGTGTTCGGCCAGGAAGAACTGGCGTACTACACCCGCTTCGACCTGCGCCGCCGCATGCACCACATGGACGAACTGCTGATCGGCGGCGTCCCGGCCATCTTGCTGGCCGACGGCCTGACGCCGCCGCAAGACCTGGTCGATCAATGCGACCAGCACCAGGTGCCGCTGCTTTCCACGCCGGTTGCCGCCGCGCAACTGATCGACCTCTTGCGCATCTACCTGGGCAAGAAGCTGGCGCCCACCACCACCGTGCACGGCGTGTTCCTGGACGTGCTGGGCCTGGGCGTGCTGATCACCGGCGAATCGGGCCTGGGCAAGAGCGAACTGGCGCTGGAACTGATTTCCCGCGGCCACGGCCTGGTGGCCGACGACGCGGTGGAATTCTCGCGCACCGCGCCCAACATGATCGAAGGCCACTGTCCGCAACTGCTGCAGAACCTGCTGGAAGTGCGCGGCCTGGGCCTGCTCGACATCCGCACGATCTTTGGCGAGACCTCGGTACGCCGCAAGATGCGCCTGAAGCTGATCGTGCACCTGGTGCGCGCCACTGCACAGGACAAGTTCGAGCGCCTGCCGCTGCAGGACATCACCCAGGACATGCTGGGCTTGCCCGTGCGCAAGGTCATGCTGCAAGTGGCCGCGGGCCGCAACCTGGCCGTGCTGGTCGAGGCCGCCGTGCGCAACACCATCCTGAAGCTGCGCGGCATCGACACCCTGGGCGAATTCATGGAACGCCAGGCCATGGCGATCCTGCAAAGCAGCAAGTAAACGCGCGTCGCCCAGCGGCCCCGTGAGCCTCTACGAAAAACTCGCCAACGAAATCGCCCAGTCGATCCGCGATGGCGTCCTGCGCGTGGGCGACAAGCTGCCGTCGGTACGCGATGCCTGCGCCAGCCGCGGCGTCAGCCCGTCGACGGTGTTCCAGGCCTATTACCTGCTTGAAGCGCGCGGCCTGATCCGCGCGCGCCCCCGCTCCGGCTACTACGTCAACACGCGCAGCGACAGCCTGCCGCCCGAACCCGACACGTCCTGTCCCGACGGCGAATCCACCGAGCTGGCGATCAGCGAACGCATCTTCGACATCCTGGATTCGGTGCGCAACCGCGACGTCACGCCACTGGGCTCCGCGTTTCCGTCGCCGCTGCTGTTTCCCTTGCCGCGACTGGCCCAGGCCATGGCCGCGCACCTGAAGCGCCAGGACCCGCTGGCCACGATGGAAGACCTGTCGCCTGGCAACCCGGGCCTGCGCAGGCAGATCGCGCTGCGCTACCTGATCGCGGGCATCAACGTGCCGGCCAGCGACATCGTGATCACCAACGGCGCGCTGGAAGCGCTGAATCTTTGCCTGCAAGCGGTCACGCAGCCCGGTGACACGGTCATCGTCGAAGCGCCAACCTTCTATGGCGCCTTGCAGGCGCTGGAACGCCTGGGGCTGAAAGCGCTGGAAGTGCCTACGCATCCACGCACGGGCGTAGACCTGGGCGCCATGGAGGCGGCCATCGCGCGCCATGCGCCCAAGGCCTGCTGGCTGATGACGCAGTTCCAGAATCCGCTGGGCAGCCTGATGCCCGACGAAAAGAAACGCCAGCTGGTCGAGCTGCTGACGCGCCATGACATTGCGCTGATCGAAGACGACGTCTACGGCGAACTGTATTTCGGCGCGACGCGCCCCGTGCCCGCCAAGGCCTTTGATACCCAGGGCCTGGTGCTGCACTGCTCGTCGTTCTCGAAATGCCTGGCACCGGGCTACCGCATTGGCTGGGCCAGCGCGGGGCGCTACACGCAACGCGTGCAGCGCCTGAAGCTGTCGTCGACACTGTCGGCATCCAGCCCGGCGCAAGGCGCTATCGCCGAATACCTGGAGCAAGGCGGTTACGACCGTCACCTGCGGCGGCTGCGCGAGACCTTGCAGGCCCAGCAGGACTTGATGGCCAACGCCATCGCCCGCGAATTTCCGGCGGGCACCCGAGTGACGCGACCGCAAGGCGGCTTCTTCCTGTGGCTGGAAATGCCCGCTGCCGTCGATGCGCTGGCGCTGCATCGGCAGGCGTTGGCGCGCGGCATCAGCGTGGCGCCGGGCCCGATCTTCTCGGCCAGCGGCCAGTTCGGCAATGCGCTGCGCCTGAACTACGGACACCCGTGGGACCCAGGCCAGGACGATGCCATTCGCATCCTGGGCGAAATGGCCCGCGCGGCCTGCAGCCAGGCCACGCGGTCGCGCTGATCAGTTGCGGGTTGCCGCGGCCCGTGCGCGCTTGACCTCAAGCGACGTCACGCCGCCCGCCGCGTTGCCCCAACTGTTGCGGATGTAGGACACCAGCATGGCGATGTCGTTGTCGTTCAGCATTTGGCCGAAAGGCGGCATGCCGTGCGGACGAGGGTTGGCCGCGGTGGCGGGCGCAAAGCCGCCATCGAGCACGATGCGAATGGCATTGACGGGCGATGGCGCGGTCACGGTGGGGTTGCCGGCCAATGCAGGCCATGCGCCAGCGCTGCCCTCGCCTGCGGCCTGGTGGCACTGCACGCATTGCTGGCGGTAGATCTTGCCCCCCAGTTCCATCGCCGCGGCCGACACAGGCGCGGCGGACGCAGCGGTAGACGCCGGCGTGTCCGGCAACGACTTGAGGTACACCCCCATCGCCAGCGCGTCTTCACCCGTCAGGTGCTGCGTGCTGCCCAGCACCACTTCAGCCATCGGACCACTGGCGCTGGAATGCGCCGCGATGCCGGTTTGCAGGAGGTCGGCGATGTCTTGGGCGGACCAACGCCCCAACCCGGCGCGCGGGTCGTTGGTCAGGGGTGGCGCATACCATTCCAGCCCCGGAATCACACCGCCGGTCAGGCCGTCGGCCGGACGGGTCGCGCCCAGGCTGTTGCGCGGTGCGTGACAGGCCGCGCAGTGGCCCACGCCTTCGACCAGGTAGCGGCCGCGATTCCATTGCTCGGATTGACCGGCATCGGGCTCCAGCGCGCCAGGCTTGAAATACAGCGCGCGCCACGCCGCCAGCAAGATGCGCTGGTCATACGGGAAATCAAGCTCAGGCGGCCGATTGGCCTGGCTCACCGGCGTGACGGTGCGCAGGTAGGCGAACAGCGCATCGGCATCCGCGCGGCTCACACGGGTGTATTCGGTGTACGGAAAGGCGGGATACAGCAACGTGCCGTCACGCGACTTGCCATTGTGCAGGGCTTGCCAGAAATCGTCGGCGCTCCAGGCGCCGATGCCGGTCTTGTCGTCGGGGGTGATGTTGGGCCCGTAAAGGGTGCCGAACGGCGTGGGAATGGGCGTGCCCCCCGCATAGGCCGGGCCGCCGCGCGCCGTGTGGCAGGCCACGCAATTGCCGGCCAGCGCCAGGTAGCGTCCGCGCTCGATCCGCTGCTGCGGGTCAGACGGCGCCGCGGCAGGACCTGTGCTGGTGTCATCGCGCGTGCCCAGCCAATACAGGGCGCCCAGGACCACCACGGTCAGCGCCAACAGGGACCCCAGGATTCGTTTCGTCAGTGTCATCGTGCGCCCCCGTTACCGTTGCGCCTGGCTGCCGCATTCGGCGGGCAGGCGCAAGGAGCCGGCGGGCTCGGGGCCGTAGCTGTCGGCAACCGGTTGCGACGACAGCCACGCCGTCAGGGCGCCGATGTCTTCCGGCGTGAGCTTGTTGGCGATGTCGGCCATGCAATCCGGCGAGGCGGCGCGGCGCTGGCCGCTTTTCCAGCTGCCGATCTGCGAACTGATGTAGTCGCGCGGCAGGCCCAGCAAGCCGGGAATGGCGGGTAGCAGCCCGCCCAGGGACGCGCCATGACAGGACGCACAGGCCGGCAGGCCACGGGCGGCGTCGCCCGACAGGGCCAGCCTGCGCCCGGCCTCCAAGGTGGCGCCGGGGACGTCCACGCGGGCGGGCGACGGATAGGGCACATGCTGGTCTGCAAAGTAGGCCGCCATTTCATGCAGGTAGGCATCCGGCAGGCCCGCCAGCAGGTGCGCCATCGGCCGGTACTGGCGGCGGTCGTCGCGGAAATTCAGCAGTTGGTGATAGAGGTATTCCTGCGGCTTGCCCGCCAGGCGGGGGTAGTAGCCGTCGGCGCCAGCCCGGCCCTGGGCGCCGTGGCAGGCCGTACAGGCCGCCACGCGGGCCTGCATCGTGCCCGGCTGCAACGATGGCGCGGTGTCCTGGGCCATGGCGGGCGCTGTCGAAAACACGACAAGCGCGGCGGCCAACAGGCGGGATTTTGTCCAATGCCGCGGCAGTGAAACACTACAAAAGGAAATGAGGGCTAACATCTAGGACCAGTTAACACTAAGTCAAATTCCAACCCCCCCAAGGCGCATGACGGCGGGGCGCGTAGGTGAATCTCTCTTGTGCGGATGCC
>ERZ1032107.142-NODE-142-length-16740-cov-11.919389_pt1 | contig 16740 bp, 18 predicted proteins | sample MGYA00516713_ERZ1032107 | MGnify/ENA primary metagenome ERZ1032107 (study PRJEB33718, sample SAMN03160116) | human skin metagenome | collected 2014-04-10 | study: EMG produced TPA metagenomics assembly of the PRJNA266117 data set (Human skin bacterial metagenome...
ATTTCTGCCTGTCTCGTGGGCTCGGAGATGTGTATAAGAGACAGGTTCCAGCGCCGCCAGCGCCACAAAGGGCTTGTAGGTCGACCCGATGGGATAGGTCGCCGCAATCGCCCGGTTGATGAAGGGATGGTCGGGCGACTCGTTCAGGCGCCGCCAGGCGTCTTCGTCGATGCCGTCCACGAACAGATTCGGGTCGAATGACGGGGCCGAGGCCAGCGCCAGAATCTCGCCCGACCCTGGCTGAATCGCCACCACGGCGCCGCGCTTGCCGGCCAGCGCCTGTTCGGCCACCCGTTGCAGGCCCAGGTCCAGCGACAGCACCAGATCGGCGCCCGGCGTGGGCGCAATGCGGCGCAGCACCCGCACCGGGCGGCCCGCCGCCGTCACTTCCTGTTGCTCGGCGCCGGGCGTGCCCTTGAGCAGCGCTTCCCACGTCTTTTCGATGCCCTTGCGGCCGATGTTGTCAATGCCGCGATAGTCCGCCGCGCGGTCGTCGTCGGCCAGCCGCTGCAGGTCGGCGCGATTGAGCGCCGCGATGTAGCCCAGCACGTGGGCGGCGGTGGCGCCGTTGGGATAGCGCCGCACCCAGCGGGCATCCAGCCGCGCGCCGGGAAACTGAAACGCCCGCGCCGCAAACCACGCGGCTTCGTCATCGCTCAACGCGCCGCGCAGCGCCACGGGCGCATAACGGTTCTGCCGTGCCAACCGCCGCAGACGGGCCCGGTCACGCGGGGATATCCGCACGCCGCGACCCAAAGACGTCAGCAGCGCCTCCAGGTTCGGCGCCAGGGCGGGCGTGATCACCAGGATGTAGCGGCGCGCGTTCTCGGCCAGCACCGCGCCGCCGCGGTCCAGAATCCGCCCGCGCGCCGGCGCAACGGGCAGCGTCGACAGGCGGTTGCGGTCTGACTGCAAGGCGTATTGGTCATGCCGCGTCACCTGCAACTGGACCAGCCGGGCGCCCAGCAGCGCGGCACAGGCGGCGGCCGCGCAGGCGCCGACGATCAGCCGCGCCTGGAACGGCCGGCGGCGGGCGTCGCCCGCCCGAGCGTGAACAGCCATGCCGATACGGACTACGGCTGGGCATCATCGTCAGCCCGGGCCGACGCCAGATAGGCATCCAGCCGGGCCATCAGACGGACTTTATCCGCGTCCGGCACGAAACAGGCCGACAGGCTGTTGCGCGCCAGCGTCGCCAGTTCGTCGCGCGTCAACGCCAGCGCCCGCAGGCACCGCACATAGTTGTCGTTGACGTAGGCGTCGAAGTACGGCGGGTTGTCGGAATTGATCGTGGCGCACAGCCCCGCCTGCAGCATGGCGCGCAACGGGTGCGCGGCCAGCGAGTCCACCCCTTTCAGCGCGAGGTTCGACACCGGGCAGACCGTCAGGCCCATCCTGCGATCCGCCAGCTCCCGCACCAGTTGCGGGTCCGCCAGGCAGGCGTTGCCATGGTCGAGGCGGTCGACCTGCAACAGATTCAGCGCCTGGCGCACGTAGTCGGCCGGCCCTTCCTCGCCCGCATGCACCGTGGTCTTGTAGCCCTGCGCGCGGGCGGCGCGGAAGAAATCGGTGAATCGGGACGGCGGATTTGGCCGCTCGGCGCCGCCCATGCCGATCCCGGCGATACGGTCGGCCCACGGCGCCACGCTGTCCAACGTGCGCAGCGCGTCTTCCTGGCTGCGGTGGCGATGCACGCTGACCAGCAAGCCTGCGCTGATGCCGTCCTGCGCGGTCGCATCGGCCATCGCCGCCAGCACGCCCTCCATCAAGGCCTCTATAGGTACACCCTGCGCCACGAAGCTCTGCGGACCGATGAACATCTCGGCCCGCACCACCCGGTCGGCGTGGGCACGGGCCAGGTACTGGCGGGTCAGGTCATAGAAATCCTGCGCGGTCACCAGCACCTTGCAGCCCTGGAAGTACAGGTCCAGGAACGATTGCAGGTCCTGAAAACGGTACTGCGCGGCCAGCGCCTGGGCATCGTTCCACGGCAGCGCGATGCCGTTGCGCCGGGCCAGCATGAACATCAGGTCAGGCGACAGGCAGCCTTCCAGGTGCACGTGCAGCTCGGCCTTGGGCAGGCCGCGGGCGAAGGTTTCCAGGGAAAGATCGGATTGAACGCGGGAAGTGGACATGCGGATAAGGGGATGTGAACCGCCAGGGGCAACGCACGCACTATAGAAGCGGCCCGGCATCCCCGGTAGCCAAAAACCGCTTGCCACAGTCGGAAGCTACACTTACGACTGCCAGACAGACTCGAAACCGAATGACATGGACGCCTTGAGAAGAATCAGCTGCTTCGTTGCCGCGGTCGACGGCGGCAGCATCGCCGCTGGCGGACGCCGGCTGGGCATTTCGGCGTCTGCCGCCAGCCAGAACATCGCCCGGCTCGAATCCGAACTGGGCGCCCGCCTGTTGCGCCGAACCACCCGCCAACTGGCCCTGACCGAAAGCGGCGCCGCCTACTACCAGCGCGTGCGCAGCCTGCTGGGCGAACTGGAAGACGCCCAGGCCGCCGTGCTGGCCGTCAACGAACGGCCCCAAGGGCGCCTGCGCATCGCCTCGTCCGTCACCTTCGGCCGCCACGTCCTGACCGCCATCCTGAAAAACTTCCTGTCCGACTATCCCGACATCGCGGTGGAACTGGTGCTGGAAGACGGCCTGGTCGACCACCTGCAAGCGCACATCGATGTCAGCATCCGCTACGACGCCCAACTTGAAACCGGCTTGAGTTCCGTGCCGCTGGGCCGCTCGGCCTTCGTCTACGCCGCCGCGCCCGAATACCTGCAACGGGCGGGTTTGCCCGCCAGTCCTGCGGACCTCACCGCCTACACCGCCCTGCTGTTCCGATCCCCCACCGACGACGCCGTGCGTCCGTGGCGGCTGGCTCGCCAGGGGCAGACCGTGCAGGCGGTTCTTGGCCATACCCTGGTGGCCAACGACGGCGACGCCCTGACCCACCTGGCCGTCACCGGCGCCGGCATCGCCCGCCTGCCCGGCTTTGTCGCCGACCCGCTGTGCGCCCGTGGCGCCCTGCAAGCCCTGTTCCAGTCGCCGGGTCAGCCCGCCAAGGGCTGGGCCGACGTCGGCGGCCTGGAATACCACGCCTGCTTTCAAAGCCGCCGCGACGTCACGCCCAAGGTGCGCGTGCTGCTGGATGTGCTGCGGCAAGAAGTGCCGCGTTATCTGCAAGCGTCCGAGGCCCAACGTCCGGCAGGTGCGGCGAGTCCTCGCCAGGCGGCACGCCGCGCAGACAGCCGCGGCAAGGCGCCCCGACCATGAAGGGCCCGATCTTCCTGCTGGCCTGCGCCGCCGCCTATGGCCTGGCGGTCTACCTGTGGGCCGTACCGCTGTGGGTCGGCGTTGCCTACGTGCTGCTAAGCCTCATCACCTTCGGCGTCTACGCCCGCGACAAGGCCCTGGCCCGCGCCGGCCTGTGGCGAATTCCCGAACGCACCCTGCATGGCTTGTCGTTGGCGGGCGGCTGGCCCGGCGCGTTGCTGGCCCAGCGCTGGCTGCGGCATAAATCGGTGAAGCGACCGTTTCGAATCGTCTACGGCATCACGGTTGTGCTGAACGTGGCCGTGTTCGCAGGGGTGTGGTCGCCGATGGGCCGCGCGTTATGGCAGCCCTTGGCGAGGCCGTGGATGGGGTAACAGGCCAGGCCGTCAGGCCTTGCCCGACTTCAGCGACAGCACCAGCACGCCCGCCCCGACCAGCGTCAGCCCCGCCGTCGTGTTCAACCGCGCCGCCACCGCCGGACGCGACACCAGCCAGCCGGACAAGCGCGCCGCAAACGCGCCCACCAGGGCAAAGATGACGAAGGTCAGCAACGCAAAGATCGACCCGTAGACCAGCATCTGCACCTGCACCGAGCCCCGGCTGGCATCCGCGAACTGCGGCAGGAACGCCAGCACGAACAGCCCCGGCTTGGGATTGAGCACATTGGAGAAGAACCCCACGCTCAGCACCTTGCGCAGCGGCAGGTGGTGCGACTTGCGCAGGGTGATCAGGTCCTTGGCGCGCAGGGCCTTGATGCCCAGGTAGATCAGGTAGGCCGCGCCCACCAGCTTGATGCCCCAGAACAGCGCTTCGGACGTCTGCATCAGCAGCGACAGCCCAAACGTGGCCGCCACCGTATGCACCATGATGCCCCCGGCCGCGCCCAGCGACGACACGGCGGCCGCCACCCTGCCCTGGCTCAGGCCGCGGCTGAGCGCCAGGATGTTGTCCGGGCCGGGCGACACCACCACGATCGCGCAGGCAAGCAGATAGGGCAACAGGACTTCAAGGGGGAACATGGGGGGTCTCCGAGGGGTGGGCAAATCGATTTGCGCGTGCAAGCTATCGACAATGCGTGGCCCAGAACTGTACCTTGTCATCGACCATTGACCCTAAAGTTACTTCATACTTTTGAATCGAGCCCAGATCAATGCCGCGAGGCGAACGGGAGTCCGAACATGGGCCTATTCAAGCAACTTCTGGGCGGCGCCAATGGCAGCCACCACGGTCAGGATTCTCATGGCGGCCGCCACGGCCAACGCCACGGCCGCTATCCGACGCAAGGCGATACGCCGGCAAACCCCCAGCAGTCCGGCGTCCATTGCAATGCCTGTGGCGCGTCGCAAGCCGCAGGAAGCCGCTTCTGCGGGCAATGCGGCGCTTCGCTGGTTCTAGCCACCTGTCCGCAATGCAAAGCCGCACTCACGCCCGGGGCAAGCTTTTGCGGACAGTGCGGCGTGCGGGTACAAACGTGACGTAGAAAATCAGGCGGGGTTCTTTGGCACCGAGCCTATCCAATGCGCGCTGCCCGACGATGCGCAAGCGGCAAGCGATATAGTGCTGCCCTGCCCCCCCCCGCCGGAGTCCGAAATGTACATAGATGTGCGCCGCCGTTTGGTGTTCTTCGACCAGACCGATCGTTTCCTGCCCCAGCCCGGGCTGGCCAGGTACGACCCCGCCAGCGGCCAGTTGTCGGCCGTGCCCGGCGCGCAGGCCGGCGACGTCGTCAATGATGTGGCCCGTGACGGCAATGCCCTGGCCTTGGCCTCGGCCGACTGGGTGACCGTGCGCAACGCCAGCCGCACCCGCCTGACCTTCGTGGCCAACGGCAACGTCGCACACCAGACCGACAAGTTCCTGTCGTTCTGGACGCGCTTTGACCCCTCGGGCCGTTTTGCCCTGGTCAGCGTCTTCAATGGCAAGCGTCGCCCCGTGGTGATCGACCTGGACAGCGGCGCATGCAGCGACCCCATCGCTCGCGATCTCGACGCCCGCTTCGGCGATATGGACCCCTTCGATGGCCACCTGTGGGCCCCGGACGAACGCGCGAAAGACTCGGTGCTGGCCGTCGACTGCCGCAGCGGCGACGTTCAGAAGGTCAAGCTCCCGTTGGGCGAAAAAGTGGCGCGGGTGCGCTTCGCCCGAGACGGCGCGGCCTTGTTCGCCACGGCCGCCAACAACCGCCTGCTGTGCTGCGACCGCGACGGCGCAGTGCGCTGGTCCCGCGATATCGGCGAGTACGGCGAAGTGCGCGCCGGAAACATCTACTTCAATGAAGACGGCACCTACCTGTGCCTGCCCCTGTCAGAGACACCCCGCAGCAACTGGGGCGAAGACCTGGTCATCGACGCCCGTACGGGCGCGGTCGACAACGCCATCCTGCGCCATCGCGGGCCACCGGCACGGCTGGCGTCGGATTGGTTTGGTGATCGGCTATTGACGCACGGGGGTGAGATTGTGGACTTTCATACCGGGGCGGTGGTGGAGCGGCTGACGTTTGCGCCCGTCGCTGGGTGATGCACGTGGAGGCGGCCGTCAGGTCGGCTCTAAAGCGCCTGGATAGACGCGCTATTTCTGCTGCGTTTCCAGCATGGCGGACAACTCGATGGCATCCACCGCCTCGACGATCCTCACGGCCTTCCTGAGATCACCGGCCAGAAGCTGGCCGTTCACGTCATAGAACCGCTGCGTGGTGTGAATCGTCAACATCACAGCTACGGCATTGCCCTGATCCTTCCACAAGACTGGCATCGAATACGGTCCGATCCTGGTGCCCGCCAGCGCAGGCATTGCGTCCTGCGAGACCCTGATGCCTTCTACCGACGCCGGGATGTCGAACGCTGCCAAGACAAAGCGTTCAAGCATTGGTTGGCGCGCAAACAAAGGAAGAATGTCTTCCTTGAAGCGCACAGAGCCTTCGGCGAGCGCTGACGGCGGAACGCAGAGCAGAAGCAGGCAGAACAGCGCGTGGCGTATCTGTGCAGGGAGCTTCAAGTTTGAAATGGGGAAAGCGTAGTCAGGCATGTTATCTCGTTCTTATGCCGACCGTTTACCTCTGCCTCTTTTCTCTCTTGCGGCCTCCTCGCCAAGATCTAGTATTTCTGGATTAATTTGATTATTTATCGCCTGGCGAATGCAGCCCGGTTTGCGGCGGAGACTGTAGCCACGAATCACCCTGATGGGAGCGAATTCCAATTCCGGCACGACGGAATGGCCACAAATTACGGGAACATTGAAATTCACGTCTTTCTCGTCATCAAGCGGGAGCACCCATTGCCCACCATGATGGATACGAAAAAATTCCCCAAGGTAGCGACCAAAAACCACCAGCAATCGCGAGACATCGTCTTCGTCCAGATCTTGTGACATCAGATCGAATAGCGTTTCAATCTGCTCAGGGGTTTGTGGGGACAAATTCAAGGAGATGTATTTTTTCGCCGCCTCGGATTCCAACCAGGCAAGCTGGCCGTCCATAGCCATCAGAAAATCTTCAAATGCTGCACTGGCTTGTTCGTGATCGATGCTCATTTCTGTTTTTCCTGGCTGGACAATCAAACTACACGTTTTGAATCAAAAAATCTAAGCGCGACCCAAGATCCACACAGAGGGAAATTCAGCCCGACACTTTGTTCCGGTAGTCCGACACTTAATTCCGAATACCAGGGAAGCGAGTTCGAAACGTACTGCGAGGCTATTCGAGATTCGCCACGCTCAAGGCAACGCAACGATGCCCGCCCTCGCCTGCGCAGTCGACCAGTATTTCAATCGCACCGAACGTCCACACATCTACTGTTCCCTGGTCGCCGAATACCTGCGGAGTCCCTAAGCTTGGTTCCATCAATGCGCGCACAGAGGCTCTATCCATTGTGAAACTCAAACCAAAAGGCAATGGTCCTGCGTAGGCATCCCTGCCTTTGTCTCGACCCCAAAAAATGACGTCTGTCAGCAACCAGGGGCCTTCACCGGCATCGTGACACGCCATGTCGCCTAGTACCCCTGCATCTTTGAACTCAAGCTGCAACCTTGCGGGCTCGTCCGTCCATAGTCGTTGACTTGGAATTCGAATAGGAAAATCACTAAGACAGCCGACGCCAATTCCCAGCAAAGAGAACAATTTCTTCAATTCCGGCTCGTCGGAATTTCGACCGACTGCTGCCATAAAACTATCAGCATCGACAACACTCATTGCACACTCCAATTTCCCCACCATTAAAATAAATCGCGTCGAGCCCATTACCCCAATAGCGATTCAGACTGCCTTCTAATTGACATCCAATTCAAGGCGATCAATTTCGATTTGCCTCCGCTAGCCGCGATCAACGGGCATTGCAAAGCTTAGGCTACGAATCAAACCGCCATCCAAGTAGCCGACAGCTACCCTTACGGACCGATCTACCCACGAATCCACGTTTCCGTGAGACCCAATGATTACTGCTTGTCCTAACCCGCCGACTTCCATGGTTTCTCTCACTACATTGCGAGCCATCGAGAAATTCAAGCCGTAAGGCATCGGCCCGGTATAGGGTTTGCTTTTTTTGTCAGGTTGCGCCCAGAATATTATTTTTACTAGCACCCACGGACCTTCGTCGATGTCATGATAGGGAATATCTTCTATTAAACCGACATCTTTGAATTCAAGCTGCAGGCCAGTTCCCGGAGCAGACCAGATACGCAATCCTTTGAGATTAAAAGGATATTTCTGCAAGTTTTTCACTCCAATCCCTAGGCTTGCGAAAACCGTCTTAAGTGCGGTGGAATTCGAATGTTGGCCAATGGCCGAGAAGAGATCATCGATGTCGGGGTAGTTCATTTTTATTCCGGGGAATCACAATATGGGTAGTTTGTTTAGATTGCGGCTACGACGCTATTTAGATAAAAATCTCAATCAGATTCTCACAATTACTCAAGCGAGCATCAGTACGCATCAAGCTAGCCACCTAACGCTGAACTTCCCATATTAGGAGTTATCTTTGCACGCAAGAACTGGAAGATTCTGAAAGTCAGAGCGCAGTCAGGCAGCTAACGTCTCTCAGGTAGTTCAAGCCTTACTGACAGCTTATGCCGAACACATCATGAAACAACAAAGCCTGCTTTAACCGTGATAACCAGATCGCAGAACGGAAATGGTCTCGACGCAGTTATCCAGATTGTCGAAATCAATCCGTACTGAATACCCGGAAAAATCCCACCGAGCAGACCCACATATATTTTGGTCGACCCAGCGATTTGCCTTACGTCCGAAATGTTGGGCATAGACAGATGGCGAGTCATCAAAATTCAAGCCAAATGGCAACTCCCCGTTCCAGGCTGTCGATGCGCCCAGCCGATCACGGCACATCACAACGCCGGCAAATGACGGTTGCCCATCCTGAGCAGGACGCGCCTTGTCAAAGCACAAGGAAAATCCAAACGTGCGATCCCTGTCGACCACTTCCATCGTTGCCTGCGCACATATCGCAACAGGGTCAAAGTCCCGAAACAGCGCCTGGAATCTAGGGCTTGCGGGCGACACCCCGAACAGCCCGATGATTTGGTCGCACGTCGGGTATTCGCGCAGGAACGACGGCTTTGCAGACGCTGGCATCGGCACACCCAAGCTGATGTCGAAGATTCCCGATCTTTCGGGACGGCCAATATCCCCCGGTTGATACGTCAAACGCACCCGATGGTCTGGCAGCCACCAGGCATCTCGCTTGTATGCCCGCAATCGAATGCCCCAACCCGCAGCGGCCAATTTCTCTCGCGCCTGAGACCGGTTGTCTTCCCAGTCAAGGCCAAAAGGCAACGCACTGCCCGCATATCGGCACATCACATCCGGTATGCCTGCAGTGATGGCCACATTGGTGAAGATCAGCGCCCGGCTTCTGCCATGTGTGGCCGGTTCACGGCCTTCCAAATAGTTGCGCTCACTAAAGGAAAAGAGCATTCCTTGACTGCTGACGCGCAGAACGGCCTCGTAAGGGCTTTTTGCGGGACGAGCCAAGGCTGGGCGGCGGTTAATACCCAGCATTTGGAACATGGACTCAACCGCGGGATCGGCAGAAGTCTTGCCGAAGAGGGATGTGATGTCGTGGATATTCATCAAAAAATAACTAAATAACGGATCAGACTACGTTTTCGCAGAGCAGAAGCGCGCAGAGCGTCGTCTCACGCATTTGTGCTTGAACCATCGAGTTCCAACTGAATAAAGGTAGCGTGAAATATTGCACTGCCCAGTTTTCAATCGCAAAAGCTCTGCCAAGGCTCGTCGCCAACCAAATTCCAGTGTTTTATCTGGCGTATCAGCCTTTTCCGCAAGTCTGCGGACTCATCAATAGCCTCCAAGCGGTGAAGGATTTTCTTGATTTCCCGTCGGGAAAGCTCGTGGCCCGGAAAGTCCAGCAGATTTACAGCTACATCTGAATTTCGGTCCAGCAGCTGTGGCAGCCACTTGAAGTAGGCGTCGTAATAGACGTCAAACGGGACTCCGCTCAGCATCGATTGGCATGCCGCCATGACTGATGACTCAAAGGGAGACAGGTAGCTCTTCATGAGCATTTCGGCAATATCACCATCAAGATCGACCGGTGCTTGATATACCAAGTCATGGAATCGCAAAGCGGCAGCCTCATCGCGACGTCCGGCCAAGGCAGCACTCATCTTGGCCAGCCACGATTCCTTGTCCAAGGCCTCGGCGTCCTGACCTGCCTCGTGGTCGTTGGGCTCAGCGGCTACCGTACATGTCACGACACTTGGTGGTTGGCCCGTCCACTCGATGAATCGACGATCCAGTATCTTCGCGATCATCGCGTAATTGGATTCAGAGTTCGGAACGAGTTCAAATCTCTCATAGCCCGGATACGCTTCGGAAAAATCCTTTAGATATGAATACTTCCAGCCCACCCAGTAGTAGGTCTTGGCGAATTTCCAACCTGACTCAGTGAATTGACTAAAAGTCATCTCCGAACCGAGAACCTTGCGAGCAGTTTCCAGTTGCGCCTTGATGCTCTCCCCTTTCCGGAAACACGCATCCAATTTCACATCAATGGCGTTCAAGAGTCCTTTGAAGTACGCCCATTTCGTAAAATATATCTCTAGAATTCCGTCATTCCCGGCCAATTCACTTGGCGCCGGGAAATGATATATCGGCATGGAATCTTGAACTTTCTGCCCTTCTTCCAGAAATTTCTTCAGAACTTCGTCCATACGTGATTTCCTGTCATCCGAAAAATAACGTCCTGACATTGCGAGCAAAGCTACTTTTTCTTGTGCCGCATCGATCTCCATTCGAGCCTTGCAAAGCACTCGTACGACTCCCCTGGGTACGGCAGGATTGCCCGCATCTTCACATGCGTGGGATTGCCGGCCTTTGCCGCATCAGCCGTGAATTTATCGAAAGTTGCCACGACTATCGCGTCGTCTTCCAGAATTTTTGCCTCTACTCGACTCTTACGGACAAAACTCCAATATTTTTCGCGTTCCGAATCGGTTTGTGGTTTTGTTGTTGGATAGGCATATTTCGTGGTCAGCCGCAGCAGCTCCCCCAAGCTGCCTGTGCCTGGCGCAACATTCTTGAGATTTGCCGAACCAAGCCCGATTGCAAACCCCATGCCATTCCCATGAAATATGCGATGACCGCCGCTCTCCACAAAAACACCCGGCTCCACAAGCCATGCATATTCGGTCCGTTCGGGTGTGATCTCGATTCGATACCATTCCCAAGTTGATCGTTGCTTGACGAGGGGGAAAAGGGCAGCCATACCATTGGCGTCTTCGGCAGCCAAGCACCCCAAGTCTTTCTCTGCATGACTTAGTTTTGAAAAAAGCAATAAGATAAATAATAAAAAATATCTCATCCTCATCCACTTCGACGAAATAGCGAACCAGACTGCGCCTTCAAAGGGCAGCGCTTGAAGGCAACCCAAAACTCTAGACGAATCACACCCCGCAAAACGTCGGAAAATTCCGATTGTGCGAAGCCCTTGGCCGCCGTTTACGCACCGCGCCTAAAATGCCTCGCACGTTTCGCGTTTTGGGCTGTCCAGATAACGTCCAGCCTCCCCGCCAAGCCTGTCGGAAAGCCCTCTCCCCTTTCGGAGCCCCCCCGTGCCCCAAGCCGCCCTGCGCGCCAGCTTGCTCGCCCTATGCGCCGCCCTCCTGACCGCCTGCGCATCGAGTCCCTCTGCCCGCCCCGCCACGCCTCTGCCGATGGTGATCGCGCACCGGGGCGGCACGGCCGATGCGCCGGAGAACACGCTGGAAGCGATCCGGCTGGCCATCGAGCACCGCGCTGACGCCTTGTGGCTGACGGTGCAATTGAGCCGCGATGGGGTCCCGGTGCTGTACCGACCGGCGGACCTGTCGGCATTGACCGACGCGCGCGGACCAGTCGCCAGCCATACGGCGGCCGAACTGGCGCGGGTCAATGCCGGGTGGACGTTCCAACGGCCGGGTACTGGCAACAAGGACAAGGGCAACGACAGCAGCAGCAGCAGCAGCGACACCAACAACTACCCCTACCGCAACCACCCGACAGGCATTCCAACCCTGCGCGAGGCCTTGCGCGCCATCCCGCCCGGGATGCCGGTCATCCTGGACATGAAGGCCCTGCCCGCCGCCCCGCAAACTCAGGCCGTGGCCCGCGTGCTGACCGAGGAGCAAGCCTGGCCGCGCGTGGTGATCTATTCCACCGAAGCCGATTACCAGCAGAGTTTTGCGGCGTATCCGCAGGCCCGTCTGTTCGAGTCGCGGGACGCGACGCGTTTGCGCCTGCTGCAGGTGAGCCTGGGCGCGGGCTGCATCGAACCGCCCGCGGCATCGGCCTGGACGGCGTTCGAACTGCATCGCAAGGTGACGGTGACCGAGAAGTTCACGCTGGGTGAAGGCCGGTCGGAGATCGACGCGACGCTGTGGTCGCCCGAGTCGGTGGCGTGCTTTCGGCAGCGATCGCCACAGGTGCGGATCGTGGCGATTGCCGTGAACAATGCCGCCGATTACGAGGCGGCGGCGCGCCTGGGGGTGGATGCCGTGCTGGCGGATTCGCCCGCCACGATGGCGGTGATACGGGCGAATCCGGTCGGCGAGCAGCCCAAATAGCGACTTGGCGTACGTCCCCCGATGACCTGAAATTTCCTGCTTTTTGCCGAAGTCGCTACCCCTGGAATCTCGCGTTGCGTATCGATCCTCGATACGCAGCTGAAGCGCGAGCCACGCTCAGGCTTGCGGGCCGCCAGCCCGCCCGGGTGACGCATTTAGCGGCATCTCCATCCAAACCTAGGGTTTCCACTCATAAATTCGCCGAATTTCGCGAATAAGAATTCAGAATTTTTCTTATGGAAGGGGCGCGCGTATAACGACTGACGCAGCAACCTCAACCCACTTTCAGAGAGATAAACATGAGGGGAAATTCCAAGACGGGCCACCAGCCGGTGCGCGCGTCCACGGCCGCTTTCGTCGGCACCATGATCGAGTGGTACGACTTCTATATCTACGCCACCGCCGCCGCGCTGGTGTTCGGCAAACTGTTCTTTCCATCGGCCACGGGCTTCTACGGCACGCTGGCCGCGTTCGGCACCTTTGCCGTGGGCTTTTTTGCGCGGCCGCTGGGCGGCGCGATCTTCGGGCATATCGGCGACCGCATCGGGCGCAAGAAGTCGCTGGTCATCACCCTGCTGATGATGGGCACGGTGACCGTGCTGATCGGCCTGTTGCCGACCTACGCGTCGATCGGCATCTGGGCGCCGATCCTGCTGGTGCTCTTGCGCATCGTGCAAGGCGTGGCGGTGGGCGGTGAATGGGGCGGCGCGGTGCTGATGGCGGGCGAGCATTCGCCCGACAAGAGCAAGCGCACCTTCTTCGCGTCGTTCGCACAGCTGGGCAGCCCGGCCGGCCTGATCCTGTCGATGCTGATGTTCAAGCTGGTGACGGGGCTGGACGACGCGGCCTTCCTGTCGTGGGGCTGGCGCGTGCCGTTCCTGTTCTCGGCCGTGCTCCTGGCGGTGGGCTTCGTGATTCGCCTGAGCGTGAACGAATCGCCTGATTTCCTGGAAGAAAAGCAGGCCCGGGCCGAGAAGCAAAAGCTGCCTCAACACACCAAACCCGAACGCGCCCCGCTGGCGCAGGTGCTGACCGGCGCGCCCAAGCTGCTGGCGATGGCGGTGGGCGCCAATGTGCTGGGCATTGCGGGGTTCTATTTCACCAGCACGTTCATGATCGCCTACACCACGCAGTACGTGGGCCTGAACCGCGCGGTGATCCTGGACTGCCTGCTGGTGGTGTCGATCATGCAGTTCTTCATCACGCCGCTGGCCGCCTACATCGCCAGCCGCGTGGGCAATCTGCGGTTCCTGGCGTTCACCGCGCTTGTGTCGATCTTCACGCCGTACGCGATGTTCAACCTGGTGGACATGGGGTCGCTTTCGTCGATCACGCTGGGCATCGGCGTGGCGGTGCTGTTCATGGGCGCCTACTATGCGGTGATTGCGGGCTTTGTCAGCGACAGCTTTCCCACGGCGATCCGCTATACCGGCATTTCGATGGCCTATCAGCTGTCGGGCGCGATCTTCGGCGGCCTGACGCCGATGCTGGGCACGGTGCTGGCCGAGAATTTCAAGGGCCAGTGGTGGCCGCTGGCGCTGCTGTTCTCGGGGATTTCGCTGCTGTCGCTGGTATCCGTGCTATTGCTGGGGGCCTACGGCCAGCGCCGCGTTCAATTCCAACTGAAGGGGCAACAAGCATGAAGGCGTTTTTCCACGACGACCAGAAACTGCATCATCCGCAGACCTACTTCTCGCGCGGCAAGATGCGCACGCCGCAGGAAGTGCCGTCGCGCCTGGACGCGCTGGCGCAGGCTGCCCGCCACCTGGGCTTTGACGTGCAGGCGCCTGCCGACCACGGCACCGAGCCGCTGGCCGCGGTGCACACGCCGGCCTACCTGCAGTTCCTGCAGAACGCCCACGCCGACTGGAAAAAGCTGCCCGAGGACTGGGGCGACGAAGTCGTATCCAACGTCTTCGTGCGGGAACCCAACGCGCTGCGCGGCGTGCTGGCGCAGGCGGCGCGCTACCTGGCCGACGGCAGCTGCCCGGTGGGGCCGAACACCTGGCGGTCGGCCTATTGGTCGGCGCAATGCGCCGTGGCCGCCGCCGACCGCATCGCGGCGGGCGACCGCCATGCCTACGCCATCTGCCGCCCGCCCGGCCACCACGCCCGGCGCGATGCGGCAGGCGGCTTCTGCTACCTGAACAACGCCGCCATTGCTGCCCAGCGCCTGCGCGGCAAATATGGCCGCGTGGCGATCCTGGATACCGACATGCACCACGGCCAGGGCATCCAGGACATCTTCTACGAACGCAACGATGTGCTGTACGTGTCGATCCACGGCGATCCCGAGAACTTCTACCCGGTGGTGGCCGGCTTTGAAGACGAGCGCGGCGCGGGCGATGGCTATGGCTACAACGTGAATCTGCCGATGCCGCACGGGTCGCCTGAATCGGTGTTCTTCGACCGCCTGGCCCAGGCGCGTGCGGCGATCGAGAAGTTCCAGCCCGACGTGCTGGTGCTGTCGCTGGGGTTCGACATTTTCGAGAAGGACCCGCAGGCGATGGTGGCCGTGTCGGAAGATGGCTTCGAGCGCCTGGGCCGAGAGGTCGGCAGCCTGGCGCTGCCTACCTTGATCGTGCAGGAAGGCGGCTACTATATCGAGGGCCTGGAATCCAACGCCGCGCGATTCTTCGCAGGACTGGCCGGCGCCTGACCCCCTGGCGGCCGGTTTGGCGGACAGGCCGGTTGCCGGCCTGCCCCGGTCCGCTTCAATGCCTTCTTGTCCGCCCACATGCCCGCCTTGACTGAACGCCCCGCCGTCCGCCCCGCCAACGCCCTGCCGCTGGCGCCCGAACGCATGGACTGGAACCTGCTGCGCACCTTCATGTTCGTGGTGCAGGCGCGCGGCGTGGGCCGGGCGGCGCAGGCGCTGCACCTGAGCCAGCCGGCCGTCAGCCAGGCGCTCAAGCGGCTGGAAGACGCCGTGGGGGGCGTCCTGCTGCACCGGCGCAATGGCGAATTCCGCCTGACCAGCCTGGGCGAGGAAATCTACGCCATCGCCCGCGACATGTACGGCACCATGGCGCGCATTGAGAACGCCGCCGTGCAGGACCAGGCCGAGGTCGCCGGCACCTTGCGGCTGCTGGTGATGAGCCGCATCCAGAGCACGCCCTACGACGATTTCCTGGCGGATTTCCACCAGCGCTATCCCAAGGTGGAATTCCACATGGAAATGCAGCCCAGCGCCGATATTCTCGACGCGCTGGCCAAGCGCGTGCCGGCCCTGGGGATCTGCCTGTGCCGCAAGCCGGTCGAGGCGCTGGAACGCAAGCTGTTCCTGCGCCACCAGTACGCGGTGGTGTGCGGCCGGCGCCATCCGCTGTTCACGCGGCCGCGGGTGGCCATCGAAGACCTGCTGGACCAGAATTTCGTCTGTTTCGCCAGCGACCAGCTGGGCGACACGCTGTCGCCGCTGACCATCTTTCGGGACCAGCAGGGCTTCACCGGGCGCATCGTCGGCACCTCGCCGCACCTGGAGGAAGTGCGCCGCATGGTCGTCGCCGGCATCGGCCTGAGCTTCCTGCCCGAACACCTGATTGCGCAGGACGTGGTCAACGGCGAACTGCGGCGCCTGCCGCCGCAAGACAGCGTAGCCGAGATCGACGTGTTCCTGACCTGGCACAAGCAGCGCAAGCTGAGCGCCGTGGAAACGGCCTTCCTGGCGGCGTTCGACCGCTTTCTGGCGCGCACGTCGCTGGCGGCGCGGGCGCGCTGACGCGGCCTGGGAAATTGCCGCAGCGCATCATCGCTGCCGTCGGCCAGAGCGGCCGAAAAGCGCCCAATCTGGCGATAATGGCGCTCTCGATCCCCGCACTTTCCCTTGAGGACGCACATGTCTCGTTGGACCTTCTATACCGCACCGGGTACCTGCGCATTGGCCACCCACATCGCCTTGCAGGAAGCCGGCGCCGACTTCGACGTCGTGAAGCTGGACTTTGCCGCCGGACAGCAGCAAAGCGCCGAGTACCTGGCCATCAACCCCAAGGGCCGCGTGCCCGCGCTGAAGACCGAACACGGCGTGCTGACGGAAACCCCCGCCCTGCTGACGTTCGTGGCGCAGCGCTTTCCCGAGGCCGGGCTGGCGCCGCTGAACGACCCGTTCGCGTTCGCCCAGCTGCAGGAATTGAACAGCTACCTGGCATCCACTGCCCACGTGGCCCATGCGCACAAGCGCCGCGGCGCCCGCTGGGCCGACGACCCCGCCGCCCATGAATCCATGCGCGCCAAGGTGCCGCAGACCATGACGGCCTGCGCCGCCTACCTGGAATCGCAGATCGTCGGGCCGTGGGTCACGGGTGAACACTTCAGCGTGGCCGATGCGTATCTGTACACCTGTCTCTTATACACATCTCCGAGCCCACGAGACAGGCAGAAATC
>ERZ1032107.143-NODE-143-length-16692-cov-31.493478_pt1 | contig 16692 bp, 18 predicted proteins | sample MGYA00516713_ERZ1032107 | MGnify/ENA primary metagenome ERZ1032107 (study PRJEB33718, sample SAMN03160116) | human skin metagenome | collected 2014-04-10 | study: EMG produced TPA metagenomics assembly of the PRJNA266117 data set (Human skin bacterial metagenome...
CCGGCATGCCAGCCCACGGCCACGCCCGTGGCGATGATGGCCACCACCATGAGGATGTCCTTGAGGATGGCGATATAGGCCGAGGCACGCACCCCCGAGATGGCGATGTAGGTGAAGGCCAGGCCCGCCGAGATCAGCAGCAGGTGCAGCGGCTGGAAGTTCCAGCCCAGCCCCTTGAGCGCCGCCACCAGCCCCGTGAACTGCAGCTGGCCCCAGGGCAGCAGGAACAGGATGGCCGAGCCGGCCACGATCAGCTCCAGCGCGCGGCTGCCGAAGTGCCCCTTGAACAGGTCCGGCAGCGTGATGGCGTTGTGGCGCAGGCCGGCCTTCCAGATCATGGGGCCGAGGAAGTAGCCCAGCGGATAGGCCAGCAGGATGTAGCCCAGGAACCAGACGCCATAGGTCGGCCCCTTGGCGTAGATGCCGCCCGGAAAGCCGACCATGGTGCCGATGCTGTAGATCTCGCCGGCGGCGAGGAAGAACACCAGGTAGGCGCCGAACTGGCGCGAGGCGACGAAGAAGTCATGCACGCTTTGCGCACCCTTGCCCGTGCGCGAGCGGATGGCCAGGTACAGGGACAGTGCGATGAAGCCCAGGAAGACTGCGGTGGTCATGGCGGTGCTCCCTTCAGGCCGACTGCACGTCGTCGGCTTCGTGGCGGTCGAACATCAGCCAGCACACGAGCATGCACAGCGACGTCAGCACGAACCACATGAAGATCCACAGGTAGATGAAGGGCACGCCGAGCAGATGGCGATCGACGGACGCGACCCAGGGAAGCAGGCCGATCACCGCGATGTACGGGATGCCTATGCCGATGAACAGCTTGAGCATGGTTTGTCTCCTTTTGCTCCGATGAAAGAGTTGGCGGTTGTGGCCGCTCTATAGGACGTTTCAATGTCCATGGATGCGATCTTAGGAAGTGCCTACCTATAATTCAAATGAGAAATTTGCCAACAAACCATGAGGACTCCGCATGGATACCCAGAAGCTGCGGCACTTGCTGGCCATCGTCGAGCACGGCACTTTTTCAGACGCGGCGCGCGCCGTGCACCTGACCCAGCCGGCGCTGAGCCGCAGCATCCGCGCGCTGGAAGACGAGCTCCGGGCGCAGCTGTTCGACCGGGGCGCACGGCGCGCCCGGCTGACGGTCTTCGGCGAACTGGTGGCCGAGCGCGCACGCCGCATGCGGCTGGAGGAAACCCAGCTGCGGCGCGACCTGGAGCTGCTGCGCGGCGGCCAGGAGGGCGCACTGGCCATAGGCGTGGCGCCGGCCCCCGCGGCACTGCTGCTCAAGCCCTTTCTGATCCACATGGCGCAGGCGCATCCGCGCATCAAGGTGCGCACCGAGATGGGTGCCACCAGCGCCCTGCTGGAGCTGCTGCGCAATGAGTCGATAGACGCCATCGTCGGCGACGCCTATGTGCTGCGCGCCGCCGATGACGTGGACATGGAGCTGCTGGGCGAGCTGCCCGCCGGCCTGGTCTGCCGCGCGGGCCACCCCGTGCTGCAAAACCCCGGCATGGACGAGATCCGCCGCTACCCCCTGGCCACCACCACGCTGAGCACGGCCATGGCGCGGCAGCTGGCCGAGCTGTGGGGCGAGGGCGCCGAGCCCGACAAGCTGTTCACCCTGCACTGCAACAACCTGGAACTGCTGCGCAGCGTGACCCTGGCCACGGACACCTTGCTGTTCGGCGTGCTGTCCATCACGCGCCAGGAGCGCGCCAGCGGCACCATGGCCGAAGTGCCCCTGCCCGCCGATCCCCGGCGCTGCGGCCGCTATGGCATGGCGCGCATGGGCGCGCGCAGCCTGTCACCGGCGCTGGAAACCGTCTATGCATTCACCCGCACGCATTGGCGGGAGCTGTCCGAGCACGACCAGTGAAGCCGGGCAGGCGCAAGTCATGCGTCGGCCCGCGCCAGCGGCAATGTCTGCGTGCGCAGCCACTCCAGCACCAGGGCAAAGCGGGCCTCGTCATGCACCGGCCTGGGTGACATGAGCACGTAGTGCGAGCCGTCGGCCACAAAGCCGCGCGGCGCGCACAGGGTGCCGCTGGCCAGATCGTCGGCCACCAGCGCCAGCGGCCCGATGGCAATGCCCGCCCCGGCAACGGCGGCCTGCAGGCTCAGGTAGAAATGCTCGAAGCGGGCTTCGCGCCCGGGCTGCAGCGGCACGCCGGTCAGCTCGCTCCAATGCCGCCATGCGTCCGGGCGCGATGCCGTGTGCAGCAGCACGCCGCCCAGCGGCCCGGAGCGTGCCAGCGTCTTCGCAAGTGCAGGCCGGCAGACGGGACCCACGTGCTCCTGCAAAAAGGGTTCGGCAACTACATCGGCGCCCATGTCGAAATCCGCGCGGCGTATGGCCAGATCGATGCCTTCACGCGCAAAGGGCACCGAGCCGCCGGCCGACACCAGGCGCAGCTCGCGCTGCGTGCCGATCGCTTCCTGCAACCCGCCCAGGCGGGGAATCAGCCAGCGCATCAGAAAGGTGGGCTCGCAGGACAGCACCAGCGGCCGGTCCGGCCCGGCGGCCTGCCGCGCTCGGCCCAGCGCGCCGCGCAGGCGCTCCAGCGCCAGGGCCACCTCCTCGGCCAGCACACGTGCCGTGGGAGTGGCAATGATGCTGCGGTTGCTGCGCTGGAACAGCGCAAAGCCCAGCGCCTCTTCCATGTCGCGCACGGCGCGGCTCACGGCGCCATCGGTCAGGTGCAGCTCGCGCGCGGCCTTGGAAACGCTGCCATGGCGCACCGTGGCCTCGAAGGCACGCAGGGCGGACAACGGCGGCATATGGGTGGGTGGGGCCATGGGACTGGAGGGCGGCATCGGACACATCGGACACATCGGACACATCGGACACATCGAAGAAAGGGAGTGGGGAGAGATTCCAGTTGACTTTTGATCAACTGAATACTGAATCCATATCGATTTTCTGCAGTGCGATTTTCATGCAAAGTACCTCCATCGATTGAGCTTTCAGCAATGACCATGAACGAAGCCCCCGCCATCGCCCCCGCACCCCTGGCCATCACCATGGGCGATCCCGTGGGCATAGGCCCCGAGATCATCGTCAAGCTGGCCATGGACCCTGCCCGGCCCCGTGCGCCTTTTTTCGTCATCGGCGACACGGGGCGGCTGCAGCGGGCAGCCGACATGCTGGGCGTGCACCCGCGCATCCAAGTCATCGACACGCCGGCCCAGGTTCCCGCCACCGTGCCACCCGCCACCTTCTTCGTGCTCCAGACCGGGGACCGGCTGCCCGAGGACCTGGCCTGGGGACGCATCGATGCGCGCGCCGGGGCCGCCTGTCATGCCTACATACAGCGCGGCATCGGCCTGGCCCTGGCCGGCGAAGTCGCAGGCCTGGTGACCGCCCCCATCCACAAGGAGGCGCTGCGCGCCGCGGGCTGCCCCCACCCCGGCCATACCGAGATGCTGGCCGAGCGCTCGGGCACGCGCGACTTCGCCATGATGCTCGCCAATGACGAGCTGCGGGTGCTGCTGGTCTCCATCCACGTGCCGCTGCAGCAGGCCATTGCCGCAGTCACGCCGGACAACGAACTGCGTGCCATCCGCCTTGCGCACCGGGCCTGCCGGGCGTTCGGCATCGCCCGGCCCCGTGTGGCCGTGGCGGGCCTCAATCCGCATGCCGGCGAGAACGGGCTGTTCGGGGACGAGGACCGCTCGGTGATCATCCCCGCCATTGCAGCCGCACGGGCCGAAGGCATAGACGCCAACGGCCCCTGGCCGGGCGACACGGTCTTCATGCGGGCACGCCGGGGCGAGTTCGACGTGGTGGTCGCCCAATACCATGACCAGGGGCTGATTCCCGTGAAGTACCTGGGCGTCGAGCAGGGCGTGAACATTACCGTGGGCCTGCCCTTCGTGCGCACCTCGGTGGACCACGGCACGGCCTTCGACATCGCCGGCACGGGCCGTGCGGACCATGCCAGCCTGGCCTGCGCGCTGCGCCAGGCGGCGGCCATGGTGCAGGCGGGCCGCTCCGGCGCCAGCGGGCAGGCGCAGCGCCCGGACTTCATCTTCATGCTCACGCAGCAGGACAAGACCATTGCCGATGCGCGCGAGCGGCTGCGCGAAGTGCTGGCCCAGGGCGTGCGCCATGTGGGCTTCAAGGACATAGGCCTGCCCCTGCCACAGCTGCGCGAGCTGGCCCGGGACATCCGCGCGGGCGGTGCCAGGGTCTATCTGGAAGTCGTCAGCCTGGACGAGGCCAGCGAGGTGGCTTCGGCCCGCGCGGCCGTCGAGCTCGGTGTGGACGTTCTCATGGGCGGCACGCGCCCCGAGGCGGTGCTGCCCGTGCTGCGCGGCAGCGGCATTGCCTACTATCCGTTTCCCGGCAGGATCAGCGGGCATCCGAGCGTGCTTTCAGGGCCGGCCGAGGACATCGTGGCCAGCGCGCGCCGCATCGCGGGGCTGGAGGGCGTTCATGGCCTGGACCTGCTGGCCTACCGTTTCCGGGGCGACGTGCCGGCCCTGATCAAGGCGGTCTGCGATGCGGTGGACAAGCCCGTGGTCGTGGCCGGCTCCATTGATCGCAGCGAACGCATCGCGGCCGTGCTTGCCAGCGGTGCCGCGGGTTTCACGGTAGGCACCGCCGCCTTCGAGGAGACTTTTCCAGCCGCGCGGCCCGGGCTGGCGGCGCAGTTGCAGGCCATACAGGCGCTGGTGGACTGAGAGCGGGCCGGCCACCGCGCGCACCTCCCGCAACTCTCGCACCTCCCGTGCCTGCCACGCCTCCCGCACATTCCGCGCGCCGGTGTCACGGGCCAGCAACTGGCGCCGCTCGGCTTCGGCCAGGCGGTGGGTCTTCAGCCGCTGGACCACATGGAACTGGCGCTTCTTGGCCATGAGGGACGCGCCGCCTGCAAAGCCTTCCATGCGGCTTGCCGCCTTGCCATGCTGCGGGGCATTCCAGGGGTACAGGCCTGCCACCAGGGTCACAACGACAGCCAACGCCATGACCACGAGCGCCCTCCAGGGTGCCCGGGGTCCGCGTTGGCCTTGCCTGTGATGCGCCTGAGAGTTCATGAAGACAGGGCAAATGATTGCGGCAGCCTGCATTGGTGCAGGTGCTTTAGCCTGCATCAATGAACCTGGCCTGATACCAGTCCAAAACCAATCAGAACCTGGCGCACTTCAGTTGCGCCATTCCTTGATTCTCCAGCAGCCGGAATCTGATGAGAACCCTCGTTTTCCAACAGATGCATTGCCAGAATACGGAGATAACGCCCAGCAGCCTCTATTGCCGCATGAAAAGCAAATGATTCATTGCTATCAATAGAAAACCTGAAACCCATCCATGGCCAAAAAGCAAAGCCTGCCAACTGCCCCCTGGGCAATGGCAGCCAGGCACCGCAGCGCCACAGATGAACATCGAATGGCATCACCCTTTCCCCGACCATCCGGCAGCGTGTCGTCCTACTGGATAAACCATGCCATTTAGGGAACGATGATATTCATCCTGAATACCTCTCATTCGGCACACCATTGACAACGGCCGGTCTTTGAAGTGCAGCGCCGGTATTTGCAGGGCCCAATCGATGGCTGCACGCATTCAGCCATTTTCCGCGGTTTTGTGATCAGTTGTTTTGGCCAGATGGCTTGGCATCCGATGAATAAAGCAGGGATCTTGGTTGATGATTCGAACGCTGCCGCGGACCGTTGCCGGCCCCGCTGGAGTCTGGTCGCGCCTGCCGCTCGCGTGCCTTGGGTGGAGCCTGGCAGCCGCTCCCGTCTTCCTGTGCGGCGCACAGGCGCAAACACCTTCTTCGGCGGCCGTTGCCGGTACCTCCATGGCTGAGGCACGCATCGAATCCCTGGGCCGCGACCAGGCCGAGCACGCCCGGCTCAAGGCACTCTCCGAAGGGGCCGCCCCCGCCTACCAGGACCGTTTCATGGATCCGGACGAGATCGCACAGTCCGCTGCCGCCGAGCCCGAAGCCGAGCAGCCCGAGGGCTTTCGCGCCTGGGTGGTGGAAAGCCGCCTGGGCCTAGGCGAATCCCGCACCACCGGCCATGGCCGCCAGCGCGCCACCGAAATCGGCCAGCGCCTCGAATACCGCCGCGAGACACTGAACTACGGCGAGTTCACCCTGCAGGCCGAAGGCCGGCACCTGAGCGGCGACAACTTTGGCAATGGCCTGGGTATGGGTGGCTTGAGTATTGGTGGCCTGGGCTATGCCCGGCAAGCCACGAGCGAGCGCTTCACGCTGCGCAACCTTGGCTTTCCGCTGACCACGCAGACCTTCGCCGACACGGCCGTGGGCGACCTCTACAGCGAGCTGACCGATGGCCTGGCGCGCAACTACCGGCTGTCGCTGGGCTCGACCACGGTGCGCGGCGCCTCGGCGCGCATCTTCCGCCCGGACCTGGACCTGCGCGCGGGCTACGGCCAGCGCGGCCTTCTCACGGGAGGGCCCTACCCCGGGTTCGAGAAAAACCAGGGCACGCTGGGCTGGCTGGGCGCCACCGTGCGGCTGGATGGCCCCTGGTTTGCCGCCTTCCAGCTGGACCAGGCCGACGATATTCCCGCCTACTACAGTCCCAGGCACTACCCCGGCGATGACACGCAATACGACCCCGGCTCCGCCCTGGGCCTGGGCAGCAAGCGCGTGACCAGCTGGGCCGCTTCGCTGGGCTACGGGCGCGGCGTGCTGCGCGATGGCGACTTCAGGCTCCGCACCACGCTGCTGGGCAGCCGTACCAGCGCGCCACTGTCCTCTCCAGCGGCAGGCACCGTCGGCACGGAGGGCCGCAGCGCCCAGGGCCTGTTCATCGAGGCCAGCGCGCGCGCTGGCGCCTACCGCCATGAATTCGGCCTGCATGCAGCCCAGCCCCAGCTGCACTTTGGCGACTACGCGCTGTCCAGCGCGGCGCGCGGCGCCTATTGGCGCGTGGACCGCCATGTCACCCGCCTGAGCTGGGGCATGGGGCTGGACTACGAACGCACGCCGCAAACCACGGCGCAGGATGCAGGCTTTCAACTCTCGGGCTACCGCCGCCTGGGAGCGAATGGCAATGCCCAATACCAGTTCGACCGGCACACGGCCGTGGGCGGCAGCTTCAGCGCCTACCAGACGCGCAACGATGCGGGCACCGCAGGCGGCGGCCAATCGCGCAGCCTTTATGGCAGCGCGTTCTACCAGACCCGCTTTTTCGACTGGCCGCGCAGCCGCTTCATGCTGACCGTTCGGCGCAACGAGCTCATCGTGCTGGGCGACTCCTCCGCCACGGGCCAGGAGGTGCAGTGGGAGCAGGACTGGGCCGGTGCACGCCAGGCAACGCTGCGGTCCGAGCTCACCACCACGCTGGGCTATGCGCGCGACCGCAGCGGCGGCATGTCGCGCAACTATCCAACGGCCGGGCTGCAATGGCGCTACTGGCTGGAAAGCGGGCTGCAGCTGGCCGGCAACCTGCGCTACACCTCGCAAAGCGGCAGCCTCTACACCAGCCGGGGCCTGTCGGGCTCGCTGTCGGCCGAGAAGGAACTGGGCCGGGGCTGGCGCATGGGCGTCATGGCGCACTTCAACCAGGCCCGGTCCTCGCTGCTGCCCACGCCCTCTTCCCTGCCCAACCTCTACCGCAGCGACGAGAAGACTGCCTATGTCTACCTGCGCTGGGAAGGCAGCGCGGGCACGGCCTATGCGGCCGCAGGCGCACCCGGTGAAGGCGTGGGCGGCGGCAGCCTGTCCGGCCGCGTGTTCTACGACGCCAACCGCGACGGCGAACAGCAGGCGGGCGAGGTGGGCGTGGCCGGCGTCGAGGTGGTGCTTGACGGCCGCTACCGCACGGTGACCGACCGCGATGGCCAGTTCGAATTCCCGGTGGTGCCCACGGGCCACCACCGGCTGTCGCTCACCCAGGAAAGCGTACCGCTGCCCTGGGGCGCCTCCGGCGACAACACCAGCAGCGTGCACGTGCCCCTGCGCGGCCAGGCCTCGGCGTCGATTGCCGTGGTCAAGGTGAGTGAATGAATGAGTGAGTGATTAAGGCGCAAAGGCTTCCCAGGCAACCCGTTCCATCCAAGGAGATTCCATGAACCGAACATCCATCGCCCACCGCCTGCTGGCCGCATCGCTCGGCGGCCTCGGCCTGGTCCTGACCGCGTTGCCTGCCATGGCCGAGAGCCAGTACGGATCGGGCACCGGAACCATCACGGCCCAGGCCAAGGTCAACCTCAGCGTGACCGTGCCCAAGCTCATCTTGCTGCGCGTGGGCTCGACCAATACCACGGTGGACACGGTGACCTGGACCTCGACGCTGAGCATCCCCGGCGTGCCCACCACGCCGCTGGCCTCCGTCAACAACACCAACGTGGACTGGAACGGCGCCGCGCCCACCGTGGCCACCGCCTCGGCTGCCGCCACGCTCACGGTCTATGCCTGGACCAATGCCGGCGCCGGCACCATCAACTGCGCGGTCGGCGCCTGGAATGCCACGGGCGGCCCCGCCAACGCGGACTTCACCGTCACGACCACCGGCAACCTGCCCCACCCCGGGCCCAATCTGGGTGCCTGCGCATCCACCTCGTTCCCCTCCAACGTGGTTGCTACGGGAACCTGGGCATATGCGCTGGGAGGTACGCCGGCCAGCTGGGCTGCCAATACCTATACCAACGTCATCACGTATACGGCCCAGGGCATCTGATGGACAAGGCATTGCCTCGCCTGCTGGCCGCAGCGGCCCTCTGCGTTGTGCAGCCGCCCGCGCAGGCCGTGTTCACCATCGTGACCGACACAGACCTGCTCAACTACAGCCTGACACTGCGCGTGGGCACGACCGGGGCAACCGTGGACACCGTGGCCTTCAGCGTGACGGGAGCCAACGTCGGCCTCACGCCCGTGGCCGTGACGGGCACGCCCAGCATCAGTGTCTCGGTGTCTCCCACACGTCCCGCGCTGGGCACCGCCGTGGCCCGGCCAGTCACCCTGGTCGTCGATTCATCCACCGCACTTTCCTGCCAGTCGGGTGGCTGCGGCAGCGCGACCATTCCGTTCAGCAAGATCAGTTGGGTGGCATCGAACAACGGCAATGCTGCGTCCGGCGACATACAGAACGGGCGCTTCACCGCCAGCGCCGGCCAGTCCATCGCCAGCTACAACGCCAACGCATCCGTCTGTTCTGGCGGGCTGTGCCCGGTCGCTGGCTGGACCGTCCAGTCACGGCAACTGACCGGCACCGTGCTGCAGTTCACCTACGACAACGACGTGGTCTATCCGGGCGGCAACTACAAGGGCACCGTGCGCTTCACGGCATCGATGGTATGAGGCGGTTGGCCTGGCCGCTCCTGTGCATGGCGCTGGCCTGGGCCACGGCCCTCGCGGCGCATGCCGAAGTGGCGCGGCTGGACGACTCGGCTTCGCCCCGGTCCCAGGTCCGCAGCGACTTCGCCCGGGCCAGGGTCGTCGGCGAGCGGCAGCTGGAGCTGCCCATGGGACGCATCGAATACCGGCTGGCCACGGCGCCCCATGTCGGCCGCACGGCGCGCATCTTCTATGTGATTCCCGCCCTGGTCACGGGCCTGCGCTCGCCTGCGGGCATGCAGGTGCAGTGGCGCGGCAATGGCGTCTTTGCGGGCGGCACGGGCCGGCCCGGCGACCGGGTCCAGGTCTGGAACGGCGTGGTCCGCACGCCCTGGATGGCCGAGGTTTTCGACCTCACGCTGCACATCGACCCTGCCGAGCTGCGCCTGACCCGGGGCTCGGCGCTGAGCTTCGAGTCCTACTTCGAGATCGAGACCCTGCCATGAAAGCTCCTCCCATCGCCGTTTCACTGGCCCTGCTGATCGCCTGCAGCGGCGCCGCCGCCGCACCGTTCGAGCTGGCCGTGGCGCCCTCGCGTTTCGAGCTGTCGGCCAAGCCGGGTGCGCGCACGGGCCAATCGCTGGACATCCACAACCTGGCCTCGGCACCCACCGAGGTGGCCATGCGCACCATCGACTGGACCTATTCCGACACGGGCGACATCACCTACCACGACGAACTGCTGCCCGGCAGTTGCCGGCCCTGGGTGCTGCTGGAGCGGCGCAGCGTCACGATTGCAGGCCGCAGCAAGAAGGCCTTCCGCTTCCAGGTGGAGCCGCCTGCCGATGCGCCGCGCGGCGAATGCCGCTTCATGATCGCCATCGAAGGCGTGGAACCCGCGCAGCAGACCGTCATCCGCAGCGGCGGCGCCAGCCTGAGCCTGCCTGTCACGGGCCGCATCGCGGTGGCCGTCTACGTGACGCTGGGAGGTGCCGCGCCCCAGCTGGACATTCGCCAGCTTTCCATGGCCGAAGACGGCAAGACGCGCCGCGCCCTGGTCACCGTCAGCAACACCGGCGATGCCCATGGCCGGCTGGAAGGCAGCCTGGACGCCGTGGACAACAAGGGCCGCCGCTTCGAACTGGTGCCGGAAGGCACGCCCATACTGCCCGGCCAGACACGCACGCTGGCCCTCATGCCCAAGGGTGAAGACGGCCAGCCCGCCCCGCCGCCCGCGTATCCGGTCAAGGCCAAGGGCAGCCTGGACTGGGAAAAAGGCAGCTTCAAGATCGATGTGGAACTGAAGTGATGGCAACCAGGCCGATCGCGTGGCTGGCCCTGTCCATGGCGTTGGGCGGCCTGGGCCACACCGTGCATGCGGCGTCCAGCACCACAGGCCCCAGCCTGCTGGTGCCGCTGAGCACCTCGGTGAACCTGGACTTCACCATCGCCATCGACAAGTTCATCTTCTTTCGCATAGGCGACGGCACCTGGCCCACGCCCGGCGGCACGACCAGCAGCGTGGCCTTTGTGCTCGCCCCGTCCATCCCTGGCGTGCCCACCACGCCCGTGGCGGGCAGCAACACCTCGGTGAACTGGAGCGGCGCGGCCCCCAGCTTCAGCATCACGCCCAGCGGCAATGTGCTGCCGGTGGAGGTGCGCAGCAACGCAGGCCAGGTGACGCTGCGCGCCACCGCCACCACGGCGCTGGCCAGCGGGGCCAATACCATCCCGCTGTCGGAGATCACCATCGCCACCAGCGACAGCAACCTGCCCGCACCGCTGATACCCAATACGGGAACGGGCGCAGCGGTCAACGTGGTGGCCACCGCCTTTGCGGGGCTGGTCACCCAGCGCACGGCGAACTGGACCCTGTCCTATGCCAACCTGGCCTCCCGCAGGGCAGGCACCTACACCGGGCAGGTCACCTTCACGGCCAGCTCGCCCTGAGCGCTTTGGGAGCTTTGGGCGCGCTCAAAGGCCCAGGTACAGCGCAATCAGCGACACAGCAGCCGGCACGGCCTGCACCCAGAGGATCTTGCGGCTGGCCGTGGCGGCGCCATACACGCCGGCCACCAGCACGCAGATCAGGAAGAAGTATTTGAAGCCCAGGCCATCGGCCCCCTGCGCCAGCCCCCAGATCAGCCCGGCGGCGAGAAAGCCGTTGTACAGGCCCTGGTTGGCCGCCAGTGTCCTGGTCTGAAGGGCAAATTCGGGCGTCAGGCCAAACGCGCGACGTCCGGCCGGCTTGTCCCAGAGAAACATCTCCAGCACGAGGATGTAGACATGGATTGCGGCGACGATGCCGATGAGTACGTTGGCCATCTGGGGTGAGAAGAAAGTGGACAGGCCTCTGTATACGGGATGCACCCACACCCGTCCATGGCCGCTGCGCTACACAGGGCCTGCCACTACCCCTTCCATGTCACCCGGAAGACTTGCTGCCGGGGTGCGACGGTTTTTCCGTACCCTGCGCAGGTGCCACGGCGCCAGCGGCCGCACCGCCCAGCGCACCGGCCACGCTGCCTACCGTGCCGCCGACCACCACGCCCACCGGGCCGGCAATCGCAGCACCCGCCGCAGCGCCTGCAGCGGCTCCGGCCAGCACGCCGCCGCCGATGAATACCGAGCGCGACTCGCGCTCTGCATCCTCGGGCGACAGTTCGAACTGCGCGGACGCATCGGGGTCCTGCGAAGGAACACCGTGGCCGGGGCGTGCCTGCTCGGCAAGGTCTTCATCCTCGGGGGCATCCGTGGACACCGGCTGGATGGGCTGGATGGATGGCTTGTTGCTTGCATTCATGGGGCTCTCCTTCGGGCATTCCACACGCATGCGGGACTGCCTGCGCTTCATTGCCCTGTCGTTTTTGTTGTACGCCTCGCCCTGCCGCGCCGCAGCCGGCCCAGGCTACTGCCCCGCGTCAGCCAAGGCCCGCAGCCCCACTGACCTTGACTACAGGGGCTCGTAGGACCTGGCCTCCGCCGCCCAAGGCACCTCCTACGCCCGTCGCGGCGGCCCGACTACCCGGTGCCCGCAGATGCCGTCCTAAGCTAGAACCCAGAAGCACACAGGCTTCGACTTCGCCAGGCGATGCACAGGTTTTCTTGACGGGCCGGCTACCGCGCCCCATTCAAAGCCGCATCGCTCAGCCGCCAGACGCACCGCGCTGGCGGGTCAGCACAAACCCACTCACTGGAGAACGTCATGGTCACACCCAACACCGCATCGAGCGTCATTTCTTCCGAAACCGTCAGCGGCACCAATGTCTACAACCCGGCAGGCGACAAGCTGGGGACCATAGACACGCTGATGATCGACAAGCTGTCCGGCAAGGTGCGCTACGCCGTCATGGAGTTCGGCGGCTTCCTGGGCATCGGCACGGACCGCTATCCGCTGCCCTGGGAATCCCTCAAGTACGAGCCCAACATGAATGGCTACGTGGTGTCGCTGACGCGCGAGCAACTGGACAACGCTCCACGCTACGAGCGCGATACGGCTCCGGCATACACCGATGAATATGGCCGCCGCGTGAACGATTACTACGGCGTGCCCTACCTGTAAATCCCGACCCTTGCGGTCTTTGACACAGCCCCGTTCGCGGGGCGTTTTCTTTGGTGCGGATAGCTGCCAGCGAATGGCCAAGGAAGAACGCCCTGCGCAACTTCACTCCCTCATTCCTGGAGAACTGCCATGAATACCACCCCACCTGCCATCGACTACAAGGCCTGCATGGACGCTTGCCAGGCCTGCGTCATTGCCTGCAATACCTGCGCCGCCGCCTGCCTGAAGGAGTCAGACGTCCAGATGATGGCCGCCTGCATTGCCCAGGACCTGGAATGCGCGCAGATCTGCGAACTGGCCGTGGCCGCAATGGCGCGCCAGAGCCCGCATGCGCCGGACATCTGCCGCCTGTGCGCCCAGATCTGCCAGGCCTGCGCCGACGAATGCAGCAAGCATTCCCACGACCATTGCCAGACCTGCGCGGCAGCCTGCCAGCAATGCGCCATGTCGTGCAATCTCATGGGCATGCAGTCTCACTGACACGGCTGGCATGGGCCATGACAGCCGCCCTGGCAGAAATCCTGCAAACACGCAGGAAAAAACGCCACCGGCGCTGTCGCCAAACGCCGCGCCTTCGCGGAACCGGGCCTGCCTACACTTTGATGCATATCCAGGCACACAGGAGGCAACCATGGCACTCGAAATCAGCGCAGAGGAACGGTTCTTCACCCTGCTGAACCAGTTGAAGCACATGCCTCCCTGCTCGTCCCCCCAGGAGGCACACGACATGCTGTTGCTGCTCTGGATGCGCATCTGCGAAGGCGCTGGCGCTCGCCGGGAATTGCTCAACCGCATGCGGCAACGCACGCTGTGCGCAGAACATGGCTGGAAAAACCTCGACAAAAGCCCTTGCCATCTGGATTCGGACACCCTGCCGGGCATCCGCATCTATCTGCACTCCAACGGCACCATCGTCATTCAAAGACAGGGGGGAGCGCAGGATTCCGAAATCCTGCACTTCAGCGCCAGGCGCGAATTTGCCGAGGCCTAGGCCCGGTCTGCGCGCAGCGCATGGGGGCAGTCGGAGCAGAGGCTAGGTGCAAACACCAACGATGTCCCACACGCGACATGGGCCCTGTCTCCATAGAATGCGTCATTGTGTAGCACACTATCCATGAGGAATACATGACAGCAGATTACAAAACCCTCCTCCAGCAGAAGGCCGAGCTTGAGGCAAAGATCGCCGCCACCCTGAAGGCGGAAAAAGGCGGAGTCATCGCCAAGGTCCGCGAACTCGTCGAGCAGTTCGGTCTGACCCAGGATGACATCTTCAGCACCGGCAAGGCCAAGTCCGCCAGCATTGGCGTGGCCAAATACCGCGACCCCGCCAGCGGAGCCACCTGGACCGGCCGGGGCAAACCGCCGCGCTGGATTGAAGGCAAGGACCGCAAGGCCCTCGAGATCTGAGCACGGCCCGCCAACGCGGGCCTTTTTTATGGCCGCAACTGCCTGCTGCGTCAGCACAGGCTGCAGTTGCACTACCATCATTGCGTTGTTCTGCAAAGGCAACAGAGCCTTGAGCAACTCACAGGGCCTTTGGCAAAGACGCTCCCCTGCCAGAAGTCTCCGCCGCAAGCCAAGATGCCTTTGCGCAGCACATCTGATCTCATGCAAATCGGCCCACGCCGCGCGGCTTCAGCGATCATTATTCATACTGCATCGAAAAGACATCATGCTTGATGGATCAAAAACACTGGTGATGATTGCTTTCTTTTGGATGACCATGGTCCATGGTGCATCAGGGCAAAACATCCAATCACCGATCTTGCTTCATGAAAGAACATCGCCCACTGCTTTTCCAGTCGCCATTTATCGTGGCATCAAGGTGGATGATTTCAGAAAACTGGTGATCAGTGCTTTCGAAAGCGCCCGGTTTTCCCATACGGCCATTGAAAAATCGAAGGATGGAACGGCGCAATACAAATTCTTCTATTCCGTGGCGACGGGTGGAAAAATTCAGCGCGTTGATGTGCTCCTGCGGGTGGACGAGAACCTTGACAAGAGCAAGAGATGCGCGAGCTGCTTCTTGCGGCTGACCATGATTCCCGATCTCCCCAGCCTTCAATCTTCTTCGTGGATGCTTCAGTACGATCTGAGTCGCCAGGTTTTTTCGGCCATCGATCAAGCCTATGCCAGCATTCACGATCTCGGGCGAAAATCCATGGACGCGGATTTCGGGTTCAACTATAGAAACAAGTGGCGAGGAGAAAGAAATCTATACGAAAACTCATTTGTCGGCATTGATCCATCAAGTCTGAAGACCATGATCATCGACGCATACAGCGTTGCCGGTTTCAAGCTTGCAGGCGATGCAACGAAGGATTCCATCCTTTCCGAATTGACCTTCTCTTTTCCCATCGCTCCAGATCAGACCGAAGGTGTTGTCTACAAGATTTCTCTGGCAAGCCAACTCGACGCAAGCAATCGCTGCTATCCCTGTGAGATCAGTGAGGTCTATGACCCTCACCAGCGACTGCCGGCAGCGGGCCTGTCTGGCATGTCCAGCCGGCTGACGCTCGAGTCACGCTTTACCGCTGCCCGCATGCAGGCGCTTGAAAAGCTCAAGAGTGGCACCGAGCACTATTTGCGCCCGGAAACCGTTTTCACCATCCCGCCAAAGCCCGCACCGCTCGGGTCGCCCCGGCCGCAGATCCAGCCACCCATCGTCACATGACTGCCCTGCCACACGCAAACGCCATGCGTGCCGGCCTGCTGGCACGGCATCCAGGGTTCGACGGCCTGTTCATTGCCGGCACGCTGGCATTGGCCCTCGGCATGACGGCCATGGCTTCGATATCGCCTGCCATGCTGCTTGCCATCGTGCTGGTGGATACCTGGCTTTTCGCCAATCCTCATGTCATGGCCACCTTGACCCGGATCGGAGCCAGCATGGCCGATATCCGACGCCATCGCTTCCTGATCTTTGGCCTGCCCGTGATCGTGCTCGGCGGTGTGGTGGCGACCGTGCTGGCATTCGAGGTCGCCGGGCTGTTCACGCTCTATTTCTGCGCGCAGAGCTATCACGTGGCGAGGCAGTCCTTCGGCATCGCCAGGGCCTATCGGCGCTCAGGGATGCATCCCTTTCGCCAGGACAGGCTCGCCGAAGCCCTCATCTACCTCGCTGCCGCGTGGGGGCTGCTTGCCCGCTGCGCCCAGGCGCCCGAGACTTTTCTGGGCTATCCCATCCAACTGCCTGCCGTACCCGCCCAGGCGGCCAATGCGATGGGCGTTGCGGCCATCGCTTGCAGCGCCTGCTGGCTATGGCGACAGGCTCGCCTGGCTCTGACGGGAAACATCGATTGGCGTCACGATGGCTTTGTGACCTCGCATGCATTCACCTGCTTCGTGGCCTACATCTGGATCACCGACATCACGCTCGGATGGCTCCTGATCAATCTGTGGCACAACCTGCAATACCTGCTATTCGTCTGGGTGCAGAACATCCGCCGCAAGCGACAGACACAAGCCGACAAGGCGTCGGAGACCGGCTTGTGGAAGAACGCTGCCCGGTATGGTGGTGTGTGCCTGGCACTGGGCTCAATGCTCTACCTGGCCATCGACTGGGCAGGCACACAACTGCTCTGGCTGGGGCTGCCCACTGTGCTGATAGCGCACTTCACCCTTGGTTTTCATCACTATCTGGTGGACGGGGTGATTTGGAAGCGGCGTGCTGCCTCAGCGGAGCATGGCGCACTTGTCAGGCGCGATTGCAAGTAAGCAACCGGGCAAGGCCTTCCCATTGCAGGCGGCCACCGGCACGCCAGAAACAGAAAAACCCAGTGCCGTTTTCACAGCACTGGGTTTCATGTTTCTGGCGGAGAGGGAGGGATTCGAACCCTCGGTACGTTCGCACGTACGCCTGATTTC
>ERZ1032107.144-NODE-144-length-16679-cov-13.057026_pt1 | contig 16679 bp, 13 predicted proteins | sample MGYA00516713_ERZ1032107 | MGnify/ENA primary metagenome ERZ1032107 (study PRJEB33718, sample SAMN03160116) | human skin metagenome | collected 2014-04-10 | study: EMG produced TPA metagenomics assembly of the PRJNA266117 data set (Human skin bacterial metagenome...
GCGCACGTCGCCGCGGCGCTTGACTTCGATGCCGGCGATTTGCGGCGAGTACAGCTGGAACGTACGTTCCACGGCTTCACCCGACGAAATCTTGCGCACGGTGAACGCGGAGTTCAGGCCGCGGTTGCGCTTGGCGATCACGACGCCTTCGAAGGCCTGCACGCGCTTGCGGGTGCCTTCAACGACGTTCACGCTCACGATGACGGTGTCACCGGGAGCAAATTCAGGCTTGGCTTGGCCGCCGGTCAGACGGGCAATCTCTTCCTGTTCCAGGATAGCGATAAGGTTCATGAGAACTCCTAGATCATCATGCCTTGCGGACTAAAAACGCTTTGCCAGTCAATGTCGTTTTAGTGTTGATCGGGTCGTTGGAATCCTGTTGGAACCCATTGACCATGTACCGCAAGCAGAGGATGAGATTTGGCAAACCAATGATTCTACACCAAAATTTGCCCCGAGCGTCAGGTAACATGGCGGCCTGCCCACCGCTTTGCGGTACCCTAGCAGTTCCTGTAACAAACACGTCACAAGACGCTGTCTTTCCCCATGTCGTATTCGTCCCTGATATTGGTCGTCCTGGCGGCGATGGCCCACGCAACGTGGAATCTCCTCGCCAAGCGCGCGGCCATGGTGGGCGCTCCCTTCGTGTTTGCCTACGGGCTGTGCGCCTCGGTGCTGTATGCGCCCTGGGTGATCTGGGTGCTGCTGCATGACGGCATGACATGGACCTGGCCTGTGGTGGCCGCGATTCTGACGTCCAGCCTGTTGCACCTGGGCTACAGCCTGTGCCTGCAACGCGGCTACCAGGTGGCGGACCTGTCGGTGGTGTACCCCATAGCCCGGGGCACCGGCCCCCTGCTCTCGACCACCGGCGCCTTTCTGCTGCTGCGCGAACCCGCCACCGGCACCGGCATTGCCGGCATGCTGTGCGTGGTGATCGGGGTGCTGCTGATCGCCACCCAGGGACGGCTGTCGATTTTCCGCAACGCCCAGGCCTGGGTGGGCGTGCGCTGGGGCATGGTGATCGGCCTGTTCATCGCCGCCTACACCGTGGTGGACGCCTACGGCGTGAAGGTGCTGTTGATCAGCCCGGTGCTGTTCGACTGGTTCACCTGCGTAACCCGCACCACCATGATGACGCCCCACATGCTGCGCCGACGCACCCAGGCCTGGGAATCCATGCGCGGCCATTGGCACCTGGCGCTGGCGGTAGGCCTGCTGTCGCCGCTGGGGTACATCCTGGTGCTGTATGCCCTGCGCAACGGCGCGCCGCTCAGCCTGGTGGCCCCCGCCCGGGAAATGTCGATGATGCTGGGCACCCTGGCCGGCATGTTCCTCTTGCGCGAGAAAGTGGGCCCGGGCCGGCTGGCCGGCTGCCTGGCGATCCTGGCCGGCGTGGTGCTGCTGGGGTCGACCTGACCCCGGCGGGGGTCAGAATCCGCCGGCGGCGCCCAGCCACATCAGCGCGGGGATCATCGCGCCCCACGCCAGCACCAGCACCACATCCACCACCATGCTCTTGACGCTGACCTGATCGGACACTGGCTCGACCGTGGCGTTGCCCAGGCTGCGTTCGCGCGGGCCGCGCACGACGTTACCGGCAGCGGGCACCGCCACATCGGTCGCGGCCGGCGGAAACGGCCACTTGCCCGGCAGGGTGCCGGAACGGCTGCCCTTGCCGGTATCGGCCGCGGCCACCCCGGACGACGCTACGCCGCCCGCCCCCAACGTCAGGTCCATCGCCTGCCCCCGTGCCCCGGGCGCGGCCGTCCAGGGCATGGCCAGTTCGCTAAAACGAGCGCCAAACGTCCGGACGCGTTGCACGGCGCGGCGCAGCGGGGTCAGCGATACGGCGGCAAGATCGTCCGGCAGGACGGAGAGTTGAGCGGTGTTCATGGGAACTCCTTGGTAGCGCGGTAAAAACGACAGTCAGAATCGACGGACAACAGCAACGGACTCGGGCGGACAACAAGGTCGGGCGGACGACTAGGGCCGTCCGGCGCCATGGCGTCAGTCAAACAAGGACAACTGCCCGGCAGCCACGGCGCGCCATTGGCGTTCGCCGCGCCCGAAGGCGCCGGCCGTCGGTGAGGTGCTGGGCGCGACACCGGACGGGGTGCCGGAAAAAGGGACCCCTGAAGACGCTTTCGCGCCAACCGGGGATAGGGAAACGGGGGCCACACCTGCGGCCGCAGAAAACAAGGACTCGGCCCCGCCGGCCGCCAAGGGCGGCTGGAAACGGTCGGTATCCAGCGCCAGGCGCTGGCGGTTCAAGCCCAGCTTGCGCGTGGCCACCGCGAACCGCTGGCGCAGCAGGTCGGCCCAGATGCCGGTGCCGCGCATGCGCGAACCGAAGTTGGGATCGTTGCGGCGGCCGTTGCGCAGGTCTTCGATGCGATGCAGCACGCGCTGGGCGCGATCCGGGTAGTGGGCGTTGAGCCAGTCTTCGAACAGGGTTTTGACTTCCCAGGGCAACCGGATGACGGTGTAGCTGGCATAGTGCGCGCCGGCTGCCTTGGATTCCTGCAGGATGTGTTCCATGGCGTCGTCGTTGATGAACGGGATAACGGGCGCCACCAGCACCCCTACCGGCACGCCGGCGTCCGTGAGGTTGCGCACGGCTTCCAGGCGGCGCCAGGGCGCGGCGGCGCGCGGTTCCAGCGTGCGGGCCATGCCGGCATCCAGCGTGGTGATGCTCATGTAGACCACCACCAGCTTCTGCTCGGCCAGCGCGGCCAGGAGATCCAGGTCGCGGGCGACCAGGGCGTTCTTGGTGACGATGGTGACCGGATGCCGGGTTTCCAGCATCAGTTCGAGCATGCCGCGTGTCAGGCGCCAATCGCGTTCGATGGGCTGGTAGGCGTCGGTGGCCGACCCGATATTGATGGGCGATGGCTTGTAGCCCGGCCGGCTGATTTCGGCCCGCAGCGCCTGCACCGCATTGGCCTTGGCCACCAGGCGGGTTTCGAAGTCCAGCCCGGGGGAATAGCCCAGATAGGAATGCGTGGGCCGGGCATAGCAGTAGACGCAGCCGTGTTCGCACCCCCGGTACGGGTTGACCGCCACTTCGAAGGGAATGTCGGGCGAATCGTTGCGCGACAGGATCTTGCGGGCTTCTTCGGCCGTGACGGTGGTCTTGGGGGCCGCGGGCGCCAGTCGGGCGTCGGGCAGGATCGGAATGACTTTGGGGGAAATATCGGGGACAGCATCGACGAAATCAGCCGGGAGACCCGAAGCGGACCAGCCGTCGTCGACCTGCACGCGGTCATCGCGCTGAAAGCGATGCCGAACATTAGTAACCGCACCCCGACCGCGCAAGGCGGCGGGGGCGGCAGCCGGGGACCCAGAACCGGCGGGAAAAGAATGATCGGTGCGTGCCATGAAAACTACTGTACAAAAACACAGTGGTTTTGACAAGCACCAAAAGCCTTTTCGTAAGACAGCCCCACTTTACCGCAAGACGAAGACGCCGTCCGGACAATTCGATTTCATCTTGCGATATCGCCCGGAAACCCGCGCCAGCATTGGGTTTTGTATAAAAACAACACCCCATTTCGGGGGCAAAGGGGTGTTGTTTCGCGGCCCGCTTGCGGTTTACCGAAGCATGCCCGCCGCCGCCGTCTGATGCGTGGCCTCGTCGATCAAAATGAAGGCGCCAGTGGCCGCGACATCATCGTACCGATCGACCGCCAACGCTTCACGCGTGGTGAACGTCACGCGACCAATGTCGTTCATGCGCAGCGTGCCTTCCGTGTTCTGCACTTCCTGCAGTTCGTGGATATCGCGATGCGACAGCACTGCGCGGATCTTTGCCGACGTCAGTCGCGTGCCGTGCTTGAGCAAGTACTTGCGCGCCGGGTTCAACGGCTGCGTATCGAGCCAGCACAGCTCGGCTTCGAACTCGCGCGCGACCTGCGCTTGCGCGTCTGCATGCACGATCACGTCGCCGCGCGACACGTCGACATCGCGGTCCAGCACCAGCGTGACCGAATCGCCGGCCACCGCTTCATCCAGCACGCGGTCGAACACGCGCACTTCGCGCACGCGCGCCGTCACGCCCGACGGCTGCACCGTGACCTCGTCACCCGGGCGCAGCACGCCGCTGGCGATGCGGCCGGCATAGCCGCGGAAGTCTTCCTTGCGGTCACCATCGTGGCGCGCCACCCATTGCACCGGAAAGCGCAGCGGGCCGCTGCGGCCATCGCCGGACAGATCCAGCGATTCCAGCAGCGTCAGCAGCGGCTGCCCCGTGTACCAGGGCGTCTTGTCCGACAACGTCACCACGTTGTCGCCGTTCAGCGCCGACAGCGGCAGCGCGTCGAAGTGCGCGATGCCCAATTTGCCCGCCAGGTCGGCATACGCGTCGCGGATACGCTCGAACACCGCGCGGTCCCAGTCCACCAGGTCCATCTTGTTGACCGCGACCACGATGTGGCGGATGCCCAGCAGGCGAGCGATGGTGCTGTGGCGCTTGGTCTGCGGCAAGAGCTTGCCATCAGCAGCGCGGGTGGCGTCGATCAGGATCACCGCCACGTCCGCCGTGGACGCGCCCGTCACCATATTGCGGGTGTACTGCTCGTGGCCGGGCGCATCGGCAATGATGAACTTGCGCGCCGGCGTCGAGAAGTAGCGGTAGGCCACGTCGATCGTGATGCCCTGCTCGCGCTCGGCCTCCAGGCCGTCGGTCAGCAGCGAGAAGTCGATGCCGCCTTCGGCCACGCGCTTGTACTTGGCGCGCGAGATCGCGTCCAGCTGGTCGGCAAACACGCCCTTGCTGTCATACAGCAGGCGGCCGATCAGCGTCGATTTGCCGTCGTCGACCGAACCGGCTGTGATCAGGCGCAGCACGCCCGTGCCGGCGCCCGAAAGAAAAGAATCGTTTACTGCATTCATGTGCGTCCCCTGTGGCCGGCGCTGCGCCGGCCGCTCGTGCAATCAGAAATAGCCTTCTTTCTTGCGGCGCTCCATCGAGGCCTCGGAAGTCTGGTCGTCCATGCGCGTGGCGCCGCGCTCGGTGATGTCGGTCACGGCCGTCTCGGCGATGATGGCGGCAGTGTCGGCGGCGTCGGACGCCACCGGGCAGGTGCACGAGATATCGCCCACCGTGCGAAAGCGCACCGGCAGGCGCTCGACCGTCTCGCCGTCCTGCGGCGGCGTCAGGCGCGTGACCGGCACCAGCAGGCCCTTGCGCCGGACCACCTCGCGCTCGTGGCTGAAATAGATCGGCGGCAGGGCCAGCTGCTCGCGCTGGATGTATTGCCAGACGTCCAGCTCGGTCCAGTTCGAGATCGGGAACACCCGCATGTTCTCGCCGCGGTGCACCCGCGTGTTGAACAGGTTCCATAGTTCCGGGCGCTGGGCCTTGGGATCCCATTGGCCGAACTCGTCGCGGAACGAGAAGATGCGTTCCTTGGCGCGCGCCTTTTCCTCGTCGCGGCGGGCGCCGCCGATGCAGGCGTCAAAGCCGAATTCCTCGATGGCTTCCAGCAGCGTCACAGCCTGGGCGGCGTTGCGCGAATCGGTCTCGCGGCGCAGCACCACGCTGCCGCGCTTGATCGAGTCTTCCACGCTGCGCACGATCAACGTTTCGCCCAGCTCGGCGGCGCGGGCATCGCGAAAGGCGATGACTTCGTCGAAGTTGTGGCCGGTGTCGATATGCATCAACGGAAACGGGAAGGGGCCGGGGCGGAAGGCCTTCTCGGCCAGGCGCAGCAGCACCACCGAATCCTTGCCGCCCGAGAACAGCAGCACGGGCTTTTCGCTTTCCGCGGCCACCTCGCGCATGATGAATATGGCTTCCGATTCCAGCCAGTCCAGGTGGCTGCGTTGGATCACTGCGGACATAGGTATTCCCCTAAAACAGATTTCTGATGAGCGTCGGGCGTCACGTGCGCGCCGGCACGACGCTGATGACCCGGTTGCCTGCGTGCAAGCCGCATTCCTTCGAATCGGACGATTCCCACCACCACCGCCCCGCCCTCAGGTCTTCGCCCGGACGGATCGCGCGGGTACAGGGTTCGCAGCCGATGGACGGATAGCCCTGGTCGTGCAGCGGGTTGTACGGAATGCCCAAGGCGCGGATGGCGCCCCAGACGTCCGCTTCGCTCCAGTCGGCCAGCGGGTTGAATTTGTAGAGGCCGAAGGCCTTGTCGTCTTCTTCCTGGTGCAGTTCGCCGCGCGTGGTCGACTGCGCTCGCCTCTGCCCCGTGATCCAGGCGCCCCGCCCGGCCAGCGCGCGCTTGAGCGGCTCGACCTTGCGAATCTGGCAACAGGTTTTGCGCAGGTCCACGCTTTCATAGAAGGCAAAGGCGCCGTGTTCGGCCACGTGGCGCTCGACCGCCTCGGCGACCGGCCGGTACACGGTGATGTCACGGCCATAGCGCTCGCGCACGGCGTCCAGCACACCCAGCGTTTCCGCATGCAGGCGGCCGGTATCCAGCGTGAAGACCTCCAGGTCCAGTCCGCTGTCGTAGATGGCGTGCGTCAGCACCATGTCCTCGGCCGCCAGCGACGAGGCCAGCGCGGCGTCGGGATAGCGCTGGCGGATATCCGCCAGCCTGGTCGTCAGGTCAGTCCAGCGGGCGGCCAGCGCCGGATCGGCATCCAGTGCAGTCTGCGGGGACAGTTCAGTTGTCGTCATGATTGCACCGCGAAAATGCGTGCCCGGCGCGGCCGCGCCAGCAGGGTTTCGCCGTCCTGCAGGCCCAGTTCCCGGTACAGGTGCTCGGGCACTTCGGCTTCGAGGATGGCGTCGGAATCCTGGCGAGTCAGTTCCAGGTACGCGCTGGGGCCGGCCAGGTAGGCATGGGCCAGGCGCACCGGGATGCCGTCGCCGCCGGCGCGATAGCGTTCGATATCGAATTCGTGCGGCCGCACGTAGGCGGTGGCGCGCTGGTTCTCGGCCTGCGCCAGTTCGGGCGCCGGCAGCGACAGGCCCGCGCCCTCCCAGACCCCGCGGCTGGCCACGCCTTGCAACTGGTTCACGTCGCCCAGGAAGCCGTAGACGAACGGCGTGGCGGGGCCTTCCCAGACTTCGCGCGGCGTGCCCACCTGTTCGATCTTGCCGGCGTTCATCAGCACCACCCGGTCGGCCACTTCTAGCGCTTCTTCCTGGTCATGCGTGACGAACACGCTTGCCACGTTCAGTTCATCGTGCAGCCGGCGCAGCCAGCGGCGCAGTTCCTTGCGCACCTTCGCGTCGAGCGCGCCGAAGGGCTCGTCCAGCAGCAGCACGCGCGGCTCGACCGCCAAGGCGCGCGCCAGGGCAATGCGCTGGCGCTGGCCGCCCGACAACTGGGCCGGGTAGCGGTCCGCCAGCCAATCCAGCTGCACCAGCCCCAGCAGGTCGTGCACCTTGCGCTGGATCTGGTCTTCCGACGGCCGCTGTGAACGGTGCTTGACCCGCAGCCCGAAGGCCACGTTCTCGAACACGGTCATGTGCTTGAACAGCGCGTAATGCTGGAACACGAATCCCACCTGGCGCTGGCGTACGTCCACCGACGTGGCGTCTTCGCCGGCGAACAGCACGCTGCCGCCGTCGGCCGATTCCAGGCCCGCGATGATGCGCAGCAACGTGGTCTTGCCACAGCCCGAAGGCCCCAGCAGCGCCACCAGCTCGCCGGTCTCGATGTGCAGGGATACGTCGTTCAGCGCCCGGAACTGGCCGAAACGCTTGGATAGGTTGCGAACTTCGATGCTCATGCTTGTCTCCGTCTGGCCAGCCGCGTCAGGCGGCGGCCGGCTTGATGGCCGTCACGGGCCCGGGATATTCGATCGGCAGTTCCGCTGCCCGCAGATAGCGCGCGTTGCGCCACTCGACCACGTTCTTGGCCACCAGCGTCACCAGCGCCAGCAAGGCCAATAGCGAGGCCACTGCAAACGCCGCCGAGTACTGGTATTCGTTGTAGAGAATCTCAACGTGCAGGGTCATGGTGTTGGTCAGGCCACGGATCTGGCCAGACACGACCGACACCGCGCCAAACTCGCCCATGGCACGCGCATTGCAGAGGATGGCGCCGTACAGCAGGCCCCACTTGATGTTGGGCAGCGTCACCCGCCAGAAGATCTGCCAGCCGCTGGCGCCCAGCGTCAGCGCGGCCTGCTCTTCTTCGCTGCCCTGTGCCTGCATCAGCGGAATCAGTTCGCGCGCCACGAACGGAAAGGTCACGAAAAGGGTGGCCAGGATGATGCCGGGCACGGCGTAGACGATCTTGATGTCGTTGTCCTGCAGCCAGCCGCCGAACCAGCCCTGGGTACCGAACAGCAGCACGAACACCAGTCCCGCCACCACCGGCGACACCGAAAACGGCAGGTCGATCAGGGTGATCAGGAACTGCTTGCCGCGAAACTGGAACTTGGTGATGGCCCAGGCCGCGGCCACGCCGAACACCAGGTTCACCGGCAACGCAATGGCCGCCACCAGCAACGTCAGCTTGATGGCCGACCAGGCATCGGGCTCGACGATGGCGTCCAGGTACAGTTGCCACCCCTTGCGGAAGGCCTCGACGAACACCGCGGCCAGCGGCACCAGCAGGAACAGCGCCAGGAAGCCCAGCGCCAGGAACAGCAGAATGCCGCGCACCCAGCGCGGCTCGGTCAGATGGGCGGGACGATCCGCAACGCTCATGCCTGTCTCCCTTGGCCGCGGCGAGCCTGCCAGCCCTGCAGCAGATTGATGACAAGGAGCAGCACGAAGGACAATGCCAGCATCACGGTGGCAATCGCCGCAGCGCCGGCATAGTCGAACTGCTCCAGCTTGGCGATGATCAGAAGCGGCGTGATCTCGGACACCATCGGCATGTTGCCGGCGATGAACACCACCGACCCGTACTCCCCCACCGCACGGGCAAAGGCCAGCGCAAATCCGGTCATCAGCGCCGGCAGGATCGTGGGCAGCAGCACGCGGCGGATGGTCTGCCAGCGGTCGGCGCCCAGGCTGGCCGCGGCTTCCTCGATCTCGCGTTCGACGTCTTCCAGCACCGGCTGCACCGTGCGCACCACGAACGGCACGCCAATGAAGATCAGCGCAATCACGATGCCCAGCGGCGTGAATGCCACCTTCAGGCCGAACCACTCGGCCAGCGGCGCGCCCAGCCAGCCCTTTTCGGAATACAGCGCCGTCAACGCAATGCCGGCCACCGCCGTGGGCAAGGCGAACGGCAGGTCCACCAGGGCGTCCAGGATCTTCTTGCCAGGAAAGCGATAACGCACCAGCACCCAGGCCACGATCGTGCCGAACACCAGGTTCACCAGCGCCGCCAGCAGCGACGCGCCAAAGGTCAACTGATACGACGCCACCACGCGCGGCGCCGTCACCGCATCCCAGAAGCCCTGCCAACCGAGCGAAGCGCTCTTGATGGGCAATGCCGCCAGGGGGATCAGCACGAGCACGCTCAGGTACAGCACCGCGTAGCCCATGGAAATGCCGAAACCGGGCAGCACGCCCGGGCTATTGCGCCGAACGGCAAAAGGCGCCTGCGCGCCCTTTGCCGTCGGAATCGAGGCTGAAGTCATGGCCGTCGTCCGCTGGTTGTCCGCTTATTTCTTCTGCGGCTGGTAGATCTGGTCAAACGTGCCGCCGTCGCTGAAGTGGTCCTTCTGCGCCTTGCGCCAGCCGCCGAAGATCTTGTCGTCGATGGTCACCAGCTTGACCTTGGGGAACTTGCTTTCGTACTTGGCGGCCACCGTCTTGTCGATGGGGCGGTAGTAGTTCTTGGCGATGATTTCCTGCGCGGCGGGCGTGTACAGGAATTCAAGATAGGCTTGCGCCGCGGCGCGGGTGCCCTTCTTGTCGACGATCTTGTCGACGATGGCCACGGGCGGCTCGGCCAGGATGGACAGCGACGGCACCACGATGTCGAACTTGTCCGGACCCAGTTCCTCGAGCGCCAGGAAGGCCTCGTTTTCCCAGGCCAGCAGCACGTCGCCCACGCCGCGCTCGACGAAGGTGGTGGTGGCGCCACGGGCGCCGGTATCCAGCACCGGCACGTGCTTGAGCAGGTCGCCGACGTAGGCGCGCGCTTTCTCTTCGCTGCCGCCGTTCTTTTCCAGCGCGTACGCCCAGGCCGCCAGGTAGTTCCAGCGCGCGCCGCCCGAGGTTTTCGGATTGGGCGTGATCACCTGCACGCCGTCCTTGATGAGGTCGTCCCAGTCCTTGATCTGCTTGGGGTTGCCCTTGCGCACCAGGAACACGATGGTCGAGGTGTACGGCGAGCTGTTCTGCGGCAGGCGCGCCTGCCAGTTCTCGGGCACCAGGCCGCGGTCGGCGATGGCGTCGATGTCGTAGGCCAGCGCCAGCGTCACCACGTCGGCTTCCAGCCCGTCGATGACCGAACGCGCCTGGCGGCCCGAACCGCCGTGCGATTGGCGAATCGTCAGATCGACGTTGGCCTTTTCCTTGTATTGCTTGATGAAGGCGTCATCGATGGCGCGGTACAGCTCGCGCGTCGGATCGTAGGACACGTTCAACAGGGTCTGCTTCTGCTGCGCCTGAGCCGGCGCGATCGCGGCAAAGGACACCGTCACTGCGGCCAAGGCGGCCAACCAACCCGCTTTCCTGAAAGACATTCCTTGCTCCCTTCCCGTGTTTGGCAATGTGGAAGCAAGTTTGCCGGGGGCCTGTTCTGAACGGAACGAATCATTCTTTGATTGCTCATCGCTCCCAGGCATATAGCGCGGCGGCGCGTGACGGCCCCAAAATGCAAAAACGCCGCGCTTTCCCAGGGAAAAACGCGGCGCTACGGGCGCTGCCCGCCGAAATCGGGCGAGGCGGCGCGGGCCGCCTTGCGCACGATTTCCTTATTTACTTATTCGGTTGCGGCGTAATGCGCAGGTACGGGCGCACGGCCTTGTAGCCCTTGGGGAATTTCTGCTTGATCACGGCTTCGTCCTGCAGGGACGGAACGATGATCACGTCGTCGCCATCTTCCCAGTTGACCGGTGTGGCCACGCTGTGGCTGTCGGTCAGCTGCAGCGAATCGATGACGCGCAGGATCTCGTTGAAGTTGCGGCCGGTGCTGGCCGGGTACGTGATGGTCAGGCGGACCTTCTTGTTCGGGTCGATGATGAACACCGAGCGCACCGTCAGGGTGGCGTTGGCGTTCGGGTGGATCATGTCGTACAGCTCGGACACCTTGCGGTCCTTGTCGGCCAGGATCGGGAAGTTGACCTTGGTGGACTGCGTGTCGTTGATGTCTTCGATCCACTTGCTGTGCGAATCGGCGCCGTCCACGGACAGGGCCAGCACTTTCACGTTGCGCTTGGCGAATTCATCGGCCAGCTTGGCGGTGTAGCCGAGCTCGGTCGTGCAGACCGGCGTGAAGTCGGCCGGATGCGAGAAAAGGACACCCCAGCTATTGCCCAGATACTCATGGAAGCGGATCGGGCCGGCCGAGGATTCCTGTTCGAAATCGGGGGCGGTATCGCCCAGGCGTAGATGACTCATGGTGTCTCCTGCGTGCGCATTCAGGTTTACGGAACCGGCGGGTCTCCAGGCCCGGGACCCACCGGGAAATCGTTTCAGTGGCGGCAAGGGCCGCCCCGGAAAACGATTCTTCCATCAAACCTGTTGCGGGGGAAATACGCAAGGCATATAACCTTATGCAATATTCGCAGCGGCTCCGCAGGCGTCCGCCACCACCCCGGCGCGCACTGCGGCGGACAGCGCCAGGGCGCGCGGCAGGATGTGCGCCGCATAGAACAATCCGGTGGCCAGCTTCTCGCGATGGAACGGATCGGTCGAGCCCCCGGCCAGGCGCCGGCGGCAGACCAGCACCGCGCGCGCCATCTGCCAACCGCCATGCACCACGCCGGCCAGCATCAGGTAAGGCACGCTGCTGGAATAGACGGCCCGGATGTTTGCCGCCGATTGCTCAAGAATGAATTCCACGCCGGCCTCGTAGGCCTGGATGGCGCTGTCCAGGTTGTCGCGCAACAGACGCAGCCCGTCGCGCTCGGGCGCCGAAGCGCGCGAGGATTCGGCCTCGACCGCCCGCAGCGTTTCGCGCATCGCCGAGATCGCGGCGAAGGCGGTGGCGCCGGCGTCGCGCTGGGTCTTGCGGCTGACCAGGTCGTTGGCCTGGATCGCGGTGGTGCCTTCATAGATGGGCAGGATGCGGGCATCGCGGTAATACTGCGCCGCGCCGGTCTCTTCGATGTAGCCCATGCCGCCATGCACCTGGATGCCCAGCGACGCCACCTCGACGGCGGACTCGGTCGAAAAGCCCTTCACGATGGGCACCATGTATTCGTAGAACGCCCGGTTGCGGGCGCGCTGCTCGGGATCGGGATGGTGCGTGCCCTTGTCGTGCGCCGCCGCCGTCACGTAGGACACGGCCCGCGCCGCCTCGGTCAGCGCCTTCATGGTCAGCAGCATGCGCTGCACGTCAGGGTGGCGTGCGATGGCGACCGGCGCGGCCGAACCTTCCACTGCCCGCCCCTGCACCCGCTCGCGGGCATAGGCCAGCGCGTGCTGGTAAGCGCGTTCGGACACGCCGATGCCCTGCTGCCCCACCGAATAGCGGGCGGCGTTCATCATGATGAACATGTATTCCAGCCCACGGTTGAGCTCGCCGACCAGGTAGCCTATCGCGCCCTCGCCAGCCTCGCCCTTGCCCGAGCCGTACAGCAGCACCGCCGTGGGGCTGCCGTGGATGCCCAGCTTGTGCTCCAGCGACGCGCACCAGACGTCGTTGCGCGCGCCCAGGCTGCCGTCGGCGCCGACCAGGAACTTGGGCACGATGAACAGCGAAATGCCCTTCACCCCCGGCGGGGCGTCCGGCGTGCGCGCCAGCACCAGGTGGATGATGTTCTCGGCCAGGTCATGTTCGCCGTAGGTAATGAAGATCTTCTGGCCCGACAGCCGGAAGCTGCCGTCTTCCTGGCGCACGGCGCGCGTGGCCACCTGCGCCAGGTCCGAACCAGCCTGCGGCTCGGTCAGGTTCATGGTGCCCGTCCACTTGCCGCCGATCAAATTGGGGACGAACTTCTTGCGCTGCTCGTCGGACCCCACCGTCAGGATGGCCTCGATCACGCCGTCGGTCAGCATCGGACACAACGAGAATGCCAGGCTGGCCGCCTGGATGTTTTCGCCGGGCGCGGCGGCGACCAGCTTGGGCAGCCCCTGCCCGCCCCAGGCCTGCGGATGCTGCAAGCCCTGCCAGCCTCCGGCCGCGTAGTCCTTGAAGCCTTGGGCGTAGCCCGGCGTCGCCGTCACGTGCCCATCGTTCCAGACGGGCGGCCGGGTGTCGCCCGGCACGTTCAGCGGCGCAATCGCCTGCTCGACGAAGCGGCCGTTCTCTTCCAGGATGGCGTCCACCAGGTCGGGCGTCACCTCTTCGAAGCCGGGCAATTTCAGGACGTCGTCCAGGCCGGCCAGTTCTTTCAGCGCAAAGCGGAAATCCTGCAGAGGGGTAAGGTAGGGCATCGTGTCTCCATGAGCCTGTCGTCCGTGACGGCGGACGCGGCGGTGTGCGGGGGGCGCCGCCTTCGGTGACACGCATGGCGCGGGTCGATGGGCGGTCTCGGTGGTTTCCCTAACCGATCTTAAACCCTCCACCGCGCTTTGCGGGCGCGCGGCCGGTAAAGTCGCCGCGACGGAATCGCCGGATCAAAGTCGCCGCATCAAGGTCACCGCACCGCAGTGACCTCAGCTCAGGTGATAAGCCAGCGACACGATGATCGGCCCCAGCACCGGCAGCAGCACGTTGGCGATCGCATAGGTGACGGTATAGCCCAGCAGCGGCACGGCGCTGCCGCTCGCCCCCAGGATCGCACTGATGGCCGGCGTACTGACGTGCTGGCCCGCGATGGCCCCCACCAGCAGCGGCCCTTCGATCTTGAGCAGCTTGTGCCCGACCCACAACGACAGGCAGGCCGGCCCCAGGGACACCAGCAGCCCGATCAGGGGCAGCACCGCACCGTGCTCGCGGATCAGCGACACGGCCTCGGGCCCCGCCGACAGGCCGACGCAGGCGACGAACACCGCCAGCCCCAGATCCTTGAGCAGCTGCACCGCGTGGTCGGGCATGTGGCCCAGCGCGGGCCGCTTGGCGTTGATCCAGCCGCACACCAGGCCGCTGACCAGGGCGCCGCCACCGCTGCCCAGAGAAACCGGAATGCCCCACAGGCGCGCGCTTAGGCTGCCTATCAGCAACCCGGCCAGGATGCCGAACGCCAGGAACACCAGGTCGGTCAGGCCGCTGCGACGCAGCTCGTTGCCCAGCGCCGCCCCGGCCTCGGACAATTCCGGTTCGGTGCCCACCAGCGTCACCAGGTCGCCGTACTGCACCACCGTGGCGGGCGTGACCGGCAGCATATGCCCAGACCGCTGGATCGATTGCAGGAACACGCCGCGGGCCCGCTTGGCCCCCGGCCGCTGGGCCAGCTCGCCCACCGTATGGCCGTTGACCGCCTTCTTGCTGACGATGACCGCCAGTTCGCTCAGTTGCAGGTCGTCGGCATGCGCTTCCGGCAGCTGGATTTCCGGCCCGATCACCGAGCCGGCCCGCAATGCGAAACGGCGCAGGCCCAGCACCACCACGATATCGCCGGTCGCCAGCGTATCTTCGGGCGCGGGCTCGACCGCCTCGCCATTGCGCAGGATGCGGCTGATGGCCGTGCGTCCGCCCAAAGCCGCCTCGACCTCAGCCACCGTCTTGCCGTCGGCATCCTTGACCACGTGCGAACGGCCCACCAGGCGCGGCAGCGTCGGCAAATTGCTGTCTTCGCTTTCGCCCGAGGTCACGCCCAGCTTTTCCTCCAGCGCCTTCGAGGCGTCGCGCAGGTTGATGCGCAGCAGGGCCGGCGCCACCTGGCTGGTGAAGAAGACGATGCTGATCAGCCCCACCAGATACGTCAGCGTATAGGCCGTGGCGATATTGGCTTCCATGCGCTGCACGTCGGCATCGGGCAGGCCCAGGTGCTTGAGCGCTTCGGCGGCGGTACCCACCACCGCCGATTCGGTTGCTGCACCGGCCGCCAGGCCGGCCGCGGTGCCCGCGTCCAGCCCGAACAGCGGCACGGCCGCCAGCACGATGGTCAGCACCAGCAAGGCTTCGATCACCGGCAGCACGATGTAGCGCAGGCTGGACCGGTTCAGGTTGGCAAAGAACTGCGGCCCGCCTGAATAGCCCATGGCGAAGATGAACAGGGCGAACGCGACCTCTTTCAGGTCGCCGCGCATCTGGCAGCCAGTCTGGCCGATCAACAGGGCGACGATCAGCGTGCCGCACACGCCGCCCAGTTGAATCGGTCCGACCTTGAGCTTGCCGATCAGGTATCCCAACCCCACCGTCAAGAACAGCACCGCGATGGGAACGCTATTGAAAAACCCGACTGAGCACGTCATAAGGTCATGTCGCCCTGGTGGTTGCTGCTAGGTGCTACTTGCCCGCCGTGGCCTTCTTGGCGGAACGTTCCGCCTTGGCGGCCTGCTTCACCGCTTTTTTCACGGCCTTCTTGGCGGCGCCCTTGTCGCCGGCCTTGCGCTTGGCCGCCGATGCCTTGACCGTCTGGCCCTTGCCCGCGGTAGGGCCCGAACGCACCAGCTGGCCGGCCTTCCATGCCTCGACGTATTCCGTGGCGGCCTCGACCATGTGCTTGCCGATCTTGGAATAGTCGCCATCGTCCAGGTTGGCCAGCGAGATGCGGATGGACCAAGGCGGGCCGCCGAAGCCGCCGCCGTCCATCAGCACCACGCCCGACTTCTCGGCCAGGCGGAACAGAAAGTCCACCGGTTCGTAGTTCGTCGTCATGTACTTGCAGAAGGCGTCGCCGTAGGTGTTCTTGGCCCACACCATGAAGTCCAGCTCGACGTAATACCAGCCGCGCATCGGATCTTCCGGCGGCAGCGGCGCTCCCAGGCCGCGCCACAGCGCATCGCGGCGCGCCCGCACGATCTGCATCGTCAGGTGCTTGTACGCATCCTTCAGGTCCAGCAGGTGCGACAACGCGAAAAAGCCCATCTGCACCTGCTGTGGCAGCGACAGGCCGGCGGTGTGGTTCAGCGCCACGTTGCGGCTGTCTGCCACCATCCGGTCGATGAACTTGAGCTTTTCCGGCTCCATCGTCATCGCGCCGTACCGCTTGTTCAGGCGCTGTTTCCACGACGCGGGCAACTCGGCGATGCGGCGGTCCATCGTGTTCTTCTCGTGGGTCGCGATCACGCCCAGGCGCCAGCCCGTGCAGCCGAAGTTCTTCGAGAACGAATAGACGCAGATGGTGTTGTGCGGCACCTCGGCCATCAGCGAACGGAAGTTCGGCACGAAGGTGCCGTACACGTCGTCGGTCACCAGCACCAGGTCCGGATTCTTGCGGATCAGGCCCACGATCTGCTTCATCTCGACCGGGCTGAACGCCACCGAAGGCGGATTGCTGGGGTTCACCGTCACCGCCAGCTTGATCTTCGGGTTCTCCAGCTTGGCGATCTCGGTGGCCGGATAGTGCCAGTCGTGGGTGCCATCGGCGCGCACGCTGCTGGCATTGATGGCCACGATCTTGAACTGGAAGCGCTCCAGGTGCGCGATCTCGATATAGGGCGTGAAGGTCGGCAGGAACAGCGCGATGGTATCGCCCTGCTTGAGCAGGCCGTTCTGCATCAGCGAGTCGAAGATGTAGCACATGGCCGCCGTGCCGCCTTCGACCGGGAACAGGTCGAACTTGCCCTTGGGCGGACGGCCGTC
>ERZ1032107.145-NODE-145-length-16676-cov-12.644787_pt1 | contig 16676 bp, 13 predicted proteins | sample MGYA00516713_ERZ1032107 | MGnify/ENA primary metagenome ERZ1032107 (study PRJEB33718, sample SAMN03160116) | human skin metagenome | collected 2014-04-10 | study: EMG produced TPA metagenomics assembly of the PRJNA266117 data set (Human skin bacterial metagenome...
GAGATTTCTGCCTGTCTCGTGGGCTCGGAGATGTGTATAAGAGACAGCTGCCCACGAGCGTGCCGGCGCCCAGGCGGCGGGTACGTGCCGCGTGCGCGATCAGTTCGCCGAAATGAAACTGCATTTCCTCGCCGGCCTGGGGCTGGCCCAGCAGTTGGCCGTTCAACCACACCTGCATCCGCCGGTGCAGCTTGCCACCCCGCCAATAGGGGGCGAGTTCGTCGGGGGTGACCAGCACGGGCGACAGTGCCGACGCCGGCTTGCCTTGCAGAAAGCCAAAGCCCTTGCTCAATTCCGGCAGCACCACGTTGCGCAGCGTGACGTCGTTGACCAGGCCCAGCAGCACCACATGATTCAGCGCCGTGTCGGCGTCCACGCCCAGCGGCACGTCGTCGGTGACCACCACGATCTCGGCTTCAAGGTCGACCCCCAGGTCTTCGCTGGCGGCGGTGATCGGGTCGCAGGGGCCCATGAAGTCGTCAGAGGCGCCCTGGTACATCAGCGGGTCGGTGCGAAACGACGGCGGCATTTCGCCGCCACGCGCGCGCCGCGTCAGGTCGACGTGGTTGAGGTAGGCGGATGCGTCCAGCCACTGGTAGGCGCGCGGCAGCGGCGCGGCGCATTGGGCGGCATCGAACGGCTGGCCGGCGCCGCCGGCTTGCAGGTCGTCATATTCCGCTTGCAGGCGCGGCGCGCAGCGGGCCCAGTCGTCCAGGGCTTGCTGCAAGGTGGCGGCGATGTGCGGCACGGGGCGCTGGCGGGCGAGTGCGCGGTCGACGACGACCAGCTGGCCGTCGCGGGTGCCGTGGTTCAGGGTGGCAAGTTTCATGTTGGGGTTCCGTGGTGATGGCGTCAGGCGGTGAGCTCGGCCCACATTTCGCGGTCGCGCTGAGCCGTCCAGACGCGCGGCTCGGCGATGCCGCTGGCTTCATCGAAGGCGCGCGAGATGTCAAAGGGAATGGCGTGTTCGTAGATGACGACGTGGCCGAATTCGGGGTCCATCACACGGCGAGTGTCTTCGTAGACTTGCTTCAAGCCCTTGCCTTCGCTGACGCCCTGGCGGGCGCAGCCGTACAGCGTCTCTACCCAGCGCTTCGTGTAGCCGATGGCCTCGCGGCAGGCGTCGGGTTGTGTGAGCGCGGGGCCACGCCCCGGCACCAGCTGGCGCGGCTGCAAGGCTTGCAGCGCATCCAGCGTGGCGGGCCAGTCGGCCAGGTAGGCGTCGCCGGTGTAGACGCCGGCATTGAATTCGACCAGGTCGCCGGAAAAACAGATGTCCTGCGACGGAATCCACACGATCGAATCGCCGCGGGTGTGGCCGGCGCCCAGATGCATCATGCGCACTTCCAGATTGCCCAGGTTCACGGTCAGTTCGCGCTCGAACACCACCGTGGGCCAGGTCAGCCCGGGGATGCCTTCGGCGGATTGGAACAATCGGGGAAAGCGGCCGATCTCGGAGTCCATGTCGGCCTGGCCGCGCTCGGCGATCAGCTCGTAGGTGCCGCGGCTGGCGAAGGTGTTGACGGCGCCTTCGGCGGCAAAGGCGGACGCGCCCAGCACGCGCACGGCGTGGTAGTGGGTCAGGGCGACGTGGCGGATGGGCTTGTCGGTGACGCCGCGAATCGCGCGGATCAGGGGTTGGGCCATGACCGGCGTGGCGGTCGCATCGACCACCATCACGCAGTCGTCGCCGATGATGACGCCGGAGTTCGGGTCACCGTCGGCGAGGTAGGCGTAGGCGTTGTCGGATAGGCGGACGAAAGACGTTTTCTTTTCGGCTACGTCGGCCTGGGAGGCAAAGGGCTTGGTCATCGTGTTCCTGTATCGGGTGGGAATGAAGGGGTCAACGGGCCTGGGCCTGGCGGGCCTGGCTGCTGGTGCCCGAGGCGCCGGGCCGCAGGCCGGCGGCCTTGTCGCGGGTCCAGTCGGCCAGGTCGTCATGGGCGCTGCGGCGCTTGCCGGCCACGTAGTCGGGGACGGGCAGGCGGGTGGTCAGTTCCAGCCGGATGCCGTTGGGGTCGAAGAAATAGAGCGAGCGGATGAAGTGGTGGTCGGTCGGGCCGACCACCTCGATGCCCTGGGCCAGCAGGCGTTGGCGCATCCGTTCCAGTTCGGCCTCGCCGCGGATTTCCATGGCGAAGTGGTTGACCCAGCGCGGGGTGGCGGGATCGGGTTGGCTGACGGCGTTGTCGCCCAGGTCGAAGAAGGCGATGTGCGAGCGGTCGGCGAATTCAAAGAACAGGTGCACGAAGGGGCAGTGTTCGCCGGTGGACGGCACCCGTTCTTCCTTGACCACGTGCACCAGCGGCAGGCCCAGGATGTCTTCGTAGAAATGCCGGGTTTCCTCGGCGTCGCGGCAGCGCCAGGCGAAGTGGTGCAGGCCCTGAATGGGCGGGCAGGCGGCGTCGGGCCGCGGGGTTTCAGTGGGATGCGTCATGGCGCCGTCTCCGTGGGTCAAGGGATGTGCAGGGCAGGCGGTTCGAGGCGCGCCGCAAGGATTTCATCGACGGCCGACTGCACCCGGGCCGCGTCGTCCACGGCTTCGATGAGCAGCAGCGACAGCCGCGCCAGGCTGTCGCGCTGGTCCACGGGGTCGGGCTGGTCGGTCAACGCGATCAGGCGTTCGAGCAGGTCATCAAGCTGTTGCTGTGAGGGCGACATGTTGCGGGTCTCCGGGGGAATGCTGCAGGCCGTGGGCCGGGGCAGCGGGGAACGTCGGGATAGCGGCCTGGCCCAGCGCGGCGTCGAGCCAGGTCGTGATCTGGGCGGGGGGCAAGGCCTGCGCATCGCCCGCCGCCATGACGTGCTGATCGGGGCGCACGAGCCAGGTGGCGCCGTCCAGGGCCACGCCAAGCTGATGCGCCAGCGCGGCGCGGCCGCGCGCATCGCACAGCGGTCCGACCGCCACCCAGCGCATCCGGCCATCGGCGTGCGTTGCGCCTTTGGCGTCGGGCGGCAAGGCATCGCCGAATACCAACACCGTGAACCAGGGGCCCAGCAGCGCATGCAAAGACAGCCCGTCCGCCTGGCGCAGCACAATGTTGGGCAGCGCGCGTCCGGCATGGGCATGGCTGCCGCGCACCAGCGGCGACGGGGGGTACACCGCAGGCATGCACAGGCGGCCGGTGTTGATCAGGCGGGCGGCGGCCTGGTGCTGCGGCGCGAGCGCGATGATGGCGTCGCGCCACAGCGCGGCCGATCGGGCGGCGCCCGGATACACGAAGCGGGACGAGCGCCGCGCCTGGCGGATGTTTTCCATGGCCGCGTGCTTGCGCTCGTCGCTGTAGCTGTCCAGCAAGGATGCATCGGCACGCCCTTGCAGCAGCAGCGCCAGCTTCCAGCCCAGGTTGTCCGCGTCCTGGATGCCGCCGTTGCCGCCGCGCGCGCCAAAGGGCGCGACCAGGTGGGCCGAATCGCCGGCGAACAGCACGCGGCCATGGCGCAGGCTGTCCAGGCATTCGTGGCGGTAGGCCCAGACGCCGTGCCACGCGATGTCGAAATCGACCGGCTCGCCCACCAGGTCCAGCACGCGCCGGCGCATGCCGGCCTCTGTTGCCGCCGCCTCGGCGTCTTCGTCGGGCCGCAGCTGGAAATCCAGCCGCCAGGTGTCGTCGGCCATCTTGTGGCGCCAGACGGCGCGGCCATGGTTGCTGCCCGCGTCCAGCCAGGTCCAGCGTTCTTCGGGCCAGGCGGTGCCGCGCAGGACGATATCGATGATGATCCAGCGGTCTTCGGTGCGGTCGTAGACGCGCGGTTGCAGGCCCAGCATGCCGCGCACCGCGCTGTGCGCGCCGTCGCAGGCCACCACCCATTGGGCGCGCGTGGCGTAGATGCCGTCGGGCGTCTGCACGTGCAGCGTGGCGGGGCCATCCGTACCGGCTTCGATGCCGACGACGGCATTCAACCAGCGCAGGTCGGCCAGCGGCTCGCGCTGCAAGGCGTCGACCAGGAAGGCCTCCAGATAGTATTGCTGCAGGTTTACGAAGCCGTTGTGGCGCATGTCCGGCTGGTCTTGCAGCGTGAACGACGCCACCGCCTTGTCGCGGCACAGCACGCGCCCGACGTTCCAGCGCACGCCCTTGTCGACCACCGCGCCGGCCATGCCCAGCCGGTCGAAGATGTCCAGCGTGCGCTGGGCCCAGACCATGCCGCGCGAGGCCAGGCCGCGCACGCCCACCGTGTTGTCATCGTCCAGCACCACCACGGGAATGCCGCGGCGCACCAGATCCAGCGCCAGCGTCAGGCCGGAAAGTCCGGCGCCGACGATGGCGACGGGATGCGGCTCGGCGCGCGCGCCATCCATCTCGGCGGGCCGGATGTAGGGGTAGAGGGGAAGCTCTGTCATCGTTTTCCCTAGTGCTCTGTGGCACGGCGTGTTTGTCTCAGGGCCAAACTCTAGAAGCGCGGCGCGGGCCCGTCATGTCCTCACGGAAGAGGACACACGGACGGCCGGGGTTGACCGTAGAATCGAGAAAACACGTCCGTACGAGGACCCAGAACCATGGAAGAGACAAGCACGCTGCTGGCTGCGGCCGGGGGGACGGACCAATGGGCCGCGTCCGCCGTGATGGACCTGGGCGGGCCGATGTTCCATGCGGCGCTGCTGCTGGCCCTGCGCGAAACGGTGGCGGCCGATCACGTGGCCCACGTGTTCTACGGGCACGACGGCTCGGTGCAGTATTCGTCGGCCGCCAGCCTCTTGAACCAGTCCCTGATCGAATGGACCACCAACGTCTACGTCGATGACCAGTTCTATCGCCGCGATCCCAACTACGCGCTGCTGCGCGACCTGGCCTGTCGGCCCGAGGGACAGCCGGACCTGATCATCCAGACGCCCGCGCCCGGTCACATCCTGGATGCCGAATACCGCCGCCTGCTGTTCGAGCGGCCCGGCTTTGCCAGCAAGATTTCATTGATCGGCGCGCGCAGCGAAGGCATCAGCTACCTGAACCTGTATTTTTCGCGCACGCATTCGGCGGACGTGACCGACCTGATGCGCGGCCGCGCGCCGCTGTTGATCGCGTTGGCGCGGCGCCATCACCAGCTATGTCGGCGCGAGGCCGCGCCGGCGCCCGTGGCGGCCTGGCCGGCAGACCTGTCGTCTCGCGAGATCCAGGTGGCGAACCTGCTGCGCCAGGGCCACACGGCCAAGGAAGTGGGCCGCGCGCTGGGCCTGTCGCCCACCACGGTGGTGACCTACAAGAACCGCATCTTCAAGAAGAGCAAGGTCGCCAGCCTGAAGGAATTCCTGGTCAAGGCGCCTGGCGATCGAGCGGCTTTGGGCGGCACGTAGAAGTGGCCGAAAGCGGTGCCGATGACGTTCGTCGGGCACTGCTGATAGGCCTTCACGCCATCTTCGCGTACAGCCGGATCAAATCATCGAACGACGCAGCGACGGGCATGAACCAGCCGTCGTCGATGAAACCGTCGACCAGGGTGTCGACGTCCTGGCCTCGGATATCCAGGTCTTCGTACTCCGAGGCCATCTCGCCATCGGTGTACATGATGCGGCCCTGGTGCGTGCCCTGGCTGATTTCCACGTAGGTACAGAAGTCGCCGCCCAATCCCAGCACCGGGGCGAAAGGCAGGAAGGCACGGTTGTGAAAGCCCATTTTCGGGGTCAGCAGCGCCAGGTCCAGGTGCGGGTTGCCATTGCCGATACCGAAAAACGTATTCATGTCGGCCAACGCGGGCGACACGCCGGCCCGGTGCGCCTGGTCGAAATCGAAGCCGAAGCGCAGGCCATTGCTGCGCGCCAGGAATGCCTTGTAGCCGTCGGAAAAACGCGTCTGCCAGGCTTGCTCGTAGGCCTGGATGGCGGCGCGGTCGGCGCCGGGGAACGATTGCAGGATCTTGTCCGAACGCAGGAATTTCTCTAGCGGGTCCATGGGGTGGAAGTCCTTTCGAGGGAGGGCGCGGGAATCCGCCGGGCAGGCAGCCGAACATCAGCCCCAGAATAGCGTGCCTTGTTGGTCACCGGTGTTTCACGATTTTTCACAAATCCCCCACAAATGGCGGCGGATCGCCACCCCGCTTTCTCCCTATGATCCCAAGCCGCCGGCTGTCGGCGCCTGGGCCTGCAATGTTCAAATTCTTCGTTCGATTCTTCATCGTGGTCGTGATCAGTCTGTGCCTGGCGTACCAACTGGTGGACAAGGGCCTGGGCAAGCTGTTCAAGCCGACGGTGGACGAGATTGCCTACCAGTCGCTGCGGGGCCAGGTCTACGAGCTGCACCAGCGGCTCGATGGCGTGGCGCCGGCCGAGCGCGAGGCCGCGCTGCGCGAACAGGTGTTGCCGCATTACGGCCTGCTGCTGCGGCTGCTGCGCCAGGACCAGGTGCGGCTGAGCGGCAACGAACGCGAGCAGCTGGAAAGCCAGGGCTTTGTCATGCGCGACGAATACAACACGCACCTGGTGCCGCTGCCTGGCGAACCCGCGCAATGGCTGGAAGTGCGCCTGCCGGGCGAGGGCCTGGTCGATACGGTGCTGACCTGGACCCTGTGGACCTTCCTGACGGTGATGGTGGGCGTGGGGTTGCTGGCGTTGTGGGCGCTGCCGATGTGGCGCGACATGGACCGGCTGCGCAATGCCGCGGTGCGGATGGGCCAGGGTGACCTGGACATACGGGTGCATCTGTCGCGCATCACGGGCATCCGGCATGTCGGGGAAAGCTTCAACGCCATGGCCAGCCGCATCGCCACGCTGATCGAGAACCAGCGCAGCCTGACCAATGCGGTGTCGCATGAATTGCGCACGCCCTTGGCGAGATTGTCGTTCGAGGTGGATGTGCTGGATCGCAGCGGCCTGCCGCGCGAGCATGGCCGCGTGCTGCGCGATATGCGGGCCGACATCTCCGAACTGGAAAGCATGGTGGCCGAACTGCTGGTGTACGCGCGGCTGGAGCGGCCGGCCGATGACGCGGTCAAGCAGGAAACCGTGGACACGCGCGACTGGCTGGGCGAGGCGCTGGCCCAGGTGGCGCACCAGGCCGATGCGCGCAATGTGCGCTGCGTGGTGGTGGAGGGGCACCCGCCGCACGTCAGCCTGAACCCGCGCTACATGAGCCGCGCGCTGTTGAACCTGGTGCAGAACGCGGTGCGCTATGCACGCGGCCGCATCGAGATCGCACTGGCGCACTGTCCGCAAGGCGGTTTCGAGCTGATCGTCGATGACGACGGGCCGGGCATCCCCGCCGAAGATCGCGACAGGGTCTTCGAACCCTTCACCCGGCTGGATGAAAGCCGCGATCGCGGTACGGGCGGCGCGGGCCTGGGGCTGGCGATCGTGCAGCGCGTGGCGGCCAGCCACCGGGGCACCATTCAGGTGTTCGACAGCCCGCTGGGCGGCGCGCGTTTCGTGCTGCGCTGGGCAGTGCCCCCGGGCCTGTCGGAATAATTGCATTTTGATCTAAGTCCGAGCAAAAATGGCGCTTGGCATCGGGGGCTTCCCCGGCCGACTCTCTTTCCCATAACGAGAACGCCATGAGACATTTCCTGCCCGCCCTGGGCGCAGCCCTTGTTTTTTCCCTTGGCAGCCAGGCCGCCCTGGCCCAGCAGGCGCCCGCCGCGCCGGCCGCCGCCAAGCCGCCCGCGCATGATCCGTTCTTCTGGCTGGGCGAGATCAACAAGGCCACGGCCGTGATCAACACCGACGAAGGGCTGCTGGACAAGTCCATGGCGCCGCGCCTGGCGGCTGGAGTGGCCAAGGTGATCAACGACGGCAACCAGCCCGGCGCCAAGCGGCCAGCCAGCGTCATCACGTTCGAACCGCTGCTGATCAAGGCGGCGGGCGAAGACGTGACGCTGCTGCACGCGGGCCGTTCCAGCCAGGACATGCACGCGACCTACCGCAGCGCGATCCTGCGCGACAAGCTGCTGGAACTGGCGGACCAGCTGAACGCCACGTCGACCACGCTGGTGGAACTGGCGGCCAAGCACGCCGGCACCATCGTGCCGAACTACACCAATGGCGTGGCCGCGCAGCCGAACAGCTACGGCCACTATCTGCTGGGCCAGGCGGCCGGGCTGGCGCGCGATGCCCAGCGCATTCGCGAAGCCTATGTGCGCATCGACCGTTCGCCCATGGGCACCACGGTGCTGAACGGCACCAGCTGGCCGCTGGACAGAAAGCGCATGGCGCAATACCTGGGCTTCACGGCGCTGGTGGACAACGCCTATGACGCGTCGCAGATCTCGTCGATGGACCAGCCGGTGGAAGTGGCATCCATCGTGACCAGCATCGCGTTGCGCACGGGCAATTTCGTGGAAGACGTGATGACGCAGTACGCGCAATCGCGTCCGTGGATTCTGCTGGAAGAGGGCGGCGGCAATACCTATGTGTCCAGCGCCATGCCGCAAAAGCGCAACCCGGGCTTGCTGAACGACACGCGCAGCGACGCGTCGACGGCGGTGACGCTGGCGATGGGGCCGGTGATCCAGACGCACAACATCACCCCGGGCATGAGCGACCCCAAGGACGTGAAGCAGAATTCGGCGATGGTCGACAGCGGCATTTCGGCGCTGAAACGCTGGGACCGCGTGCTCAAGGCCATGGTGATCAGCCCGGACCGCGCGCTGGAAGAACTGAACAGCGACTGGACGGCTTCGCAGGAACTGGCCGACGTGCTGATGCGCAAGTACAAGCTGCCGTTCCGCGACGGCCACCACTTTGCGTCGGAAGTCGTGAGCTACGCCAAGACCAACAACATCAAGCCGCTGGACTTCCCGTATGACCAGGCGCGTCGTATCTACGCCGAGGCGATGAAGGGATCGAAGTATCCGAACGAACTGCCGATGAGCGAAGCCGAGTTCCGCTCGACGCTGGACCCGGTGGCCATCGTGAAGAACCGCGCCACCAGCGGCGGTCCGCAGCCGGCCGAGATGGATCGCATGATCAAGGAAGCGCGCGAGCAGCTGGCGTCGCAGGACAAGTGGATCAAGGAACGCCGCGCCCATATCGCCGATTCGCTGGCCAGCCTGGACAAGGCGTTTGACGCGCTGGTGGCCAGCGCGCCGAAAGAGCAGGCCAAGTAAGGCCCGGGCCGTGACGCACGGCGCCGGCTGGAGCTAGTGCCTTGCGGTTCAGAACCCGACGCGCGGCACGTGCACGCGGCCTTCCATCAGCACGCGGGCGCTGCGGCTCATGATGGCCTTGGTGACGGTCCATTCGCCGTCGACCAATTGCGCTTCGGCGCCCACGCGCAGCGTGCCCGACGGGTGGCCGAAGCAGACCTGGTCGCGCTGGCCGCCGCCGGCCGCCAGGTTGACCAGCGTGCCGGGCACGGCGGCGGCGGTGGCGATGGCGACCGACGCGGTGCCCATCATGGCGTGGTGCAGCTTGCCCATGGACAGGGCGCGCACCAGCACGTCGATGTCACCGGCGCCGATCTGCTTGCCGCTGGACGCGGTGTAGGCCTTGGGGCCGGCCACGAAGGCGACCTTGGGGGTGTGCTGGCGGGCGGCGGCTTCTTCCAGGGACTTGATCAGGCCCATGCGCAGCGCGCCGTGGGCGCGGATGGTCTCGAAGCGGGCCAGCGCGGCGGCGTCGCCATTGATGTCGTCCTGCAGTTCGGCGCCGCTATAGCCCAGCGCGTCGGCGTTCAGGAAGATGGTGGGAATGCCGGAGTTGATCATGGTGGCCTTGAAGGTGCCCACGCCGGGCACTTCCAGGTCGTCCACCAGGTTGCCGGTGGGGAACATCGAGCCGCCGTCGCCTTCTTCGGCCGGGTTCATGAATTCCAGCTGCAGCTCGGCCGCGGGGAAGGTCACGCCGTCCAGTTCGAAATCGCCGGTTTCCTGCACGGCGCCGTCGGTGATGGGCACGTGGGCGATGATGGTCTTCTGGATGTTGGCCTGCCAGATGCGCACCACGGCGATGCCGTTCTGCGGAATGCGGGCCGGGTCGATCAGGCCGTTGGTGATGGCGAAGGGGCCGACCGCGGCGGACAGGTTGCCGCAGTTGCCGCTCCAGTCGACGAAAGCCTGGTCGATCGAGACTTGGCCGAACAGGTAATCCACGTCGTGGTCGGGGCGGGTGCTCTTGCCGACGATGACGGTCTTGCTGGTGCTGGAGGTGGCTGCGCCCATGCCGTCGATCTGCTTGCCGTAGGGGTCCGGGCTGCCGATGACGCGCATCAGCAGCGCGTCGCGGGCCGGGCCCGGCACGCGGGCGGATTCGGGCAGGTCGTCCAGCTTGAAGAACACGCCTTTGCTGGTGCCGCCGCGCATGTAGGTGGCGGGAATCTTGATCTGGGGTGCGTGGGCCATGGGGCAGTCCTGATGTCTTGAATGTGGGCGGCGGGCGCGCGGGGCGCCCGCCTTGATGAGGGTTGCGGGGATCAGCCGGCCTGCTTGGCCGAGCCGGCCGATTCGGCCTCCAGGAAGTCTTGCGCGAAGCGCTGCAGCACGCCGCCGGCTTCGTAGATGGAGACTTCCTCGGCCGTGTCCAGGCGGCAGGTCATGGGCACTTGCAGGGTTTCGCCGTTGCGCCGGTGCGCGACCAGCGTCAGGTCGGCGCGCGGTTTGCGTTCGCCGACCACGTCGTAGCTTTCGGTGCCGTCCAGGCCCAGCGTCTTGCGGTTCACGCCCGGCTTGAATTCCAGTGGCAGCACGCCCATGCCGATGAGGTTGGTGCGGTGGATGCGTTCGAAGCCTTCGGCGGCAATGGCTTCGACGCCGGCCAGGCGCACGCCCTTGGCGGCCCAGTCGCGCGACGAACCCTGGCCGTAGTCGGCGCCGGCCACGATGATGAGCGGCTGCTTGCGGTCCATGTAGGTTTCGATGGCTTCCCACATGCGCATCTCTTTGCCCTCGGGTTCCACGCGCGCAAGCGACCCCTGTTTGACCGTGCCGTCCGCGTTCTTCACCATTTCGTTGAAGAGCTTGGGGTTGGCGAAGGTGGCGCGTTGTGCCGTCAGGTGGTCGCCGCGGTGGGTGGCGTACGAGTTGAAGTCCTCTTCGGGCAGGCCCATCTTGTGCAGGTATTCGCCCGCGGCGCTGTCCATCAGAATGGCGTTGGACGGCGACAGGTGGTCGGTGGTGATGTTGTCGCCCAGCACGGCCAGCGGCAGCATGCCGCGCAGCGTGCGCGCGCCGGCCAGCGCGCCTTCCCAGTACGGCGGACGGCGGATGTAGGTGCTTTGCGCACGCCAGGCGTACAGCGGGCTGACACCGGCCTGGCGCTCGTTCTGGATGCCGAACATGGGCGCGTAGACCTTGCGGAACTGCTCGGGCTTGACGGCGGCCTTGACCGTGGCGTCGATCTCGGCGTCGGTGGGCCAGATGTCCTTCAGGCGGATCTCGCGGCCATCGGCGGTGGTGCCCAGCACGTCGCGTTCGATGTCGAAGCGGATGGTGCCGGCGATGGCGTAGGCCACCACCAGCGGCGGCGAGGCCAGGAAGGCCTGCTTGGCGTAGGGGTGGATGCGGCCGTCGAAGTTGCGGTTGCCGGACAGCACGGCGGTGGCGTACAGGTCGCGGTCGATGATTTCCTGCTGGATCACGGGGTCCAGCGCGCCCGACATGCCGTTGCACGTGGTACAGGCAAACGCCACCACACCGAAGCCGAGCTTTTCCAGGTCTTCGGTCAGGCCGGCTTCGTCCAGGTACAGGGCCACGGCCTTCGAGCCGGGGGCCAGCGAACTCTTGACCCAGGGCTTGCGGGCCAGGCCGGCGCGGTTGGCGTTGCGCGCCAAGAGGCCGGCGGCGATGACGTTGCGCGGGTTGCTGGTGTTGGTGCAGCTGGTGATGGCGGCGATGATGACGGCGCCGTCGGGCATCAGGCCGGGCTGGTTTTCGACCACGCCGGAAATGCCGCGTTCGGCCAGGTCGGCCACCGGCAGGCGGCGATGCGGGTTGGACGGGCCGGCCAGGGTACGCACCACGGTCGACAGGTCAAAGCGCAGTACGCGTTCGTATTCGGCGGTCTTCAGGCTGTCGGACCACAGGCCCGCGGTCTTGGCGTAGGTTTCCACCAGCGCGATCTGCTCGTCTTCGCGGCCGGTCAGGCGCAGGTAGTCGATGGTCTGCTGGTCGATCGAGAACATCGCGGCGGTGGCGCCGTATTCGGGCGCCATGTTCGAGATGGTGGCACGGTCGCCCAGCGTCAGGCTGGCGGCGCCTTCGCCGTAGAACTCCAGGTAGGCGCCCACGACCTTTTCCTTGCGCAGGAATTCGGTCAGCGTCAGCACCACGTCGGTGGCGGTGATGCCGGGTTGGGCGCGGCCGGACAGTTCGACGCCGATGATGTCGGGCAGGCGCATCCACGAGGCGCGGCCCAGCATGACGTTTTCGGCTTCCAGGCCGCCCACGCCGATGGCGATGACGCCCAGCGCATCTACGTGCGGGGTGTGGCTGTCGGTGCCGACCAGCGTGTCGGGGAAGGCCACGCCGTCTTGCGTGTAGATCACCGGCGACATCCGCTCCAGGTTGATCTGGTGCATGATGCCGTTGCCCGGGGGCACGACTTCGATGTTGCGAAAGGCCTGCTTGGTCCAGTCGATGAAGTGGAAGCGGTCTTCGTTGCGGCGGTCTTCGACCGCGCGGTTCTTCTCGAAGGCATCGGGATCGTTGCCGCCGTATTCCACGGCCAGCGAGTGGTCCACGATCAACTGCACCGGCACCACCGGGTTGACCTTGGCGGGGTCGCCGCCCTTGTCGGCGATGGCGTCGCGCAGGCCGGCCAGGTCGACCAGCGCGGTCTGGCCCAGGATGTCATGACAGACCACGCGGGCCGGATACCACGGAAAGTCCAGGTCGCGGCGGCGTTCGATCAGCTGCTTGAGCGCATCGGTCAGCATCGCGGGGTCGCAGCGGCGCACCAGGTTCTCGGCGTGCACGCGCGAGGTATAGGGCAGGCGGTCGTAGGCGCCGGGCGAAATGGCGTCCACGGCGGCGCGGGTGTCGAAGTAGTCCAGGCGGGTGCCGGGCAGGGGCTTGCGATAGGATTTGTTCATGCCTCGGTGCGCTTCAGGTTGCCCTGAGCGATCTGATTTTCGATGTTGAGACGGGATGCGCGGATGTGGCGGCGCATCAGGAGTTCAGCCAGCTCGCCATCGCGGTCGGCGATGGCGTCAAGAATGCGGTGGTGCTCGGCATACGACTGCCGGGGGCGATTCGGGGTGGTCGAATACTGGATGCGGTACATGCGCGCCAGTTGGTAGAGCTCGTCGCAGAGCATGCGAAACAGCATTTCATTGCCGCTGCCTTTGACGATGCGGTAGTGGAAGTCGTAGTCGCCCTCCTGCTGGTAGTAGCCGATGCCCGCCTGGAAGGCCTCGTCTTTTTCGTGGGCTTGCAGCACCTGGCGCAGTTCTTCGATTTCCGCGGGCGGCATGCGGTCGGCGGCCAGGCGGCAAGCCATGCCTTCCAGGGATTCGCGGATTTCATACAACTCGGCCAGCTCTTTGGGGCTGAGCGACACGACGCGGGCGCCGGCATGCGGCACGCGCACCAGCAGTTTCTGGCCTTCCAGCCGGTGCAGGGCCTCGCGCAGCGGGCCCCGGCTGACGCCGTGGATGCGCGCCAGTTCCGGTTCGGAGATCTTGCTGCCGGGGGCGATTTCGCCTTTGACGATGGCGGACTGGATCTTGCGGAAGATGTGTTCCGCCAGGGTCTCGTTATCGCCAGGCTCGGCGCTGGGTAGCGTCAGCACTTTGCTCATTGTGTCAACAATCTGGTCTTTATCTGGGTGAAAACCCGGTGTAAGTCGCCTTTGGGCGATGGATTGTCAACAATTTACCTGCGAGGCGGAATGGCTGCAAGCCCTGGTTTTGAATGCGGCGTGACAAATAGAATGTTATTACATATCATTATTGTCTGGCCGCTGATCCCGCTGGCGCGAGATCGGGGCCTGCATTCCCATTCCTTCCGGAGCCCCGCATGAAAGTCCTTTCCTCTCTCAAAGACGCCAAGACCCGCCACCGGGACTGCCAGGTCGTCAAGCGCCGCGGGCGCATCTACGTGATCTGCAAGTCCAACCCGCGCTTCAAGGCGCGCCAGGGCGGCGCAAAAAACAAGTAACGGCGCATCGTGCAATCGAACGTGCTTGACGTTGCCGTGGTGGGTGCCGGCCCCGCCGGGATCGGCATGGCGATCGCATTGGCGCGGCACGGGGTGCGGCGGTGTGTGGTGATCGACCGGCACCAGGTGGGTGCCTCGTTCCTGGCGTGGCCGCAGGAAACGCGCTTCATCACGCCGTCGTTCTACAGCAATCCGTTTGGCCTGGCGGACTTGAATGCCGTGACCGAGACCAGTTCGCCGGCCTTGTCCGCGGGCATGGAACACCTGGACGGTCCGCGTTATGCGCAATACCTGGAACGGGTGGCACAGGCCCATGAGGTGCCTTTGGCGCTGGGGTGCGATGTGACCGGACTGACGCGCGGGCCGCGTGGCGAGTTTCGGCTGGACACGTCCAAGGGCACGGCGCTGGCGCGGTCGGTGGTGTGGGCGACGGGCGAATACCAGTATCCCGACCTGCGGCCCTTCGCGGGGGCACAGGGTTGCGTGCACTACGCCGAGGTGGACAGCTGGTCTGCTTTCGATGGCGACGAATACCTGGTGATCGGCGGCTATGAAAGCGGCGTGGACGCGGCCGTGAACCTGGTGGCCGGCGGCGCCCGCGTGCAGTTGCTGGCGCGCAAGTCGACCTGGGACCCGGCCAGCCCGCATGACCCCAGCCTGTCGCTGTCGCCGTACAGCCGCCAGCGGCTATACCAGGCGCTGGACAGCGGCCGGCTGCAGATCGCGTTCGGGGTCAATGTGCTGGAGGTGCGGCGCGAGGCCGCGGGCTTCGTGGCGCTGGCCGAGGACGGACGCGTGTTTGCCAGCGCGCACGAGCCGATCCTGGGCACCGGCTTTCTACGGGGCGGCGGCGCGCAGTTGATCCGTGAATGCTTCGACTGGACGCCCGATGGCCGGCCCATATTGAGCGCGCATGACGAATCCACGCTGACGCCCGGCCTGTTCCTGGCGGGGCCACAGGTGCGGCAGGACCGCCGCATCTATTGCTTCATCTACAAGTTCCGCCAGCGCTTTGACGGCGTGGCGCGGATGGTGGCGCAGCACCTGGGCCTGCCTGCGCAAGACGATGCGCCCGCAGCGGGTGCCTGGGGCCCGTTCGGCAACGCGGATTGCTGCGATGACGCCTGCGAATGCTGACACAGTGGTGTTGGCTGGCCTGGAGAACGCGGGCAAGTCGGCGCTGTTTCGCAGCCTGACGGGCCAGGCGGTCGGCGACGAGAACAACGTGCCGGGGTCCACCGTGGCCTGCCGCGAGGCCTGGCTGCGCGATACCGGCACGCGGCTGGTGGATACGCCGGGCGTGCGGTTGCGCGAAGACAGCGCCGCTACCCGCCTGGCCCTGGCGCGGCTGACGCCCGCCGCCGTGGTGGCGGTAGTGATGCGCGTGACCGATGCGCCGGCCCGCATGCGCGAACTGCTGGCCGCGTTGGCCGGAACGCGGCGCGTCTGCGTGGTGCTGACCTTTGCCGACAAATGCGACAACGGGCCCGCGTTGGCCGCGCGTTGCGGCGCCGCGCTGGGCGTGCCGGTGGCGGCCATCAACGCCCGCGCACCCGCGGCGCAGGAACTGGCCGCCGTGCGTGCGGCGCTCGCGGGGGCGGTCCTGCTGCCCGCCGCACCCGCGCCGCTGGTGGCCTGGCGGGCCGCGGGATTGCGCCGGCCGCAGCGCACGCCGTTCGACCACGCCCGGTGGGGCGCGTGGTGGGCATTGCTGGCGCTGCTGTCGATGTTTGCGTTGCCGGTCGTGCTGGCCTACCTGCTGTCCGGATGGCTGCAACCCTTGGCCGATGCCGCCCTGGTGCAGCCGCTGACCCACGCCCTGGCAGCCACGCCGGCCGCGTTGCAGACGGTGCTGGTCGGCAGTTACGGCCTGGTCAGCCTGGGGCTGTACTCATTCATCTGGGCGTTTCCGGTGGTGGCGCTGATCGGCGTGTCGATGGCGCTGTCCGAAGAAAGCGGGCTGAAGGACCGCATGACCGCGGCGCTGGACCCGGCGCTGCGGCACATCGGCCTGAGCGGACGCGACCTGCTTCCGGTGCTGTCGGGCTTTGGCTGCAATGTGGTGGCGACGTTCCAGAGCCGGGGCTGCTCGGCCTGCACACGGCGTGCCTGCGTCAGCCTGATCGCGTTCGGTTCGGCGTGCAGTTACCAGATCGGCGCGACGCTGTCGGTGTTTGGCGCGGCCGGGCGGCTGTGGTTGTTTGCGCCGTACCTGTTCCTGCTGTTCGCCGTCGGCGCCGTGCACACGCGGCTGTGGCATGGCGCGTTGCGGGCCGATGCCGCCGCGCCGCTGTCCGGCCAGGCGTATCTGCAATGGCCCTCGTGGCGCGGGGTGGCATGGCGTCTGCGCGCCGTGCTGGCGCAATTCCTGAAGCAGGCGATGCCGGTGTTTCTGCTGATCTGCCTGTTTGCTTCCTTGCTGGAAGGCATGGGCGCGATCCAGGCGCTGTCGTCGTGGATGGCCGCGCCGATGGCGGCGCTGGGCCTGCCGGCGCAGGCGGCGGGCGGGGTGGTGTTTTCGCTGTTGCGCAAGGATGGCCTGCTGGCGCTGAACCAGGGGCAGGGCGCGCTGCTGGCGCAACTGACGGCGGCGCAGACCTTCGTGCTGGTGTGGCTGGCGTCGACCTGTTCGGCGTGCCTGGTGACGCTGTGGATCG
>ERZ1032107.151-NODE-151-length-16254-cov-15.253781_pt1 | contig 16254 bp, 19 predicted proteins | sample MGYA00516713_ERZ1032107 | MGnify/ENA primary metagenome ERZ1032107 (study PRJEB33718, sample SAMN03160116) | human skin metagenome | collected 2014-04-10 | study: EMG produced TPA metagenomics assembly of the PRJNA266117 data set (Human skin bacterial metagenome...
TTTGGCTGCAACCCTAACCATGGGCTGGAAAATGGAGTTCAAGGACTACTACAGCATTCTTGGTGTGGAGCGCGGCGCCTCCGAAGACGAGATCCGGCGTTCCTACCGCAAGCTCGCCCGCAAATACCACCCCGACGTCAGCAAGGAAAGCGACGCCGAGGCGCGCATGCGCGACGTCAACGAAGCCTACGACGTACTGCGGGACAAGGAAAAGCGCGAGGCCTACGACAACCTTGCCGCGGGCGTGTCGCCCGGCGGCGGCTTCCAGCCGCCCCCCGGCTGGGACGAAGGCTTCGAATTTCACCGCGGCGCGGCGCCCGGCGACGAAGCCCAGTTCAGCGAATTCTTCTCGTCGCTGTTCGGCGGGCGTGGCCGCCGTGCGGCAGGCCAGGGCGCGCAGCAGGAATTCCGCGCCCGCGGCGACGACCATCACGCCGCCATCGAGGTCGACCTCGAAGACGCGTTGCAAGGCGCCACGCGCGACATCAGCCTGCGGTCCATGCAGGTCGATGACCAGGGCCGCCCGCAAGTGCAGACGCGCACGCTCAGCGTGCGCATTCCGCCGGGCGTGCGCGAAGGCCAGTTCATCCGCCTGGCGGGGCAGGGCATGCCTGGCTATGGCGGCGGCGAAAACGGCGATCTTTACCTGGAAGTGCGCTTCAAGCCGCACGCCCGCTACCGGGCCGAAGGGCGCGACCTCTACATGACGCTGCCGGTCGCCCCCTGGGAAGCCGCGCTGGGCGCCAAGGTCAATGCACCCACGCCGGGCGGCACCGTCGAAGTGTCGATCCCGGCCGGGTCCGGCAACGGCCGCAAGCTGCGCCTGCGGGGCCGCGGCATTCCGGGCGATCCGCCCGGGGATCTGTACCTGGTGCTTGAGCTTGCCCTGCCGCCCGCCGACACCGAGGCCGCCAAAGAGGCCTACCGCAAGCTGCAGCAAGACCTGCCGTTCAACCCGCGGCGCCACCTGGGGGTCTGATCATGAAGAAACTCGTCATCACCAGCGCCACCGTGGTGGGCAAATCGCAGCCGCTGTCCGCCGACGACCTGGCCCGCGCCTGCGGCGCCGAAGTGGAATGGGTCGCGCAACTGGTCGAAGTGGGCATCGTCGAGGCCGCCGGCCCGCAGCCGGCGCAATGGCGCTTCTACAGCGTGGACCTGCAACGCGCGCTGGATGCGCGCCGGCTGCAACACGATTTCGGCGCCGGCCTGGATGCCGTCGCGCTGATCCTGGACCTCAGCCAGGAAGTGCGGCGCCTGAAGGCGCAACTGCGCGCGCTGGGCGGCAGCGATTGAAGCTCGGGGGCGCCGCCGGGCCGTGATACGTCATGGCCCGCTCGTCATGCTTTGACGGATGCGGCTACGCAATGACGCTGTCCGCGGCCGGGCGGCCTGCGGCAAAATGGTCGGACAACGACAGGTGTCTTCCGGCACCAGGAGACCGACCATGCTGACCCTTTATCACGCGCCGCGTTCGCGGTCGTTCCGGATACTCTGGCTGCTGGAAGAACTGGGCGTGCCGTACGACACCGAGATGGTGTCGATCCGCCGCCGTGACGGCTCCGGCCATATCTCGCCCGACTACATCGACATCCACCCGCACGGCAAGGTGCCGGCGCTGGTGCATGACGGCGTGCCCATCTTCGAAACCCCAGCCATCGCGCTGTACCTGACCGATCTGTATCCCCAGGCCGGCCTGGGCCCGGTGATCGGTGACCCGCAGCGCGGGCCCTATCTGACGTGGCTGGCCTATTCCACCGGCGTCTTCGAGCCCGCCATGACCGAGCGCGCCTTCAAGACGGCGCACCAGAGCGGGACGATGGGCTGGGGGTCGGCCGACGAGGTCGAACAGGTGGTGGCGCACGTGTTGCAGGCGCGGCCCTATTTCCTGGGCGACCACTTCAGCGCGGTGGATATCGTGCTGGGCGGCAGCTTGCAGTTCATGATGCAGGTGAAGCTGATTCCGGAAAATCCCGTGTTCTCGGCCTATGCCGAGCGGCTGGCCGCACGCCCGGCGATGCACCGCGCCTTGCAGCGCGATGGAGACATCGGCGATTCCTGATGCCGGGCCGCGGCCACGCAGGCCGCCCGGGCGGTTCGGGCCGAACCGGGTTAGCGTAGCGGGCCTTGGCCGGCGGTGTTTACTTCAGCCGCTCGCGCAGGTCCGCCTGCCATTGCGACGGGCGGCCCAGGTAGCGGCCCGGTTCCAGCACGCTGTAGGCGCCGTTCATTTCCAGTGCCAACGTCGGAAAGCCCGATCCGCCCACCCGCGTCAGCAGGGCCCGGCTGTCGGCGATGTGGCGCGCGGTGGCTTCGCCGTCGGCCTGCGCATAGGCCGCGCGAAAGGTCTCGGCATCCAGCCCGATATCCTCGGCCAGCCGTTGCAGTTCGGCGGGGTCGGCGATGCGCAGACCTTGCACGTAGTGCGCGCGTTGCAGCCGCTTGAGCAGGTCCAGGCCGCGGCCGGCCAATGTGTCGGCGGCCAGCACCGCGGTGGTGGGCGGGGCCGAATCGAACACCGCACCGTGGTCGCGCAGCAGGCCGTCGGTGTAGTCCACGCCGAATTCCTGGCCGGTCAGGCCGGCGATGCGCTCGTCATGCGGCATGACGTAGCGGCGCAGCGCGTCGGTGACGGGCTGCACGTTGCTGCCGGTCATCATGCCGCCGCCGTGGGGCGCGATCGTCAGGCCCGCGATGCCGCGGGCGGCCTCGATCAGCGGCGCGGCGCCATAGCACCAGCCGCAGAGCGGGTCATAGATGTAATGCAGGGTGGGGGTAGAGGTAGCCATGGCGCCATGGTAGTGGCGCACCCGCGCCGGACATAGCCCGGCGCGGTAGCCAGAGTGTTGCGCCGGCCGCGCGGATCGCGCGGCCGGGGGCATGGGCTTTGGCCCTTAGCCGGCGATCTGCACGCCGACCCAGAACAGGCCGGCCGCCAGCAGCATCGAGGCGGGCAGGGTCAGAATCCAGGCCAGCAGGATGTTGCGCACGGTGCCGCCTTGCAGGCCGCTCTTGTTGGCGATCATCGTGCCGGCCACGCCGGACGACAGCACGTGCGTGGTCGAGACTGGCAGGCTGAACACGTTGGCCAGGCCGATGGCGCCCACCGCGGTCAGCTGGGCCGACATGCCCTGGGCGTAGGTCATGCCCTGCTTGCCGATCTTTTCGCCCACCGTCAGCACCACGCGGCGCCAGCCCACCATGGTGCCGGCGCCCAGCGCCAGCGCCACCGCCACGATCACCCAGAAGGGCGCGTATTCGGTGGTGGCGGTCAGGTCGGCGCGCAGGCGTTGCAGGTCGGTGCGTTCACGGGCGGGCAGGCCTTCGATGCGCGCCACCTTCTTGGCCGTGTCGTCCAGGCACAGCAGGTAGCGGCGCACGTCGATGCGCTTGGCCGCCGACAGGTCGGCATAGTTGCTGACGCCGTGCAGGTCGGCCTGCAGCGCATCGATGGTGGGCAGGGTCAGCTCGGGATCGCAGCGGAAATTGCGCGGCAGGTCCGACGCCGAACCGGCGCGCTTGAGCGCCAGGAAGTCGCCCAGCATGGCTTCGTTGCGCTGGTAGAAGGCGGACAGGTGGGTGGCCGCGTCGCGGGTGCGTTCGATCTGGTAGGTGGTGCTGTTGGTGTCCAGCACGAAGTTGGCCGGCACGATACCGATCAGCACCAGCATGATCAGGCCGATGCCCTTCTGGCCGTCGTTCGAGCCGTGCACGAAGCTCACGCCCATGGCCGACAGCACCAGCACCAGGCGGTTCCAGAACGGCGGGTGCTTTTTATTGTCGATGGCGCGGCGCTGTTCAGGCGTCTTGTGCATCTTGGACAGCGGCAGCCAGCGCTTGAGCGCCAGCAACAGCCCGCCGGCCACCAGGAAGCCCGCCACCGGCGACACCACCAGCGAGGCGCCGATGTCGATCGCCTTGCCCCAGTTGACGCCGTCCGCCAGGGGCAGGTGGGTCATCATGGCATTGGCCAGGCCCACGCCCAGGATCGATCCGATCAGCGTGTGCGAGCTGGACGCCGGGATGCCGAAATACCAGGTGCCCAGGTTCCAGGCGATGGCGGCGGCCAGCATGGCGAACACCATGGCCAGCCCGCGCCCCGTGTCCACGTTGATCAGCAGTTCCACCGGCAGCAGGTGGACGATGGCGTAGGCCACCCCCACGCCGCCCAGCAGCACGCCCAGAAAGTTGAAGATCCCGGAAAGCACCACCGCCAGGTGCGGCGGCATCGCCTTGGTGTAGATGACCGTCGCGACGGCGTTCGCCGTGTCATGAAAGCCATTGATGAATTCGAAGGCCAGGACGAACGTCAGGGCCAGCGCAAGGCTGAGGCCGACCCAGAGGTCTAGGCCATGGAAGAGGGAGAACATGGAGGGCGGGGAGAGGTTCCGGCGAGGCCCAGATTATTACAGATTTGTGACCTGTCCCTGGTTGCTTGGCGCAACTTCGCCCCGGGCGGCAACCCTAGAACTTCTGATACTGGAATTCGATCTCGATCGGCTTGCCCAGGTTGGCCGACGTGTCGGCCTGGATCATCATGACCGCCAGCAGCCCCAGGTACAGCAGGCACAGCCACAGGGTTTTCTTCATTGCGGTCCCTTCTTGGCGGCCAGCGCCGCGGCCAGGGGAAAAATGGGGGGCGTCATGGCCGGAATACCTCGGCGATGCGCTGGTTCACCCGCAGCCAGCCCAGTTCGCCCAGGTGTTGCACGTCGCGCAGGGTGCCGACCTCGTAGGGGGCGCCATACATGTCCATGCAGGTCATGGCGTAGCGGGCGCACAGGGCGTTGACCTCGTGCTGGATCGGGGTGAAGCGGTCCAGGTCCTTGAACACCAGCGGGTGCAGCGGCTGCATCACGAACAGCGCATTCACGCCGTGGTTGCGCAGCAGCTGCATCAGCGCGGCCAGCTCGCGCAGTTCGTCATTTCCGGTCAGCGGCTGGGGCTGGAACGCCGTCTTGCCGCCCGCGGGCACCGTTTGCAGGTACTTGTTGAAGAAATCGTCGCGCACCGCGTAGCGGTTATGGGCCATCTGTGCCTGCTCGGCGTCCTGGGCCTCGCGCGCCAGGGCATCCCAGTCCACCACGCGGGCGGCGGCGCCGGGGCCCACGGTTTCGCTTTCCGGGGCCGGGGCGGCGTAGGCCGGTGTCCACAGGTCGACCAGCCGCTGGCGGAACACATAGGCCTGTTCAGAGGCCATCGACCAGGCGACGCGGGCATCGCCCTTGTCGCGCAGCCAACGCGCCACCTGCTCGCGGCCCTCGGGCTGGCGCAGCAGGCGGGGCAGCAGGGGATTGGCATGCTCGCGGAATTCGTCTGGCCCCAGGCCGCCGTCGCCGTCGAACCAGCCGGGCGACACCATCACCACCACCCGCGAGGCGGGCGACAGGTCGTCGGCCAGGGCGGCCAGCACCAACTGCATGCCCAGCGACTGAAAACCGGAATGGCCGTAGGCCATGACCGGCATTTGCAATTCGTCGGCCAGAAAGCGGTACGGCACGAAGCGCAGGTCGGTGCTGGTCAGTTCGGACGAGCCCAGCACCACCAGCCGGTCGCCGGTGCGCAGCGCCTGGCTCAGGCGCGACAGGTTGCGGGTCTGGTCCGCCAGGGTGTTGCCCAGGTTGTGGATGTACACGCCGGCCGACGCCGCAGGCGCCGGGCCGGTCCGCAGGGCCAGCGAATGGCAGGCGCCCCAGCCGGCGGCCACGGCGACGGCCAGGGCCAGCGCCGCCGCCAGCGCATGCTGCCCAAGGGTGCGTTTGAACATGAGGAACCAGGAAGGCGCGGCGCGCGTCTCAAGTGAGGGATCGGATTGTGAGCGGATGTTATCCAGGCGCCATGACCGAGACAAGCGCGCAAACCCGAGGGTGCCCGCGGATTCCCTTTTTTGCGACAACCTGCGGCCCACTGGGCCGCGTCCACGCCCGGCTCGGCCGCCAAAGAATGCGATAGCATCCTGTCATGACTACCCCTACCCGAATCGCCCGCCGCCACCCCGACGAACTGATCATCGGCCTGGTGTCGATTTCCGACCGCGCCTCGGCCGGCGCCTACCAGGACCAGGGCCTGCCCGCCCTGCGTGAATGGCTGGGCGGCGCCCTGGCTTCGCCCTGGCAGGCGGTGGACCGCCTGATTCCCGACGAGCCCGCGCGCATTTCCGACACGCTGATCGAACTGGTCGACACCTGCGGCTGCGACCTGGTGCTGACCACCGGCGGCACCGGCCCCGCCCGGCGCGACGTCACGCCCGAGGCCACCCTGGCCGTCGGTACCAAGGAAATGCCCGGTTTTGGCGAACAGATGCGCCAGATCAGCCTGCGTTTCGTGCCCACCGCCATCCTGTCGCGGCAGGTTGCCGTCATCCGCGAGCGGCCGTCGCACGCCGCCCTGATCGTCAACCTGCCGGGCCAGCCCAAGGCCATCCGCGAAACGCTGGAAGGCCTGAAGGCCGACGACGGGTCGACGCTGGTGCCGGGCATCTTTGCCGCCATTCCTTACTGCATCGACCTAATTGGCGGCCCCTATGCCGAGACCCGCCCAGAGGTCATCGCCGCCTTCCGCCCGAAATCGGCGCGCCGCCCGCAGCCAGCCCCCGGGGACGCTGCGGTATAGTTGGCCGCCCCCTTTTTCACCCCCAGCCAGAGAGCCGTCCCATGAAGGTCCGTACCGCCTTGTCCCTTACCGCCGTCCTGCTCGCCGTATCGGCCTGCGCCAACGTCAAAGACGTGCGCGACCGCGATCCGGTGTTCTACGGGTCCACCCAACGCTCGGCCGAGGACTACACCAATTGCGTCGCCTCGGCCTGGAAGGGCATCGGCGTGAATTTCGAACGCAAGGCGGTGCGCAACGGCTTTGAATTGATCCAGCAGGACAGCCTGGGCGTCGAGGCCGTGCTGACCACCACCACCTGGAAGGGCAAGACCGAAGCCCGCCTGTCCACCCGCATCACGCGTCGCGATCAAAGCCTGATCGAACCGGCCAACCTGTGCCTGCAACAGTGATGCCGCAACGCCGAGACATGCTGCGGCTAGGGCTGGCCGCGGCCGCCGTGTGCCTGGGCCTGCCGGCCCGGGCGCAGCAAGCCGCCGCCGCGCAAACTGGCTTCATCACCCGCAAGCTCAATGCGCCGGTGCCGGGCGGCGTGGCCGTGCTGGCGCTGGGCGACGGCCCCCGCGCCCCGGAAGTCACCTACCGCGATCGCCGCGTGCTGGTGCTGCGCGAAGACGGCAAGCAATGGATCGCCGTGGTCGGCATCCCGCTCGCGGTCAAGCCGGGCGCTCAGGAAATCTCGGTGCGCGACGGCAACGCCACGCGCCAGGTGGCCTTCACGGTGCGCGCCAAGGAATACGTGGCGCAGCACATCACGCTGAAGAACCCGCGCCAGGTCAACCCGGATCCGGACGACATGAAGCGCATCGAGCGCGAGATGGCCGAGCAAAGCGCCGCCAACCGGGCCTATCGCGCTGGCGTCACGCCCAGCAACGTGTTGCTGGATCGCCCTGTCACCGGCGGCCGCCTGTCCAGCCCGTTCGGGCTGCGGCGCTTTTTCAACGGCGAAGAACGCAATCCGCATTCAGGCCTGGATTTCGCCGTGCCGGCGGGCACGCCGATCAAGGCGCCGGCCGCGGGCGTGGTGTCGCTGGTGGGGGATTACTTCTTCAACGGCAAGACCGTGTTCCTGGATCACGGGCAGGGCTTCGTCAGCATGTTCTGCCACATGTCGGCCATCGACGTGAAGGTGGGCGACGAGGTGCCTCGCGGCGGCCTGGTCGGGAAAGTCGGGGCCACCGGCCGGGCCACCGGCCCGCACTTGCACTGGAATGTCAGCCTGAACGATGCGCGGGTCGACCCCGCGATCTTCATCGGCGCCTTCAAGCCCTGATGCACGGCGCGCACGGGCGCGCCGGGATGAAAGTCAGGCCGTGACGGCTTGCGCCTGCGGTTCGGGCGCGGCCGCTGCGGCGGCCGGTTGTTGCAGGGCGATGCGATGCAGCACGAACTGGTGCATGCGCTCGGCATACATCATCTGGTCCAGCATGCCGTGCAGCTGCACTTCCTGCTCATCCAGGCAATTGTCGTACTTGGTCTTGGCTTCGGCGTAGGTCAGGCCGGTGTTGCGCAGGCTGTTGATGAACGCCTCGCGCGATTGATGAAGCAGGCGCAGGCCTTCTTCCCCCTTGGCGAATCGTCTTCGCGTCAAAGAGAGCTGGTCAGCGGCTTCTTTCAATTCCTGTGTCAGATCCATCTTGCTTCGTGCGTGGTCCGCCGGGCCTGGCGGCTGGGCGCCATTTTTTCATGAACCGGGGTCTTCTGCATTACTACGGCAGGGCGCGGGCAAGGTTAAGGGCTGCCCGAGCTGAAGCAAGCGGTGGGGGCCGGCGCACAGGCCGGCCCGGAGCCGGGCGTTTTAGCGGCGGTACTGCTGGGGACGGTGCGGCGCGGGGGCGCGCTCGTCCTTGTGGCGGAAGTTGATGCGGCCCTTGGTCAGGTCGTACGGCGACATTTCCAGGGTGACGCGATCGCCCGCCAGGATGCGGATGCGGTGCTTGCGGATGCGGCCCGAGGCGTAGGCGCCCACTTCGATGCCGTTGTCCAGTTTGACGCGGTAGCGGCTATCGGGCAGCACTTCGTCAACGATGCCATCCAATTCGATGAGTTCTTCTTTAGCCATTTTCTACTCCTTGATCGTTACGCGCCGCCATGCCGTTGGCATGGCGCGCCGCAGGGGCGGCGGGCGCGTTGGACCCTGAAATCCAGGTCCAGCGGTTTGAACGTAAAACGTCCGGGCAAGCGCGGGTAGGGGCCACGGCATCCCGATTGGATGTCTGAAATGACGGATACTCGCGCCGCGAGGGCTGTGTGCGCGCGATGCGCGGCTTGGTCGCGGGTCGGCGCTTGTGGCGCGTTGCCGGAAGAAGCGGGTTGGAGCGTCTGCTGCAGTGCCGGGCGGCGCGGGGTGCTGCAATGCGCTGCGGGACAGTCGTAGGTTTCGCCCAAGAAAACCGGTTGCCGTTCCGACCCGCCACCACAGGGTTGGCACGCAGAGTGAAAAAAGCCCGGTTTTTGCGGAAAAATCACGGACTTATGTTACTGCAAAGCGCAATATTTAGCCAGTTTTTATCCGCCGCCAGGGCGTGATAGTTGCTATTGAACGACTCGGCCGCGCCGGCCAGGCAGGCTGGCGGCGCGGCCGAGCCAAACGGCCCGGACCGACGGCCCGAGCCAATGGCAGTCAGCGCGCCGGGATGCGCGCCCGGTAGTCGGCTTCCCAGCGTTGCAGCGCCGACCAGAACGGCCCCGGGCTGCGGCCCGCCAGGCGGGCCGACAGCACGCCCAGGTGCGCATGCCAGCCGCCGGCCACGTCGACCATGTCTTCGCGGGTGGCCAGTTTGCGGTGGGTCAGCACCAGCAGGGTGTCATGGCCCTGCGGCGACAGTTCGAACGTGACTTCCGAGGGTTCGCCGCGCGAACCGCCCCAGGTGAAGGCCAGCAGCCGCGGCGGCTCGCAGCGGGTGATGACGCCGTGCGTGGTGACCCCGTTTTCGTAGGGCTTGTAGGGCTCGGGCGTGGGTTCGGCCACGGACGACAGGTCGGCGTGCACGAAGCGCAGGGTGACGCCGCCGCCTTCGCGCAGGTCCATGTCGCCGGTGGCCAGCCATTGGCCGCGCTTGTCGGATTCGGTCAGGAAGGCCCAGACGCGCTCGACGCTGCCGGGCAGGACGCGGGTGAAGGTCAGGGACTCGGGGCCGGTGACGACGCCGTATTCACTCATGTTGCTCTCCTTGGGGACTGGCCGGGGGCGTGTGGGCGGCGAGCGCGGCGGCCAGCGCGTCCAGCTTGCCGGACCAGAATTGTTCATAGAAGCGCAGCCATTGCATGGCCTCGGCCATGGGGGCCGGTTCCAGGCTGCAGACATGGTTGCGGCCCTTGACGGTGCGCCGCAGCAGACCGGCCCGTTCCAGCGCCTGCACGTGCTTGGAGGCGCCGGCAAAGCTCATGCGCAGGGGCGCGGCCAGTTCACCGATGCTGCGGTCCCCCTCGGCCAGGCTGCGCAGCATCTCGCGCCGCGTGGGGTCGGCCAGCGCGCGAAAGACGGCATCCAGGGTGGGGGAGGGCATAAGTTCAACCATGGGGTTGAATATACCCGGCTTTGCGCCGGAAGTTCAACCCCTAGGTTGAATATTCAGGTCACCGCGTGCGGCAACTCGGCGTCGGCGCTCTCGTAGGCCTCGGGGTGTTGGGGCAGGGTGTCGGTGATGTCGAACCACGGCGCCTTGCTGGCCACGTGGCAATGCGCGCCGGGCTTGACGCCCGGATCGTCGTCCAGCGCGCCCAGCGGCAGGCCGTAGATGTCCGGGGTCTGGTCGAAGCGGCTGAGCAGCGGCGTGCCGCAAGCCTCGCAGAAGCCGCGGTAGTTGCCCGGCGACGAGCAGTACCAGGTCACGTGGTTTTCCCCCTTGGTCCAGGCGAAGTCCCTGGCCTGCACGGTGGCTCGGCTGCGGAACGCCGCGCCGTGCGATTTGCGGCACATGGCGCAATGGCAATTGAGGGCGTCGGTGAGCGGGCCGCTGATTTCGTAGGCAACGCGGCCGCAGAGGCAGGAACCTTTGATCATGATGAGCGCCTGGCGGAAGGGGGGATTCCTTGAATATACCCGCGGCTTGCGACAGCGGCGCGGCCTTATATGACGGATGTCTTTCAGTCGGTTGCCATGCCCCCATTTTCCGCCAAATGATTCGATCGTCAGGTCATCGCGCTGTCATGCCGCGAAAACAGAATGCGCCCATGAACTACCCAAGGGGATTCGACGATGACAACCGCCATCGAAGTGCAAGGCCTGAGCAAATCCTTCCATCCCGGCGCGCTGGCGCTGGACAACGTCAGCCTGCGCGTGGCCGACGGTGAAATGGTGGCGCTGCTGGGCGCCTCGGGCTCGGGCAAATCCACCCTGCTGCGCCACCTGGCCGGCTTCGTGGCCGGCGACGCCGGGCAGGGCAGCGTGACCGTCAACGGCCAGCTGATCCAGCGCAACGGCCGCCTGTCGCGCAATGTGCGGGCTGCCCGCGCCAGCATCGGCTTCGTGTTCCAGCAATTCAACCTGGTGGGCCGCCTGCCGGTGATCACCAACGTGCTGACCGGCATGCTGCCGCGCGTGCCGATGTGGCGCAGCCTGATCCGCGTGTTCCTGCGCGCCGAAGTCCGCCAAGGGCTCGACGCGCTTGCCCAGGTTGGTATAGACGACTATGCATTTCAACGCGCCTCGACGCTGTCCGGCGGCCAGCAGCAGCGCGCGGCCATCGCCCGCACGCTGGTGCAGAACGCCCGCGTGATCCTGGCCGACGAACCGATTGCCTCGCTCGACCCGGAATCGTCGCGCCGCGTGATGGACACGCTGGCGCAGATCAACCGCACCCGCAAGGTGGCCGTGGTGGTGTCGCTGCACCAGGTCGACGTGGCCCTGCGCTACTGCCCGCGGGTGGTGGCGCTGCGCCACGGCAAGGTGGTCTACGACGGCCCGTCGGCCGACCTGACCCCCGCCATGTTGCGCGACCTGTACGGCTCGGAACTGAGCGAGCTGCTTCCCGAATACTCGCCGCCGGTCACGCCGCTGCCCGGCCTGGCGCCGCTTTCCCAACAGGCCTACGCCGCCTGACCCCCCGCTTTCCTACCCGGAGCTTTCCAATGCTACGCAGAACCTTTTGTGCCCTGATCGCCGCTGCCGCCCTGTCCACGCAAGCCCACGCCCAGGACGCCAAGCCGCTGAACTTCGGCATCATCTCGACCGAATCGTCGACCAACCTGAAGTCGGTCTGGCAGCCGGTCATCGATGACCTGAGCCGCGCCATCGGCGTGCCGGTCAAGCCCTTCTTCGCGTCCGACTACGCCGGCATCATCGAAGGCATGCGCTTCAACAAGGTGCAGGTCGCCTGGTACGGCAACAAGGCCGCCATCGAGGCCGTGGACCGCGCCAGCGGCGAAGTGTTCGCCTCGGTGATCGACAAGGACGGCAACCCGGGCTACTGGTCGCTGCTGATCGTCAACAAGGACAGCGACCTGAAGACGTTGGACGACGTGCTCAAGCGCCGCGGCCAGCTCAGCTACGGCGCGGGCGATCCCAACTCGACGTCCGGCACCGCCGTGCCCGGCTACTACCTGTGGGCCGCCAACAAGATCGAACCCAAGACCTTCTTCAAGACGGTGCGTTCGAGCAACCACGAAGCCAACCTGCTGTCGGTCATCAACAAGCAGGTGGACGTGGCCGTGAACAACACCGAGGCGCTGGAGCGCTATCGCCTGAATACCGGCAAGGACGCCAACGACAGCGTGCGCATCCTGTGGAAGTCGCCGCTGATCCCGGCCGATCCCCTGGTCATGCGCACCGACCTGCCGGCCGACATGAAGGCCAAGATCCGCGACTTCTTCATCAACTACGGCAAGGGCAAGGACGCCGAGCGTGAAATGGCCAACCTGAAGGCGCTGACCTACCAGGGCTTCCGCGCGTCGGACAACCAGCAACTGGTGCCGATCCGCCAGATCGAACTGGCCCGCGAAAAGGCCAAGGTCGAAGGCGACGCCACCATCAGCCAGGCCGAAAAGCAGAAGCAGCTGGCCGAACTGGACCGCAAGCTGGCCAGCCTGGGCCAACCGGCCACGGCCAAGCAGTAACGATGCCGCGCGTACCGGCGCCTGATTTCAGGCGCCGGTACGCGCGCATCGCACTTTCTACCTGGAATCGATATGACCCTGGCCGTGCCCACTTCCCGTAATTCCGCCGCGCCGCGCTCGTCGCTGCCGGTCCTGCTCGTATGGGCCATCGTGCTGGCACTGCTGGTGATGTCCTGGCGCGGCGCCGACATGCGGCCGCTGGACCTGCTGCGGGACTCCGGCAACATGGCGCAGTTCGCCGCCGACTTCTTCCCGCCCAATTTCCGCGATTGGCGCATGTACCTGGACGAGATGGTCGTGACGGTGCAGATCGCCGTGTGGGGCACGTTCCTGGCGATCGTGCTGGCCGTGCCGCTGGGCCTGCTGTGTTCGTCGAACATGGTGCCGGCCTGGGTCTACCAGCCAATGCGGCGCCTGATGGACGCCTGCCGCGCCATCAATGAAATGGTGTTCGCCATGCTGTTCATCGTGGCGGTAGGCCTGGGTCCGTTCGCCGGCGTGCTGGCGCTGTGGGTGCACACCACCGGCGTGCTGGCCAAGCTGTTTTCCGAGGCGGTCGAGGCCATCGACCCGCGGCCCGTCGAAGGCGTGCGCGCCACCGGCGCCAATGCGCTGGAGGAAATCGTCTACGGCGTGATCCCGCAGGTGCTGCCGCTGTGGATCTCGTATTCGCTATATCGCTTCGAATCGAACGTGCGCTCGGCCTCGGTGGTCGGCATCGTGGGCGCGGGCGGCATCGGCACCGTGCTGTGGGAAATCATCCGCAGCTTCCGCTATGCCGAGACCTGCGCGGTGATGATCATCATCGTCGCGTTCGTGGTGGTGATCGACATGGCGTCCTCGCGCATCCGCCGCGCCTTGATCTAGGCTTGGCCGGGGTTGCAACCCCGGCCCGGCGCGGGCGTCAGCCCGGCGCCAGCGTCAGGAAGGCGGGCAGCGCCAAGAGGCCCGCCAGCCGCGCGGCGGCGATGTCCGCCGCGGACAGCGCGGCGCGCGGCATCAGGAAGTTGACGGTGCCCAGGCAGGCGCCGTCATGCACCACCGGCACATTGATCACCGACTGCAAGCCCAGCTCGCGGATGGCATCGTGGTCGTTGAAGAACTCGCGGATGGCGGCTTCGCCTTCGCCAACGAACAGCTTGCATTCGAGCAGCACGTGATTGCCCCAGGCGGTGCCGCGCTTGTCCTTGCTGCCGCCGGGCGGGTAGGCCGCCGGGTTCGAGCTGTACAGGCGCACCACGCGCATCTGGGCCGCATCGTGGCGGTTGATGGTGCACAGCGTATGGCCGAGCACGTCATGCGCATGGGCGTCGATGGCGGCGAAAGCCGCTTGCACCGATGCGTCGGCGTAGGCCTGCGCCAGGCGGTCGAGAGCGCCGGCGGTGTCCAAAAGCGTACTCATTCGGCGGTGATCCCCAGTTCCTTGATGAGCTTGCCGTACTTGTCGGCATCGCGCGCCAGCACCTTGGAAAACTGTTCCGGCGTGGTGTCCATCAACAGCACGCCCATGTCGGCCATTTTCTTGATGACGTCGGGCCGCTTCAGGATGCGGTTGATTTCCTGGTTCAGGCGGGCGGTCAGTTCCGGCGGCATGCCGGCCGGGCCGAAGGCGCCGTACCACACCGACAGTTCATAGCCGGGCAGCGTTTCGGCCACCGTGGGCACGTCGGGCAGCAGCGGCGAGCGCTGCTCTTCGGTCACGGCCAGCAGCTTGAGCTTGCCGGTCTGCACGTGCGGCAAGGTCTGCGTGCCGGCGCTGAACAGCACCTGCGTGCGTCCGGCCACGGTGTCCATCACGGCGGGCGCGCCGCCGCGGTAGGGGATGTGCATCATCTTCACGCCCGCGGCCTTCTCGAAGAGCGCGGCGCTGAGATGGTTGGTCGACCCCTGGCCGGCCGACGCATAGGCGACGGTGCCGGGGTTGGCCTTGGCGTAGGCGATGAATTCCTTCAGGTTGGACGCCGGCACCGACGGGTGCACCACCATGGTGTTGGTCACCAGCGCCAGTTCGGCGATGGGCGTGAAGTCCTTGACCCCGTCGAACGGCATGCTGGAATACAGCGCCTGGTTCATCGTGTGCGTGCTCATCGAACCGACCAGCAGCGTGTAGCCGTCGGGTTTGGCGCGGGCCACGTAGGTGGTGCCGATGTTGCCCGATGCGCCCGAGCGGTTCTCGACGATGACCGGTTGGCCCAGCGATTGCGTCAGCCCTTCGGACAGCACGCGGGCCAGGATGTCGGTGGACCCGCCGGCGGCCCACGGCACGATCAGAGTGATGGGCTTTTCGGGCCAGGCGGCATGCGCCAGGGCCGGGCCGGCCAGGGCGACGCCCAGGGTGCAGGCGCGCAGCAGTCGTTGGATGAGCTTCATGGTGTTTACCCCTTGCAATGTGGCCGGTCTGGGCGCCGGCTGGATGGAAATATGGTCAGTCAGTAATGGCGGTCGGTACGGGCAGTCAGTACGGGCAAGCTAGCGGCCGACGGCATAGCCTTGCATGCCGCGCGGATTGGCGCCCGCGCGCAGCAGCAGGCCGCCCCCGGCGGCGGGTTCGCGGGTGCAGGCGCTGATGCGGCCTTCGGACCAGTCCGGCCCCACGCGCACCTCGTGGCCCGCGTCGCGCAAGGCCTGCACGGTGTGCTCCGGCAAACGCGCTTCGACCGTCAATCGGTTCAGCGTCAGCGCGCGCGGCCAGAACGAACCTGGAAAGTGATCGATGTGCCAGGACGGCGCCTCGATGGCTTCCTGCAGATTCATGCCCAGCGCGTGGCGCAGGAAGAACGCCACGGTCCATTGGTCCTGCTGGTCGCCGCCCGGCGTGCCGAACGCCATGTAGGGCTGGCCGTCGCGCAGCACCAGGCCGGGCGACAGCGTGGTGTTGGGCCGCTTGCCGGGTTGCAGCTGGCCGGGCACGCCTTCGTCCAGCCAGGTCATCTGCAGCCGCGTGGTCAGAGGAAAGCCCAGTCCCGGCACCACCGGGCTGGACGACAGCCAGCCGCCCGAAGGCGTCGCGGCCACCATGTTGCCGTCGCGGTCGATGACGTCGATCTGGCAGGTGTCGCCCACAAAAATCTCGCGCTCGGCCCATTCGGCCACGGGCGGCAGGGCGGCAAACGTCGGCTCGCCCACGCCGAAGCGCGTGTCGGACGCGGCCAGCGTACGCGCGGCCGCGCCCAGGTCGGGCAGGCGCGGCGCACGGCCGCCGGGGCTGCCGGGGCGCAGCGTGTCGCTGGCGCGTGGGCCGATCGTAGCGGCGCGCGTTCGGGCGTATTCATCGCTGAGCAGGTCGGCCAGCGGCACGTCGACGAAGTCGGGGTCGCCATACCAGACGGCGCGATCGGCAAAGGCCAGCTTGGCGGCTTCGGCCACGTGGTGCACGAATTGCGGCGAGCACGGGTCGGTGCCCAGGTCCAGATGGCGCAACAGCGCCAGTTGCTGCAAATGCGCCGGGCCTTGCGACCAGATCCCGCACTTGGCCACCGTGTAGCGGCCATACTGGACCGTGGCCGGATTGTCGTAGCGGGCGCGCCAGTCGGCCAGGTCGGCCTTGCGCAGCAGGCCGCGGTTGCGCTGGCCGGTAGTGTCGCGCAC